>CETU01033994.1_pt1 | contig 39266 bp, 26 predicted proteins | sample 356531 | NCBI WGS metagenome assembly CETU01 (sample SAMEA2623488, study PRJEB7988) | marine metagenome | isolation source: saline water (ENVO:00002010), including
CGTTGATATGTAGTAGAAATTAGCATTTCCGGTAAATAGAGATTGATTTTCTCCATCATCTGATATTAAAAATGTTGTAAGAGTAATCACTAGTAACAATCTTAGCATATTATTTTATTCCTTATATAATTCTTCTAGAGATTCTGATAGCCATTCAATCATCTCTGTACCTTGCTTTGTCCAAGCCCGAGAAAGAGCCCAATCGGGGAAATCCCCTCCAAGCTCACCATTCCACGTATATATAACCTTTGTTGATGCGCCATCAACCTCTTTAAGATACCACTCTCCAGCAGCATTTGCTAATCTTATACAATCACTATTTAGTGGGATATTTATGTCTTTAACAGCTTGAAATTTATAAGATAGGTAATCATTATTTTTTTGTGTATTATATTCAACAATATATTCTCTATCTGATATTGGAAATGGCATATCAATTCTAATATGAATAATATCATCTTCTATTATCTTTGATGATTTTACTCGATCAAATATTTGATAATAATTTTCTAGATCTTCAATCATTTTAGATACTTTATCAATGCTATATGGTATTGTAGATATAGTTCTTACCCAATCTATATTGAGAGTATCTATCCATCCTATCCATATTTTATTATCATTATCTTGTAATACATTCCAGTCATCTAAGCTTTCATGATTTGGATGTTTAATAGCAAATAATGTGGAGTATATAACAATGATAATTAGATACTTTTTCATTCTTTACCTATATGAATATTATTAGTTAAAAATGTTTCATAAATAACAGCACAATCTTTTTTAATCTGTTCTTCAGTTAGGCCAAATTTAGATAAATCATATTTATGCTTACTTTTATACGCACTTTGTTTTTCTGATGTTATTTTAATCTCATTTATTAGTTCTTGAGATGGTTTATGATTAATGAAAGGAAGTATCTCATTCATTAATCCATCAAAATCATTCATCATACGATCATATTGTACAATTGCAACCTTACTTTTATCTATTCTTCCATTAACCCAATCATCATGAAAACGTATTTGTAGCTCTACTAGAGCTTTATATAATCGTTGAATATAGTGATTTCTTTTTTCTTCTGGAAGACTCCAGAACCCAAATACACCATCTAAGACTCCTGTTACTAGACTTAATCCAGATGGAATCACATTTAATGGATCTCTGATCATATAAAGCAACTTTGCATCAGGAAATTTTTTGAGGAATGAAGGAATGTTAACACTAATTGAGAATAGCTTTCCAATCATTCGTTCAGATTTTGAGCTTATTAGAGTTCTTCTCCACATTATATCAAACCAATTAAAATCTCTTTTTGAATTATCTCTAATTTTAGGCTGGAACCAATCTAGTAAATCTTCTTTTGCCCATGATAAAATGAAAGCATATAAGAAGAATCCATCAAAAAATCTAAATAAGAGTGAAGGGTCATCAGTTTCAATAGCATTAAGATTCGTTTTATGTACATCATCTGAATGAAATTTTGCAGGACTAACTTTTTCAAGTAGAGGTAATATTGGTTTTATGATTTTTTGTAGGATTATAGATGGAAAAACCATTTGGTATAGTCTAGATCCAGTTCCAATTCCATTATTAGCAAGGTATCGATGGATAAAAGTAGTCCCTGATCGAGGATTACCTACTATAAGAATGGGACTAGATATTTTTTTTCTAAGTTTGATTGGGAAAAACAACCAATCAATTTTCATGAAAATAAAATTAAGTAATCTTACTGTTAGTAGATATAAACCAACAAAAATCGTAGCAATCCATATCCCGAATGTAGTCCCTACTGTATGGTATGCTTTACAAACTCTTTTTAAGATTCCAACCTTCAATTTCTCTCCAATCATTAAACAATTAAGTTAGTAATATATTATTAATCTAAAATTAAAATATTATGTAACAAATATTTACAAAAAACTATGGGAGTAATATTAAATTCTAGTAATAATTTTAGATTAGACGATTCATATACATAATTAAGGAAAATTTTAATGAATTTTTATAAATCAATTTTATTTTTATTTTATTTTTCATTTTTAACTGCAGAGCTTTATCAAGGCCACATGCTTTATACTCCAGGTGGTGGAGGAAGTAGTAATACAACTTATTATAAAGATTGGAATGGTAATACAGTAAATACTTGGTCTCATGGTACAGGTCCTGCAAGTATGCCTTATTTTTTTCCTAGTCCAGAAGGTGGTGTTGAAAATGCATTGCTTTATTATCCATGTCGTTCAACAAATCCAACTATGAATAGTGGTGGTGTAGGAGGTAGAGTAGATATATTAAATTGGGATGGTCAAATTCTTTACAGGTATAATATTTCAAGCACTCTTAATCAGCATCATCATGATATAGCTGTACTACCAAATGGAAATTTTATAGTCGTTGCATGGGAGCGTCTTTATGCTGATGAATGGCAAGCGCTTGGTAGGACTAGCGTTAATAATAATTTAAATCAAATGTGGGCAACTGCTTTTTATGAAATTCAGCCAACCCTTGATGGAAGAACTGAGTCTATAGATAATTTTGATGCAGTTGTATGGGAATGGCATATTACAGACCATCTTATTCAAGATGTGGATCCATCATTAGATAATTATGGAGTTATATCTGAACATCCAGAGCTATTTGATGTTAACTGTGGTACAGTTGGAAGTAATGGTGGACCAGGTGGACAGGTTAATGGTGATTGGATACATGTTAATGCATTAGACTATAATGCAGATCTTGATCAGTTAGCTTTTTCATCAAGACATATGGGTGAAATTTTTATTATTGATCATAGCACTACTACAGAAGAAGCTGCTGGTCATACTGGAGGTAATTCTGGTAAAGGTGGTGATTTTCTTTATAGATGGGGTGGCCCAGGAAATTACGATAGAGGAAATAATTCAGATAATATTCTTGATGCGCAGCATGGTGTAAATTGGATTCCAGAAGGATATCCAGGTGCAGGAAACCTTATACTTTTTAATAATTATCATTCAGGCAATAATGCGGCGGTCCTTGAGATAGAGACTCCAATTCAAGATGATGGGAGCTATGAGCTAATTGGAAATAATCCATATGGGCCAGATTCATGGTCTTGGATTTATAATACTAATATCTCTTCTAATATGCAGAGTGGTGCTTTTAGAATGCCAAATGGAAATACATTTATAACAGAAGCAGAGGATGCTAGAATTATTGAAGTAACCTCATCAGGCCAAATTGTATATGACTATAGCTGGCCTGGTAATACCAGCATCATTGCAAGAGCAATGAAATATGCTCCAGAATTTTTTGATTCTCAGTATGTTTTAGGAGATGTTAATGGTGATGAGTCTATTGATATTTTAGATGTAGTTATATCTGTTAATATAGTTTTAGGTGTTGCAGACTCAAATCCGGCTGCAGATATAAACTCCGATGGAATTATCAATATCTTGGATATTATTTCATTAATAAATATTATTTTAGAATAAAGTAATAACTATCTATTGGTTAAACTGAATATCTCCATGACATTCAAAGTCACCTGATGTCATAACCATTCTATATATAATAGAGTTTTCAATTATTTCAACATCTTCAACAGGTATATAAGCACATATAGCAGTTTGACCATTCGCATAATTATCATTGTAGCTATAAATCGATTGGCCTTCATTATTAATAATATCAATGTTGAGATTATTTAAATTACTCCAAGTAGGATCATATGGAGTTGAAAACTGGTAGCATAATTGATAGGATTGTCCAAAAGGCCCCCATTCTTGTGATGTCAGAGGGTTTGGATATGCCGGATTTAGTCCAAAACCTGTATCGGGGCTATTAAATTCAAATTCACACCAATCAAAAGGATCAGCTTCATCTATATTATAATTTCCTGATTCATCTGTTTCTGTAATACCATTAAAATTCCCATCGCAATCAAAATTTTCTTGTGCCCAGACACAAGAATTATCACTTATAATTGCTTCTGGATCATAATTACATGCTAGTTCATCAATACATCCATAGCTGTAGTATGTAGAATTTGAATCTTTCTTAATATTGTAGTAGCATTCACTATTTTCATCTAAATCATTTAAAATAATACGATAATATCCATCTTCTACTATACTTCCATCTTGATTTGTACCATCCCAAAAGATTGAGTAAACTCCAGGATTTTTAAATCCTTCATCTATAATTTTTATTTCATTCATATCTATGTCAAATATTTTTAAAGTCATTTCTAAACTTTGAGCAAGCGTAAAATGTATGTCTGTAATAGTGTTAAATGGATTTGGAAATGCTTGATTAATGCTGCTACAAGTAGGAAGATGCGAATCATAATCATTAGTTCTAATATTACAATCTTCTAATGTCGAACAGTTAGTATGATATCCTTCGTCACCTTCAAAACCTATTTCATTACCATAAACATCTGTAAGTTGTATCGAGGTTGTAGTATTACAAGTGGAATTGTCTCCACCCCAAACACCGCACTCATCTTGAGTGCAATCGTTTGATGGGACTAAGTCACATACTCCACAGTTATCTTCCCAATCTATAGCATAGAAGCAAGAGTTATCAAATATGTTAGCATTGGAATTGAAATTACACGCATTGTTATCAGTGCAGCCATAGATGTTTTCTTGCTGAGTTGGAGTATCTTCAGAGCAACCAATAAGTAGTAGTAATATGTATATTAGAAGTTTAATAGTTATTTCTTTTTTCCTACAAAATCACCAAATAGATTAAGAGTGATTTCTTTGAAGCCATCCATAATTTCATTTGATATATCAACAAAAAGATTTTTGCTGAAGTCTAGTAAATTAACTTTTTCTTTTTTCATTATAATCTCCCTTGAAGATTAGAATTTACAAATTAATTTTATTTAACAAATAAATATTTCAAATAGTATCAATAAAGGATTTAATTCTTTGGAAATAATTGATTTGTGTATGCATTAATATATTATTATGATTAGCTCCTTCAATTATCCATAAGTCTTTTTTATTTGATCCTACTTTATTATACATCTCTTTTGCTTCATCAATAGGAATTATATCATCTCTATCAGCATGAATGATTAATATAGGTTTTGAGTATGAAATAAGTTTTCTGAGATTTTCAAATCCATCTTCTGGTTTATAACCTATATCTGAAGCTTGAATTCCAAACATATTCATTAAGGGGAGCTCTGTTCCAAATCCGCTTTCAATAATGCACCCATCAATACTATCTTCGTTATTAGATATAATTTCACATGCTGATGCGCTACCTAGAGATCTACCCATTATTATTATCTTTTCATTGTAGTTATTATCTTTAAGAAAATTTTGAACATAGTTAAATATTTTATTTGCATCTGAATGCAGGTTATTTTTATTTGGTAATCCTGAAGAAAGACCATATCCTCTATAATCAGCAACAATAAAATTACATTTACAAGATTTGTAATATTCAGCTATATCATCGTATTCTTGAGATAGCTCAGCATTTCCATGGAAGAATAGAATATTGGGAAAGTTTTTATCATTTAGAAAAAATCGAGTTCCAATATTTATACTCTCTTCAACAGGTATTAAGTGATCTTTTTCATCTTTATCTTTATAAGCTGATCGTGGAAAGAATATGGAGTTTAATATTGTATCTTTGTCATTCATATCAATTTGCTAAAAATATTTTTAATCCTTAAAAGGGTTTCTATTATAATTTTTATCATAATATACTGCATCAAAATATGTGTAGTTTGAATCTGATTTTTCTTCATTGTAAATAATTGCATCTGCACCGATTCTATTTATTCGATTAAGTAAATAGACTTTCATTCTAGTATCATAATTAAGATTCCCATAAATCTCATTATTATCTAATTGGATACTTGCAATAGTAGTATAATCCTGTTGAATTTCTTGATGAGAATAATGAATTATCAAATTAGTTTGATATATTCTATCAGATCTATCTGGATATTTATCTGATAATTTTATTATTTTAACTGGAGAGCTACAAGATAATACTAAAAATAAAAATGATATATACAGTTTATATATCAAGCTTTTTACTTAGGTCTATGGATGAATCAACTAATTCTTTTATTCTATCTTTTATTTGATTGTTTAAATTATTATCTTGATCAAAATAATCTCCATCAGCATATACGAATCGAGGAATGATAATACATCTAAAGTCTATCATTAGACTATTCATAAATGAAAGGGGAGACATATATGACCCTTTTCCTCCAGCTGCACATATGAAGCCTACAATCTTTTCCGTCCAAGATCTTCCTGTTAATTCCATTAAATTTTTTGCTGCTGCATTTAAATCATAATTATAAATAGGGCTTGCTATAATTATAGATTTTGCAGATAAAACTAATTCTTTTAGATCCTTTACTACTTGATTATCATAGCATTCATTTCCATCACAAAAAGGTATATCTAGTGTTGATAAATCAATAAATTTCACATCATCTCTATATTGTGTAGAGGCGTATTCTGCCATTATTCTACTTCTACTTTTTTTATTTAAACTGCAGCTTATTATTAGGTGCATTTAATTTCCTCTTATAAATTGAGTTTAAATATAACTATTCAATATTATAATTTTAGTATTATTTTTGATTACATTTTTGAGGATTATATGACTAAAGATTTAAGACCCTTTCACCTTGCATTTCCAGTTTTGAATTTAGAAGAAACAAAAAGTTGGTATACTGATGTATTAGGTTGCTCAATTGGTCGAGAATCTTCTGAATGGATAGATTTTAATCTATTTGGCCATCAAATAGTTGCGCATCTATCTAAAAACTTAAGCTTATCTGATATAAATGAAGTTGATGGAGAAAATGTACCTATTAGACACTTTGGGGTTATTTTAAAACCTTTAGAATGGGAATTGTTAAAAAAAAGAATTATATCAAAAAAAGTCAATTTTATAATTAAACCTGTAACAAGATTTAAGAATAAGGTTGGAGAACAATCTACGATGTTTATCCAAGACCCTAGTGGAAATGCACTTGAATTCAAATCATTTGCTAATGATAATATGATATTTGATAAATAATTTTTATTGTACTGTTAATATTGTATTATTAAAAATAATTATTTATTTTTTATCAAATAGTAAGATGTGATATAATTCACAAAAAATGTTGTAGATTTAATGCAAATTAAAGCGTTAAATGAAGGGGAGAAGAAGCTATTATTAAATTTATTTTATCATTTATTATATTTGCTAGCATTCAGATATCATCTTTAAGTGCTCAAGAAGTTACTGTATCTGTTCAAGATGTCTTGACTAGTAGTAGTGGAGATCCTGATATAGGACCAGGGCAAGTAAAAGTAAAAATTTATCTTACTTCTAGTGTCCCTATTCATAGCTATAGCTTTACATTAAATGGATTTGGTAATATTCTGTCTGCGAGCACAGATGATGAGCCTAGTGATATTATTGCTGGATCAGCACTTAATTTTGGTTCAGAAAATATTCATATCTTAGGTAATTATTTTTACGGTGGTTCTCTTATGGAAGATGTTTCCGAATTAATTGATCCTGCTGATGGAGGCTTGTTTTTATCTATTTTAGCTGATTATAATTATGATGAAAATTATAATTATGATGGGTATTTCTTAACATTTGATGAAGTTTTACCAGGTCTTAATGGTCAGGGAACTAATTTCTTTACATATGATGAAGAAAATGATACTATATATCCTGTAGAACATGAATGGGTTAGAACAACATGGGAAATGGGCACAAATGGAGTTCATAGCTTTATTGGTGAAGACTGCAATGGTTACATTGGAGGTATCTCTGAGTGGGATGATTGTGGAACATGTACTTTAATGAATACAGAAGAATATTTTAATTATGCACAAGATTGTACTGGTGAGTGTTTTGGTGATGCTCAAATATTATCATACTGGTATGACAATGATGGTGATGGTCTTGGTGGCGGTGATGCTCAAGAATTTTGTGATGCATTTGTTGATTCTGGATGGATATTAACTGGTGGAGATAGCGATGATAGTTGTCCTATTAGTGATAGTGGAATCCATGAATATGATTGTAACGGAATTTGTAATGGTGATGCTTATGAAGATGAGTGTGGGATATGTGATAGTGACTTTAGTAACGATTCATACTTCAATAGTTATAATGATTTTGGAGGAGCATATGATTGTTCAGGGGAATGTTTTGGTCAAGAAGAATTAGCATATTGGTATGATGATTGTGATTTAGATGGTCAGGCAGATGGCCTATCATCTCTTCTGATTTGTGGTATGCCAACAGATTCTGATGTATCTTCATCATGTGAAGACAGTCTTATTGGTGCTAATATTATATCAATAGATCCTAATAATCATAGTTTTGATCCTCATCCAGAATGTACATCTAATCAGGTTGATGAATGTGATCAATGTGATGGCCCAGGTGTAGATTGTCGTGGAACGTGTAATAAGTATGCCCCTAAATCTTTTCTTTGCCTTCAGCAAGGTAAAGGATGGGGTTTTCAAACAGAATTAATAGTAGAAAGTATATCTACTGGTCAAGACTCTACAATTATTATTCCTGAAGGGTGTCGTGCTTATATAGGTCATGCTTCGGACTTTGAATATGCGCATGATAATGGTGTGGATTTATGTGGAGATTGCTATGTAGGAGATTTATTTGAAGGAGATAGCTATAATAGTAATTATTCATGTAAAGGATGTATGGATATTCACGCTGGAAACTATGATCCAGAAGCTACTTTCTCTGATGGAAGCTGCTACTATCAGCTTTATGCTGGGGATGTTAATCAAGATGGAATTGTAAATGAACTTGATATTGATGGTCTTGCTGTTTTTTGGAACTATTGGACAGAAAATGGTAGAATTGAACCAAATATAAATTGGAGTCCTCAGTTTGCGCAAGGAGACACATGGTTTACTTCAGAGGGAATTCCTATGATAGATGAACCTTGTCCAATGTTTGCTGATACTAATGGAGATGCTATTGTAGGAAGCGCAGATATTACAGCTATATTAAATAATTGGGGAAAACAGGTAGACCCTCAGTATTATTATCCTTGGGGAGTAAATAGCCAAGGTCCTGATTGTTTTGGAGAATATAATCAAGAACAGTTAAGAGAAAATTATAATGAGATTTATGAATATATAATTGATAATTGCCCTTGTGATTCAGATAATGAAGAAATTATTACCTATTTATCAGATTTATTAGGATTTGATAATGAAGAGATAAATTATTTACCAGACAACTTTAAGGTTTATCAGAACATCCCTAATCCATTTAATCCTATTACGCAATTTCCAATTGATATTATAGTTGAATCAGATGTCAAGTTACGAATTTTTGATATAAATGGTTCTCTAGTTCATGCACATACTATTCAATCAATGAATCCAGGATCCTATCAGTTTAATTCTCCATTCAAATGGAATGCTAGTGATTTTCCATCTGGTATGTACATTTATTCATTTGAATTATCAACGGGTGAAGTTGTTCATAATAAATTAATGTTTATTAAGTAATTTTATGAAATATGCTCTGACTATATTGATGATAGTTTGGATTTTTATTCTTGGTTGCGATGCTGAGAATGTTGTAAATAGTTTTGCAAGTGCAAACTCACCAGAAGCTAAAATTAGTATATTAAATCAAGATGAATTAAATGATGTGATTCCTGGAGACTCTATTAGTTTACAAATACTTTTTGAAGTAAAAAATATGGTCCCAATTAAGGAGGTTATATTTAAAATTGGTTTTAATGGGGAGCTTTTCAAGCCAACTAATTTAGATGAATCCGGTCTTTTTGTTAATAAAAATTCTTTTAATTTTATAGTAGAACCATTTACAGATTCTAATGGTAATGAAGAATGGGATGTTGGAGAAGAATTTATAGATTCTAATGGTAATGGTAGTTATGATGAACCTAGGACTAATTTCTTTTCATTGTCTGGAGAACCATTTACAGATAATAATCAGAATGGCCAGTGGGATGAGGGAGAAAATTATAATGATGAAAATGGTAATGGAGAGTATGATAATGCGGACTTATCGCCTATAGGTTTAATTTCTGTTTCATCTAATTCATTCGAAGGTACTCTTGGAATTCCAGATCCTATTAATAATGGGAATCAATCTGGTAGCGGTGATATATGCATTTTAGATTTAGTTGGGATATATAGCGAGTCATTAATAACTCTTGAAATTATTGATGTATCAGAATACGACTTTTCTACTTCTGAATTTGTTGAAGTTTCTCCACATTGGGATTCATGGGATGTTACATCAACTTTAGAAGTTGGTTCTCAATACGATCCTATTATCTCATTTAATATATTAGAACAAGAATCTGATTATGTTACAATAGAATTAAACATTGAGGATTCTCCTCAAATAGCTGAATTTTTATCAATAATCAATTATGATACAGCAGTTTTAAATGTCGCTCAATATGAGTTTTTAAACTTCTTTAGTTCAGCTAATTATTATAATTCATATCAAAATAATATTGTAGATGGTAGAGTATCTATATCTTCAGCTCATAGTATTATTAGTAATCCTAATGCAGATTTAAACTCTGATCCTATAAGTCAAGGAACTGGAACAATTATTAAAATTAAATTTTATATTATAGATGAATCTGCTTCCTCTACATTTATAGCTATTGATGGTGTTTCTACAAAAGGGTATAGTATTTCAGATGAGATTGTTTATGACTACAATACTATGTTTTGGGATATTGAAGAGAATATATCTATTGATTTTTAGCTATTTTTTTTTCATCAATCAGATTGCTTTTTTTGAAAAATAATCTTAATATAAAGCTTCCCAATTTTATTTATTTTTATAAGGAGCTTTAATTTATGTGGCACTATTTTCTTTTATTTTCTATCTTTTTAATTTCTTGTTCTGAAGAGGAATCTGCACCAACAGATTCTGGTGACAGTGATGATCAAGGGTATAGCGGAATTAGTAAACTATATGTTTGCGATCAAACCTTAGATAAAGTGCATATTTTAGATGCTCTTACATTGGAAGTCATCGATGAAGTTTCTATAAATTTTACAGATGAAATGGAAGATGAAGAGCAACCACATTTTGTAATTATTGATGAAGTTAATGGCTACTGGTTTGTTACAGCTACTCAAGCTGGATATGTTGGTATGTTTGACTTGGAAACAGATGCATTAATATCTTCTATAGAAGTAGGTGATATGCCAGCACTTTTAGCGTTAGATGATATTACAAAAACTCTTTATGTTTCAAGAATGATGTCAGGAATGGATATGGGTGATGGAATGGATATGGATGATGGAATGGATATGATGATGCCAAGTTATAAATTAAATAGTCTTGATTACTCTGGAGGAAGTCTTGTTTCATTGGAAGATGTTTGTTTGGCACCTACGGAAGACTTTCTTGAATTTCCAGATCCACATGCAATATCGTTTAGCAATACTACATCAAGAGATGGAGGTACTTTATTATCAGCAAGCTTTACCTCAGATTGGATGAGTCGTACAGATATATGGGATAATGGGAATAGGCAAACTGTTCATCGACCATTTACTGTTGGCCAATCTTCACCAGATTTTCCTGAAAATAAGCTATTCCCTTTAGCAGTAACACAAAAAGATAATTATGCATTTTATTCATGTAGTGGTAATTCTGATGCTGATGTTAATGTGGCTGGACAAGTACAATCTTGGACAGTCGGAGAAACATCTGATCCAAGCTTAAAAAGTATATATGAATTTACTCCTTCATCTATGCTTTGGCACATTGTGGAGTCGCCAATAGATAAGCAAATTTTTGTAGTTTCATCAGGTGGAAGCGAGGTAGGTGTTACTTGTCTAAGCTATGATAATGCTGAAGATTATACAGATGATAATGGTAATGGAAGCTGGGATGAAGGAGAAGAATTTGTAGATACTGGAAATGGGTTATATGATAGCGATGGAGTGCTTGATTTGGTATGGCATACAACAAATTTAGATTTTACTATGCTTCATGGAATTACTGTTTCAGCTGATGGTGCTTATATTTATATCACAAGTAGAGGAAATGCATCTGTTTATATGCTTGATGCAATGTCAGGAGAGCTTCTACATTCAACAACAGTTTCTGGTAGTATTTATTTAAGTGGAATAGATGTTATTCACTCTGAATAGATAAAAACAAATAGTTTTATTAAATTATCATGTGAATTTATTAAAACTAAAGATATATATTTGCCTGTTTGTACTTTTCTCATGTTCTGAAGATAGTCCATCTTCCTCTAATAATAATATAGATGGAAATGGTAATACTAATTTAAATTCTGATATTATACCCCATAAAGAGTATTCTCTTGATTCCTTTGGAAATATTTTAGATACCGAAATAATGATTGAAGATTTTGACTCTGCAGCAACTTGCAAAAATTGTCATGAAGAAATTTATAACCAATGGGCAAGCTCTTTCCATGCACTATCTTTTAATGACCCTATTTTTATGAGTATGTGGTCATCAGAAAAGAATAGTCACCCTGAAACAGGCACAATGTATTGTGTGCAATGCCATGCTCCAGCTGCATTTGTTACTGGGTATAGCTTAGAAGGAATTAATAGTCAATCAGATTTAAAACATTCAGATATTCCTAATATTATTAAAGAAGGAGTATCATGCGATATTTGTCATACTATGGTTCAAAAATCTCCAACTGTTCATACTCAAGATAATATTGCAGCTGTTGCTGAATATTTTCTTAATCCAGGAGAAGATATTAAATATGGTTCTATTCAAGATCCTGATTGCAGTGCTAATGAAGAGTCTGGAGCACATAGTGATTGTCAGTATTTACCATTATTTAAATCGTCTAGTTCTTGTAAGCCTTGTCATGACCAAACTATAAGAGGGATGCCTATAGAAACTACAGTTTCTCAATGGGATGAGCACCCTCCTTTAGCTATGTTTGGTCCAAGCTGTCAAGATTGTCATATGCCTAAAATTGGATCTCATAGTAGTCATTATTTTGCTGGAGTAGATTTACTTTTTTATGATGGAGTAGATGAAAGCTCTGATCAATATCAACAAGTAATTAATCTTTTAGAGCAATCAGCCACTATTCATCTTGGATATTTTGATACTGTAAAAGATTCAATTTATATAGAAGATAATATTTTATATTTACCAATAACAGTAAATAACCTAACGGGACATAGACTGCCTTCGGGGACCCCTTTTTCAAGAGAAGCTTGGGTAGAAATAAAAGTTTTTGATTCAGAAGGGAATATTATTTTTGATAAAGGTGCCTTAGAAAATCCATATGATATTATTAATCATGATGATCCAGATATCATATTATATACAACTATTTTATATGATCAAGAAAATTTAGAAGGAAATATTGTATATGAACCTTCGAAAGCATTATCATATGATGATAGAACACTTAGAACTTTATTTTATGATAGCCATCAATATCAAATTGAAATTGAAAATAGTTTGAGTGGTTTGATTACTGTTAAGGCTAGAATGTTATTTAGATCTTTTAAACCACAAATATTAAATGAATTTCATCCGTCTTCTATAAATAATTTACCTGTTATTGAAATATGTAGTGACTCTGTATCGGTTATGATTCCATGATTTATAAATATATATATATGTTAATTTTATTTGGATATTTACTATCCTTAGATTTCACATTGCAGAATAATTCTGCAACAATTAATCTTGATGACAATGTATTATACCAGCCGTTTACTGGTGGAAACAATTATCCTAGAATATCATGGTTTGATTGGGATTCTGATGGTGATTCTGATTTATTTATTTTGGATGAAGATTTGCATTTTAGATATTTCGAGAATATTGGTACTTCATTTAATCATGAATTTATTTTAGCGCCAAATCCAATTAATAGTTTGAATGGTATGAACTGGTTTTATTTAAATGATTTTAATAATGATGGATTGGTTGATTTGATAACTCAATCTACGATAGATCCAACCCATGTGATGTTTTTTGTGTATAATGGTGTTGAGTTTGAATATTTATCAATAGTTCTTCAAGATAATGGTAATCCTGTTATTTGTTCAGAAGTTATGACGCCTACATTTGCAGATATCGATTCTGATGGTGATCTTGATTTTTTTTCGGGTAACATAAATGGAACAGTTAATTTTTATAAAAATATTGGTATGAATAATGGTTTTCCTGTATTTGAGTTTATAACTTCGTATTGGGAAGATATTATAATTGTAGGACCATCGAGAGAAAGGCATGGTGCTAGCGCAATTCAATTTATTGATCTAGATGGAGATCAAGATTTAGATCTTGCATGGGGTGATTATTTTCAAAGAAGTTTATATATAATTTGGAATATTGGAACTAATCAAGTGGCTGATATGGATCAAGAGAATTTTGTATATCAATTTCCAATTAATGATCCAATATATACATCAGGTCAAAATATGCCTTCATTTGCTGATTTAGATGGCGATAATGATATGGATCTTTATATTACTGTACTTGGTGGAGACGGTCCTGTTCAACTTAATAATAATTTTTTGATGTATGAGAATATTGGCTCAATTACAAATCCTACATATGATTATAGAACTAGTAACTTTTTAAATTCTCTTGATTTATCTTCTGATGTTGTTCCTCAATTTATTGATATTAATTCTGATGGTGATCTTGATTTTTTTGTTGGACAAGATTATACTACAGAAACTAGCCCTACAATGGGAAGATTGCATTATTTTAGTAATGATGGCTTTGAACACCTAACCTTAACCCTTAATGATTCTGAATTTTTAGGGCAAGAAATTGGATTAAGCTTAGCACCTGAATTTATTGATATTGATAACGATAATGACAATGATCTATTTATTGGTGATTATAATGGTAAAATAAAATTTTACCGAAACGATGGTGATTCAATTAATTTTAATTTTATTGATCAGGGATATGTTGGTGATATAGATCTTGGCTTTTTTAGTATTCCAGAATTTTGTGATATTGATAATGATAATGATTATGATATGTTTGTTGGAAATTATTCTGGTGAAATATATTACTTTGAAAATATGGGTAGTTCTGAAAATTATAATTTTTCTGATATGGAAGTAATTGATGGAATATCTAATATTAGTAGAACTGCTCCAAGGTTTATTGATCTTGATTACGATAATGATTACGATTTATTATTGGGTACTGCAAGTGGTCTATCTATCTATTGGAATATAGGTGACCAGAATAATTATATTTTTTTTAAAGATGAATGCATTGAAATGCCCTTTTATGGCTATAATGTTAAACCTTGGGTAGGTGATTTAAATGATAATCATGCTATGGATTTGATTCTTGGAATTTCTACTGGTGGATTTTTACATTATGAAATATCAGCCATGGGGGATACTAACTTAGATTATAATCTTGATATTCTTGATATTATTTCTATTGTTTATAATATAGTTCATCAATATTCTATATATGATTCTATTTGTAATATTGATATGAACCATGATCAGCTATTAGATATATCAGATGTTTTATATCTATTAAATGTTATTATGAACTAATGTAACTTCATGTAAAAAGGTTAAGTAAATAGAATAAAATTATTTAACTTGTATCACATAACATTTAAGTCAGAAATACTAAATTTTAACCAAAGGTAAGTTTATGCACATAAAAAATTTATATATTATATTTATTTTATCAATTAGCTATTCTGCTAATTGGGTCGGCTTAGAATCAAGAGATTCGAAGGAATCAAAACCTTCTGTTTTAAGCTCTAATATTGAAGAATCCTATCTTCACTTTGAATTTAACGGTTATTATTCAACAGATATTGAAACACCTTATGGGATTGAAAGTGTCATAGATTTAGAGGGTGGCTCTTCAATTCTTGAATCAGGATTTCCAGATTTAGATAAATGGACTTCTTCAATTATTATTCCGGATGATGGATATACTTCTGTTGAAGTTGTTTCTTCATCATATCATGATTTTTATAATATCTCAGTAGCACCATCAAAAGGGAACTTCTCAAGAATGATTAATCCTAATGATGTAGCATATGAATATTCAAGTGTATATGGAGTTGATGATTTTTATCCAGGGATAATCGCAGAGCTTGAAACGCCATATATTATGAGAGATCTCAGAGGACAAACAGTAATAGTATATCCTCTACAATATAATCCTATAACCAAAACACTAAGATTATATACAGAAATTGATTTAAAAGTCACCGTGAGTGGAAGTTCAGGTGAAAATATTCTTAGTAGACATTCTGAAGATGTAAGTATTTCTAAGGAGTTTAATGCTATTTATGAAAATTTATTTTTGAATTATCAAAATGATACTCGATTTGATTATATATTAGATGAAGGTAATATGCTAATTATTAGCTATGGGGACTTTATTGATGAAATGGAACCTTTTGTTAATTGGAAAAATCGTAAGGGAATTTCAACAGAAATTATTGATGTTGGTGATATTGGTAGTTCTTCATCTGCAATAGAAAGTTTTGTAGCTAATTATTATTATGAGAATGGGTTGACTTATTTATTGCTTGTTGGTGATATAGCACAAATACCTACTCCTATTGTAAATGGTGCTGCTTCAGATCCATCGTATGGATTTATTTCTGGAAATGATTCTTTTGCCGAAGTTATTGTTGGTAGATTCTCAGCTAATAATCCAGCTGAATTAATTACTCAAATTGAAAGAACATTAGTTTATGAACAAAATCCTTTAAATGTTAATCATTTCGATAATGCTCTTGGTATAGCCTCTAATCAAGGGCCTGGATATGGTGGATACTCTGATGATGAGTTTAATGATTTTCTTTGGAATAGTTTATTATCAGGATATACTTATAATAATTTTGAGGGAATCTATGACCCTTCTGGTTCAGTATCTGAAGCTATGAATTATATTAACTCAGGTGTAGGAGTTATTAATTATACAGGTCATGCTGGTCCTACGGGATGGGGTAATGGAGCTCCTCTCGATGTTAATGATGTCCACGATTTAGTAAATACAGATAAATTACCTTTTGTATTTACCGTAGGTTGCAATCCTGGAGAATTTAATAATTATGGAGAATGCTTTACTGAATCTTGGATGAGAGCAACAGATGATGAAGGTAACCCTACAGGTGCCATTGCTCATTTAGGTTCAACGATATCTCAATCATGGGAACCACCAATGCATGGACAGTGGGGAATGAATGCTATTTTGACAGAATCTTATAATAATAATACTTCTAGATCTTTTGGAGGTATTGTGGTTAATGGATGCATGCATATGAATGAAGCGCAAGGAAGTTCTGGTATTAATGAAACAAATCATTGGACTACTTTTGGAGACCCTTCTGTATTAATTAGAACAATGGAGCCGATGCCCTTGAGCCCAATTCATGATGACGTGATTCTTATTGGACAAACTGAATTTGTAGTTGATGTAGGAGTAAATGAGGGACTTGTGGCACTTTCTTCTAATAATAATCTTCTGGTATCTGAGTATGTGCAAGATGGAGTTGCTGTTTTATCTTTGGAGGGTATAGAATTAATTCCTGGAACTTTTGATCTTGTAATAACATCATTTAATTCTTCTATGTATGAGACTGAAATTAATGTAATTACACCAGATGGAGCATATATCATTACAAATGGATATGAACTAGTAAGTGAGTCTAATTTTGATAATATAATTTCATTTGGTGATATGGTAGAAGTTAATGTAGTTGCTGAGAATGTTGGGACATCTAATGCAAGCGGTATTTTAGTAGAGGTTACAAGTGATGATGAGTATATTACAATTACTGAGGGGTCATCAATGATTGCATATGCAATGATTAATACGTCAGCATTAACATCAACACCAATTAGTTTTACTGTTTCAGGGAATGTTCCCAATGGACACATGGCATCTTTTAACGTTCTTTATGATAGTGGTGAAGGTGATCAATGGACTAGTAATTTTTCTATTCAAGTTCATGCAACAGATTTTCAAGTATTAAATCCCATTTTTATTGATGCAGATGGGAATGGGGTTCTTGATCCTGGGGAATCAGGGACATTAACTGTTGATTTAGCGAATTTGGGATCAGCCCCATTTGGCTGGTATCCTGGTGCGCAATTAATTTCTAATAGTGAATATATTGATTTTGGGAATCAATATGATGATGGATGGTATTGGTTTTATGGTATAGGTGCTGAAGATTCCTATGAAGCAACTTTTCCATTACTTGCAAGTGCAGATACTCCTCTTGGAGCTACTGCTACTATATCAATTTTCTGGGGTGCAACGGAATTAAGTAGTAGTTGGTGTGAGGATTTAATAGGTGGGTGTTTAGAACCAGTTGAATTTATTTATACATTATCTATTGGTCTTCCATTTGATGCTAGCCTTGCGGTACCAGAAAATGTTGATTTAGTTGCACATCAAGATTATATCGAGGTTACTTGGGATGAACCTGTATTATTTGATTGTGAAGTTGATGTCCCTTATAATGATGAATGTGCTCAATATGTAGTTGAAATTGATCCATATTGTTGTGATTTTAATTGGGATTCAATATGTGAAGGAGAGTATCAAGATTGTATGGGGAGAGATGATCTAGATGCTACTTTAAATTATGATTTAAATGTTGATGAGAGAAGAATAATTCCTTTTGATTTGGAGTTTTTTGATTCTATTGCATCCAGAGAGATTACTGGATATAATCTATTTCGGAATAATAGTTTTATAGGTTCAACTGTATTAACTGTATATGAAGATACTAATATTCAACCTTCTACTGAATATTGCTATTATGTTACAGCTATGTATGATACAGGACAGTCATTTGGCTCTGATGAAATCTGTATCACCTCAATTGGTATCCTTGGAGATACCAATGGAGATCAGAGTTTAGATATTTTAGATGTTATCATTATGGTTAATATGATTTTTGGTGATGAAGATCCTAATTATCAGACAGCAGATTTAAATAATGATAATGAAATATCAATTCTTGATGTAATAATGTTGATAGGAATAATACTTGATTCGTAATTAGTTAAACGCTTTCAAAATCACCTGTTGGACATCCTGCATGAGTACAAGATCTACTCAAGGCAATGATTTCTGTTTCACTTTTACGATATAAGAGCAGCCCATCGTTATCAAGACTATTACTTGAAGTAGATGAAACTCCTCCTACTTGTTCTAGTGAACTATGATCAGAAAAAGATATTTCAATTAAATTCTGTTCATTATCTATTACTATAAACGATGACTGATTAATTTCTTGAACTGAGTACTGTGTTAATGGATTAATTTCTTCTCCTGTACTTGGATTTTGAATAACATTGCCTTCTTGGTCAAATTGTGCTTGATGGCAAGGACATTCAGAAATATATAAAGTATCCTCATTAGCAGAGTTAATAGGGTTTGGCTTTGAACAAGATTGGAATACAGATAAAATGATAGGACCGCAAATTAATCCACCAGCGCATTTACTTGTTTTTTTTATAAACTCTTTTCTTGTTATTTCTCTTTTTCCCATTATTATTCCTTAATAATCTTTAATTTTGTTTCAATTATAATATTTTCATTAATCTTAATCATAAGTAAGCTAGGCCTATCTATTTTAAAGGATTCAAGATTTAAATTAAAATCACATAAACCCCATAGAGCTTCACCTTCATTAATAAGTTTTATTTTTAAAGATATCTCTTTATTGATTCCATGAAAATTAAGTGATCCATTTATATCTATACTTTTATCAAATTCTTCATTAAGTATAAATGAGTTTGATTTAAATGATACATTAGGATATATGAGTGACTCTGTATAATAGAGCATATTAGAATCTCTACTATCATTTCCGCTGTCAAACTTATCTAGTGGTGTTGAAATAGCTAATTTACAATTATTGTTGTTATCACAGTTTAGCTTAAAATCAATATCTTTTGAAATACCTGTCCAAGAATGTAGAGGATGCTTTCCCGTATATTTAATATATGAATAAGTTGTATCAATAGACCAATCAGATGAAAAAATAATATTGATTAATAATATTAATAATAAATACATAGCAATTTATTTAAATAATGTTGTTAGAAAAGCTAAAAAATAGGTTGACAATGTTATCCCTCCTACAACCTCATGCATGTTTAGTAAATTATCTCTATCTTCGGCTCTACCTTCTAGTCCCGCTACGGCGGTTTTGTATCCTAACCAAGGTTGCATCGCCATACCAGTAAAATGAATAACTGCTAAGTATCTATGTAGTTTATTTGATGAAAATTTCTTGTTTGAATATTTCATCCCAGGTGGAGCAAAAATAGATAGACCTGCAGCTCCCATATATGTTCCAAATGTAGTATATCCTAATTTCATATGTAAATCTTTTAATTCACCATATTCACTTGGATTATTAACCATTTTATTACCAATATGGTATTGGTATGTCATAAGACCGAGTGTGACTAAAGCTAATCTTTGATGGAGTTGTAGCATATTTCTTCTTATTTTCAGTTCTTTCATTCTGCTTTTAGGGTCAACAAATGTATCTCTAGCAAATCCATTTTCTCCCCATATTATTGATTTCAAAAACGGCATATTATCAGGAAGACTGTCAGCAATAGTTGATTCAGTTTTTATCTGAGCAGGTAAAGAGATTGATAAGATTAATATAAATAGAAGCTTATGCATTATTTTTTATGTTTTCCATTTTATAAATTTACGAAATATCAAATGAACAAATCTGATGTTATTTCATCTAGTAACATAAAATCATTATTTTTTAATTTCAAATAATCATCTTCAATAATAAGTTGAGGCCATTTATTTATTATATTATCAAAATTAGCTTCATTATTTAAAGAAATTAATTTTTTAGTATTAATACCAATTGATGTTCTAAGGCCATTCATAACCATTTCGTTATAATGATCTTTTGTACTTAAAAACTCACTATTATTTATTGGAAGTTTACTGTTTTGGATATCTGATATATATTTATCTAAGGATTTATGATTCCACCATCTTTTTTTTCCATCATATCCATGAGCAGAGGGGCCAAATGCAAGATATGGGTCAAGATTCCAATAGTGAAGATTATGTGCACATTTTTTATTATTTTTTGCGTAGTTTGAGGTTTCGTACTGTTTGTATCCTGAATTTGCCATTATAGATGTGACTATTTTATACATATCATAATCAAGTTTTTCATCGGGCATTTTGACTTTTCCCTTTGAAACATTATTATAAAGCATAGTTCCTTTTTCAACTGTAAGTGAATAGCATGAAATATGTTCAGGGGTTAGTTCCATTATTACCTTTAAATCATTTATTAGTGTTTCTACTGTTTGTCCTGGAATATTAAAAATCATATCAGTATTAATATTATCAAAACCTGAATCTCTAGCATCATTATATGCAATGATGCAATCATTTGAATTGTGTAATCGATCAAGGAATTTTAGGAGTTTATTATTTAAAGATTGGAATCCAAATGATATTCTATTTATTCCTAAATTACGAAATTCTTTTAATCTATTTTTTGGTGATTCTCCGGGGTTTGCTTCAATAGTAATCTCTTCTAGGCTATTTATATCTATATAATCTGAAAGTTTTAAAAATATTTTCTCTAAATATTTAGCTGGAATGATTGAAGGAGTTCCTCCTCCTAAAAAAATAGAATCAAATTGCATATTATTAACATCATTTTCTTGAAAGAATATTTCTATTTCTTTGACTAATGAATCTATGAATAGTGGAATAGAGCTTTCTTGATTGGTAATTGAATAAAAATCACAGTACCCACATTTTATTTTGCAAAACGGAAAATGAATATATATTCCTGATTTTTTTTTACCCATTTTTAAGATTATTTTTAATATGAATTATCCCTTCAATTATCATCCAGAAAATGAGAAAAATTAGCGTTCCATTTATAAATAAAACTATATTATTTGATGAATTTTGAAATTTAATAAATAGAGCAGTAATAGTTATTGCCATAATTAATAACATAGGTATCAAAAGTGGCAGAATATTTTTTCTTTTCTTCCAGAAATATATACTTAAAATCATAAGAGTTAGAGCTGCTAACATTTGATTGCTTGCTCCAAATGTAGTCCATAAATTATTTCTAAGCTCATCATTTACGGTAATAAAATATGCTGGGATAGTAGATATGAGAGTTGCTAAGTATTTGTTTTTTAATAGTTTAATTTTTGTAGCAGATCCAAATTCTGTTATTATGTATCTCTGTATTCTAGTTGCAGAATCAAGCGTTGTAGCTGCAAAAGATACAACAAGAACTACAATTAGAGTAATTGATATAGATTCAGATAGTCCTATTTGTTGAAGCAGGCCAGAGCTTCCAAGAATAAAAGTATCAAGTGGATTAGATTCTTTAAATCCACAAGCCCATGGAAGACAAAAGTTGTCCTCAGTATTAATAAAAGATATTCCTGCTATTGCTGCAATTGTTGCAGCTAGGGCTAAAGATCCTTCACCCAGGGTTGCTCCATATCCTATCATTCTTGAGTGGTTCATTTTACTAACTTGTTTAGATGTAGTTCCAGATGATACTAGTCCATGGAATCCGCTGATTGCACCACACGCAATAGTTACAAATAAAAATGGTATCATAGGTGGTCCTGAGTTTGTGTTTGCTACTATAGGTGCAATGACTTCCGGTCTTGCTATGAATATAGATAGATATATAAGCCCAAGTCCTACAATTAGTTGATGGCTATTAATATAGTCTCTGGGTTGTAGCAGTATCCAAACAGGGATAAGGCTAGCAATTGCTGAATATATAAATAATAGTATTATCCATGTATGTTTAATATTATTTTCCTTAATTCCAAAAATATCAAGACTAATAGGATTATTTGAACCTACCCATATAAAAAAATATAAAATTGCAAGTGCAATTAATGATGGTATTAGTGCATTTATTTTCTTTTTATAAATAAGGTAACCTATAAACATTGCTATAATTATTTCTACATTGATAGGAAGAACAGCATCAGGATATTTACTAAATAAACCTGCAATTGCATTTGCAAATACTGCTAATACTAGCCAGGTTAAACACATAATAAATATGAGAAACATGATTCTCACCCTTTTATTTATTACTTTTGATGAAATATCTGCTACTGATCTTCCACCTTCTTTTAAGCTTATTACAAGAGCTCCAAAATCATGCACAGCTCCCATGAATACAGTTCCAAGTACTACCCATAATATTGCAGGTAACCAACCCCAGTACACAGCAATGCATGGTCCAATTATTGGAGCAGCTCCAGCTATTGACGTAAAATGATGACCAAATAGCATGTGCTTACTTGTTGGAACATAATCTATTCCATCATTTTTTTTGTGCGCGGGGGTAATATCTTTAGAATTAATATTAAATATACTTTCTGAAATAAATTTGCTGTAGAATCGATATCCCAGTATAAAAATAAAAAATGATATAATGACTATTGTTAAAGAATTCATAATAATTAGTTATAAAATAAGAATCTAGATGCTTTTCTTACAATAAATGATATAGAAAATTTAAAGAAAAATCTGTAAATTAATAATGCGGATTTACTACAAGAAACTATTTTTAAATGCTATAGAACATAATATTTGTTCTAGATAATGCAATCCAAAAGCATTATCATAAGGAGAGTTTTGTATGGAGGAGCAAGCTACAATGATTGATATTGAACAGAAAACAATCAATCAGCTTAAAGCATTAATTATGGATACGGTAAGAGGAGCGAATTCTGGTCACACTGGAGGTCCATTTTCATCTCTTGATTTTACTTATGTTCTATTTCGTGATTTTTTAAAATATAATCCTGATGATTCTGATTGGTTTAATAGAGATAGATTTATTTTATCTCCTGGTCATGAATCAGCGTTATTGTATGCAATGCTTTATGTTGTGGGTTGGCTAGATATAGATGATCTCAAAAAATTTAGGCAATTAGGCTCAAAAACTCCTGGACATCCAGAAAGAGGACTTACTCCTGGAGTAGAGTGTACTACTGGACCTCTTGGGCAAGGTGTTGGCAATGCTGTTGGTATGGCCGTATCTGAATCAATACTAAGAAATAAATTTGGGAATGATTTTATTAATCATTATACCTATGTTTTGCATAGCGATGGAGATATACAGGAACCTGTTGCTCAAGGATCTGTTGCTCTTGCGGGGCATTGGAAATTAAATAAGTTAATAGCTTATTATGATGCTAATCAAGCTCAGATTTCTGGAAAAGTAAGTAGGTCAGATTCTACGGATTATAAAATGTTTTATGAATCAAATGGATGGCACGTTCAAGAAATTGATGGTCAAGATAGAGATGCTATTAGATCTGCTATTAGAATAGCACAGATGGAGATTGATAAGCCATCGGTAATTATTGGTCACAATGTTATTGCTCCAGGTTGCGCAACTATGGAAGGAGATCCTAATACCCATGGCTCTCCACTTCCACCAGAAGAAATAGTTGCGACAAAGAAGAAGATGGAACTTGACCCAGATAAATTTTATCATATCTCAGATGATGTTTTAAATCATTTTAGAGAATCTCATAAATATGCTCGTCAGGAAGTTTTATCATGGGAGAAAACTATTCAGGATAAAATTAAATTAGATGATAAATTTAAAAGAGATTGGCAAATCTGTATTAATAGTGATATGTCTCATGTCAAGTTTCCAGTATTTAAGTATGGTGAAGAAATGGCTACTAGAAAAGCTTGGGGTCCTATTCTTGATTCTATTTGCGATTCTTTTGAATTCCTTGTTGGAGGTTCCGCAGATTTAGAGCCATCCAATGTGACAGCAGGATTTGCAGATAGAGTTGGAGATTATAGTAAAGATAATGAATTAGGTAGAAATTTTGCTTATGGAGTAAGAGAATTTCCAATGGGAGTAATTAATAATGGAATTGCTCAACATGGTGGATTGAAGGTTTTTGGTGCAACTTTTTTTGCTTTTTCTGATTATGAGAGGCCAGCTCTCAGATTAAGAGCACTCCAAAAATTACCAGTTATTACAGAGTATACTCATGATTCAATATATGTAGGAGAAGATGGTCCAACTCACCAGCCAATTGAACATTTGATGGCATGTAGAACAATTCCAGGATTAATGGTATTTAGACCAGCTGATGCAAATGAGGCTTCTATTGCAGCTGAATTAGCATTTAATTATCAAGATAAAGCATCTATAATTTTGCTTACTAGGCAAAAACTTCCAGTCATCGATAGAAATCAATATTCTCACTATGATAATTTTAAAAAGGGAGGATATATAATAAGTGATTCTGATGGAGAACCAGATGTTACTATCATTGCGACTGGCTCTGAAGTCTCATTAGCTTTAGAAGCTAAAAAATGTTTAGATAATCATAATATACGAGTTGTTAATTTAGGGTGTTGGGAATTGTTTGATGAACAGTCATCTGATTATAAAAACAGAGTAATTGATGAACATTCGTTTAAAATTTCCATTGAAGCTGGCGTTACTATGGGTTGGCAAAAGTATACAGGAAATAAAGGGTTGAATATAGGTATTGATAGATATGGGGAGTCTGCTCCTGGTGTTGATGTTGCAAATTATCTTGGAATATCCTTAGATAAAGTTGTGAGTAAAATTGAAGAATGTCTTCGTGATATTTAAAAATTGTTAATTATCTATTTCTTTTAATTTCTTCTTAAAATATTTAAATTTGAGGACTTTAATTGAATGTCTTAAGTCAACTAAATTAAAGAGGTTATAATATGTCAAAGTGGAATAAAGATACATTTATTGAAAAAGCTAAAAGTTCTTGCTATCCTCATATATCAAATATACTTATTGATTTAGTGAATTTTGCAGATGGGAATGCAGATAATTTATCTTGGGGAAAAGGAAAAGATCATGGTACTATGGTTTTTAAATGCAAATCAGATGATTTTGGTATGGTCCCATTATTTCATATAACTACAAATGGGCAAATAAAATTTCAACTTAATTATATGCGAACTAATATTAATAAAAAAGAAATTGTTCGTGATTTTCAATTAAAACTCGAGTCAAATTTCTTAATGGATTTAGATGAAGAAGAATATCCTTCAGATTTATTTCATGAAATTGATGAGCTATTTAATATTAGACATGAAGTGGAAAAATTTGAGAATACAATTCAAGGTATTTCTGCACGATTAAAACAATAAATAAAAACATTTTTTCTTCATTTATACAAAGAATTCTTCCGATATTACCGCAATCGTTATTACATGATGTTACAGCGATATATGGACATGTTTGTTTATATTATAAAAAGTATGATTGAAATGTATAAAAATAAATATAAATATAACGCTTTAATAATATCTATTATGATATTATCATTAACCCATTTTGTCTTTGGAGATACTGGAGAGACATGTCTTGAGGCTGAAAATTATGGTCTAATTAATGGTAATGAAACTTTATCTGGGAGTTTTCAGTCAGAAGGAGAAGATTATTGGATTAAATTTTCAACCTCATGTTCTTTTAGAGATATAACATTATCATCTTGTGGTTCTTATGCAACGGTAGATGGTTGGGTTGATACTTTTTTAGAGGTATATACAGATTGTGATGATTATCAGTCATTTAACTACGATCAGTTACAAGAAGAGCCAAATACGAATTGGTGGAATGCAGATGCGCCACAAGATTTAGAGTGCAGCACTAATAATGAAGATTTTGATGGAGAGCAATATCACGCTGTCCTTTTAATCCCTTCACCTCAAGAGCAAGCCATTGGTGTTCAGATACAGCCTGGAACATATTATGCTAGAATTTCAGCTCAAAATCCTGCTGGTAATAATGACCAGCCTGGAGATTGGGAGTTATCTATATCTGGTAGAGCTATGGTTGCAGCTCAAGTTAGTAACCAAGAATTATCTTTACTTCATAATCCTAACGATGGAGCTCCTGGAGGAAATATGACAGTAGCTCTGGATGCCTCTGAATCTATTTGTACTGAGCAAGTTCAAGATTTTGAGTGGGTGCAAAATTGGCTTGATGTAGGTGATTGTGAAGAGGGTTTTATTAAAGATTGTAGTGATGATGATTGCTGTTCAATAGATTGGATAGGAGATGGCACTCAAGATTGTGAAGAGCAAGCGTATGAGTGTGATTTAACATGTTATAGTAATGACGGGGGGGATTGTGGAGATGTGGAGCCTATTTCTGGCCCAAGTGAAGATATTGTTCAATACGTTTCTCTAGATTATGGAATTCATAGTTTTACCTTAAATATGACTGATTTGATGGGTGTTAACTATTCTGATGATTTCACTATTTCTATAGATGAGCCAAATACTGGGCCTACTTCAAATGCAGCAATTGATACATTATCAACCTTGGAGGCATTATGGGATGGGGTTAGTTGGGGGATTACTATACCTCATGATAGTAGTATTGATACTGATGTTGTTACAATTAGATTAATAGCTGATGATTCTAGTGATCCTGAAGGTGATATTCTTTCTTTTTATTGGGAAAAAATATCTGGTCCTAATGATATAGCTTTAAGTAACCCTAATTCTAATACCCCCACTTTTAATGCATTCAATCCATTTGGTTCTGAACCTAAGCAGTATGAATTTGAATTAACCGTTACAGACCCTTATGGATTATCAGATACTGATGCTATGCTAGTTACAATTTATCCTGAGGAAAATACTGAACCTATAGCGGTAGCTCCAGATTTACAGATTAATATTCTTCATGATGGAGACCCAGATACATTTAATACTGAAGAATTTATATTAAACGGATCTGGATCTTATGATTTAGATGGAGATAATATTACATCCTATATGTGGTTTGACGGTGAATTGGATACCTTATCTGAAATTGCTTATTATACAGGAACAATTAATTACTCTACCTTAGATTCTGTGCTTGGAGACCATAATTTTACGCTTGTTATTTCTGATTCCTATAATGCTATTGGAAGTACAAGCATGACTTTAACTGTTGGACCTGAGCAAAATGCTGCTCCTGTGGTACAGTTTGACCCTCCTATTGCTGAGTTTATGATGAACCCTGATGACAATCCAGGTGGTTCTCAAATGGTAGTACTCGATGTCTATAATGCTTCATATGATCCTGATAATTATGATGATGAAGGGAATGAACTTCCAGATGAATTAAAAACAGATACATTAGAGTCTGAATGGTTTGACGAAGATGGGAATCCGGCATTATCTTTACAAAACTTAAGTGCAGGTCAATCGAATTTTACTTTAAAAGTTACAGATTCTTATGGTGCTTCATCAGAGTCAGTTTTTGTTGTGTTAATTTCGGAACCTAATGTTGTTCCCTCAGTAGTAACTAATGTTAGTGAGGTGATCTATGAATCTACCGCAGATTTAAATGAAGATAATTTACCTGACACGCTATTTTTGAATGGATTTGCTAATGACCCAGATCATCCTAATGATTTGGGTGCAAAATGGTTTTTAATTGAAGAAAATCCTTTAGTTACTATACTAAATGATTCCTCTTTGACAGGAGCCTTCTTGTCAGACGAGGTATTGCATAATGATTATCCTATTAATTTAGACTTTTCTCTCACTGTATGGGACCCATTTAGTTGCTACATGTATAATACGGAGTCATTTGAAGATACTAATAATAATGGTCAATGGGATGAAGGAGAGGTTTGGGATTCTTTTTGTATTAATGGAGAAGATCCCGATACATATGGTGAAGCTCCTTTAAGTATTGCTGTTGTCAATTATAATGAATCTCCTCAAATTTTTAGTGAAAATTATTCCATCGACCCAGTACTTATGAATGAAGATGAATCTAAAGATATTTACTTTGATTATAATCTATGGTCTGATAATAATTTTTTCTCAGATGTAGATGATTGCGTATTTAATGTAGATACAAATGAATGTATTAGCTATTATAGATACAAGTGTGACCAAGGGAATAGTGATCTCGATGATGATATTTATTTCGATGAATTAGATGTCTGTCAAGACTTATGTGTTATAGAAAATGGTTGTGAAGAGCAATTTTCTGTTAATTTGCTTAATGGTGAAAATTATTCAGTAGATAATTCATTGTTGATTCCTGATTTAAATTATTTTGGAACATTAATGGTTCCATTTCAAATTAATGACAATAATGAAAGTAATAATTTAAGTGAAACTATAATGTTAGAAGTAGAAGTTCTTCCTATTAATGATATACCTACTATTTTATCGTTTAATGATAATCAATTGATTGAAGAGGGTGTTTTAGAGGAGTCTCAATTTACTATTAATATTCAAGATTTAACTTTCTATGATGTAGAAGGTGATCAGAATGGCGATGGAGAATGTGGTTTACTTGAATGTGAAAATATGTCATTAGCATTAACTTCTAGTGAGAACTATTCTTTTGTTGGAGATGATATTGTTATATTAACTCAAGACTTTTTTGGTGATTTAGAAGTTGGGCTGCAAGTATTTGACGGAGAAGACTATAGTGATCCATTTTATATTACAATTCCAGTTGAAAATGTAAATGATCGTCCTAATTTAATTTTTGGGATGGATACTGTTTATTTTTATGAAGATTTTGGTGATTCAGTTTATAGCCTTAGTAATATTTTTGAGGATGTTGATGGTGATCAGTTGTTTTATGAAAAATTAGACCAAAATGGAGATTTATTTTTTAACTCTGAAGTATCAGGTGATGAGTTGATAATGTCAAGTTTTGAAAATAGTTTTGGTCTTCAAGAGATGTATTTTGAAGTTTCTGATGGAACTGATGCTATTGATCAAACTATTGTATTTTCAATTTTACCTGTAGATGATTCTCCGCAAGTTTTTGCTGATACTCTTTATACTGATGAATATAGTATAAATTATGTACCATTAGAAATTTCTTTAAGAGCGAGCGATATTGATTCTGAGAATGTATTTTTTGAGATTTTAGAAGGAGATGAATATGGACCTCATCATGGTTCAATTCCCCCAGGTCCTGATGCTATTGAATATATTGGACTTGAGAATGGGTATTTAACAGCCCTGGTGAATTATACGCCATATGAAGGTTACCGATGTGCAGATTCTTTAACATATAGAGCAAATGATTATAATTCATATAGTGATGAACTTGCAACAATTGTTATTAATGTTGGAGATTGTAATCAATCTCCTCAGTTAATTGTTAATTTATCATCAAGTATTAGTATTGCTGAAGATTCTCCTATTTATTTTTTTGAAAATAATGAAAATATGATTTGGTGTTTAAATGATGATAATCAATGGAGCCAGATTGACGAAAATAGTTGTAATGGTTTTTGGCAAGACTACCCTCCGAATAACTATATCCCTTTAAATGATATTGATTATTTTGAGATTTTAGATGATGATGAAGACTTAGGTTATATAGAAATCTGGGAAAGTGATAATTATTATATAGAAGATGGTTATTGTGCTTCATCTAATAATAATAATGACTGGTATATTAATACAGAAGTTGAGTGTGGCTTAATTTCACCTAATGAGACTTGCCTGTCAGCTCCTGCAATAGATGTGGGATATGAAGATGGTTATATGTATTGTCCATGTGATGCTGGAGAAACTTGTACTGCGAGTCAAAAATTTTTAAGTAATGATGGGATGGATTTTTTATCTATTAGACCTAAGAAAGATTATGATCTTTCATTTGATATAACGATGATTGCAAATGATGATAATCCAACTTATAATTTAAGTCAACAACAGTATGTATCAGTCATCATAAACCCTATCAATGATCCTCCATCCATTGGAGTAATTGAAAATCAAGAAATAGATGAAGGAGAGATTTTAGAATTAGGATATTCTTCCTATCAATCAGACTTGACAATATTTGATATTGATTCAGATCAATTAACAATTTACCAAGATAGTTCTCCATCAGTTTTATTTATGGTAAATGAAGATAATCAGGATCAATTTAATTATATCTGCCCAGATAGCACTATCTGCTTAAAAACAATTAATTCAAATTGGAATGGATATACACAAGTCTATATTACTGTTGATGATAATGATGTATTAAATCCTGGGACTGCTACTTCTCAATTTACCCTTACTGTAAATCAGGTAGATGATCAACCTGAATTCACGGAATTAACTGTAGAAGATACAGATGAAAATTTAATTACTTTTATTGAAGATACCAATCCAGTTACATACGACGAGGAAGGCAATCCTATTCTTTTTGCAAGAGAAATTAAAATTTATTATACTGATGATGATTGGAATCCTAGCGTAAATGATAACCCTGAAGAACAATTCGTACCAAATGAAATAAATCTATTAATTGAACCTGCAAGTAACAACCCTAAGGTTATTTTTTCACCATATTTAGATCCTAGTCCAATGGAAGATCCTATAACCAATCAATTGTATTATTCCCAGCTAATTGTTTTAGATGAGATAGTAGAGCCTAACTGGAATGGTATTGATGGTTTGAATTTTACAATTAACGGTGAATCCAGTTTCTATTTAGAAGTCATGGTTACTCCTCAAAATGATGCGCCGAATGATATTAATCAAGTTTCTTCTAATATAGTATCATATAATCAGAATTTATATGAATGGTCAAATTCAGAAATTGAGATAAGTATTTGTCAGGATATTAGTGGGGCACAGGGAGTATATAATTTTTCTAATCAAGAATGTGATATTTCAAATTTCTTTATAGATGCAGATGGATTTAAAAATTATAGATTACCCTATAGAAGGTACCCTACTAATGAAATGGTAGCGCCAGATTTAATGACTTTCAAATGGTTACTTACTGAAGATGTTGATAGAAATTATGAAAATCTTGATATTTTTTATAGAATTGAGCTAATTGATTCATCCTCAAATCGGGCAATTGTACTAAAAGATTTAATCAATCATAGTGACTTTGAAGATTTAGGAGAGATTGAGGGTCAAGCAGAGGTAGACCTTAGTCAATTATTTTTCTCATATAATTTAGATTTAGATTATTATGATTATTGTGAACATTCTAATAGCTTAACCCTTAGTGATATATCTGAAGTTTATTTAGATCTAACTGGAAAAACTAAATATACATGGAGGGTGTTAGCTAATAATGGTCAAAACTGCGACGAGCTTAACCTTGACCCTAATTCGACTTTTACTTCTTGTAGTTATGTAGAATCAGAGCAAACATGTAATTCTATGCATTATTGCGATTGGTCAATCAATGAAATACACTATGAATGTGGCTCTCAGTATACATGTAATAACACAGGGCAAGTTTATTCAATTATAGATGATTGTATTTTTAATTGTGGTGGTGCTGAAAATTGTATTATTAGTAGTTATGATAGTCTAGATGGATGCGTTGCTAGTGGGTGTCAAGATAACTTCTGTTATGAAGTTATTGATGATGAGTCTTGTGTTGTTAATAATGGAAATGATTTTTACATTGATTTAGTTGCTCCCGCAGCATCTATATCAATTTCACAAAATAGCTTGGCTCCAGATTTAATGGAGTTGTTTGTTTCATTTGATGAAAGTATAAATTATTCAAAATCACAAATATTTATCCTGCATGATTCATATAGTGATGGATATAATTTAGAACAAGAAAATCAAAACGATATATATAATCTAGTTAGGCCATTTCCTGGAACTGGAATAATTACATTTAATATTGAATCTTGGGATGAGGTAGGTAATGGTCTAATATCTACTAGAAGTATTACCTATGAAAAAATTTCATCATCAAATTCTTCAAATACATCATCTCCTGATGGATTGTTTTTAATCAAGTTTGAAGAAGATGATATTTTATCTGATGCTTCATTATTAATTCAGAGAAAAGAATATCATGATATTAGTTCTCGTTATGATATTCAGAGAATTTCAGATACCTATAATCTTAGTTCTGTTGATATGGAGATAATTAACGATATTGATATTGAGATAGTTATTCCTAGTGAATATGATAATCTTGATAATTGGAAATTCAGGCTATATAATAATGAAGATGATATTACATCGTTTACAAAGAATGGTATAGTTCATGGGAAATTAAAGGAATTAGGTAATGTGACACTATATTATGATTCTTCAGTTGAATTTTATGTGCCTGAAAATCTTGAATTAGTAGGGAATTATCCTAATCCATTTAATCCTAGTACAAGTATTTATTATTTTGTTGAAGAATCCAATTTAGCTGTTAGGATATCAATTTTAGATTTATTGGGTCGAGAGGTTAGTACTCTTTATGATGGAATATCTGATATTGGATATTATGAATTAAATTGGGATGGTACAAATAATGCTGGCTATCAATTAGGTTCTGGAATTTATTTTATTAGTGCAAAGATTGGGGATAAACAGCTATATAAGAAGATGATGAAGCTAAAGTAATGAAGTATTTTTTATACATATTATCAATTTTAATTTTCTCATGTAGTGAAATTCAAGAAAATAGCGAGGAGCTGCCATATGATTTTTTAATTTCTGAAGGGTGGGTTAATTTTGAAGAAAATAATTTGGATATGGCTCAAGATTTATTTCTTGATGTATTAGACTCTGATGATGCTATGGTCCCTTATTATTCTGCAGCTTATTTAGGACTTGGTTGGACTAAGCTATACCAGGCAAGAGAGTTAGCATTTAACCCTATCAATGATTTTGATGATATGTATGACTTGAGAAGTGAAGCTCATAATTATTTTAATCTTATTTTAGAAGAGTGCAATGATTTAAATCAAGATAATATATGTGATGATTTTGATATTCCAGTTGAAATAATAAACGATGCGTATGTTGGGTTGGCATATTCTAGTAGCTTAATGGCTATATATGAAGATTTTCAATATGGAGAAAATCGATATAGTTGCAATTCAAGTTTAGATGGTTATCAAGAATATTTAAGTTTTACTGAATGTGTAAATAATTGTTCCTCAGATGATTGTTCTAATGTATTTTTATCATTAACAGAATCTGCATTAGAGTATTCTGCTAAAGCATTAAATAATAATTCTGACTACTATTTTGCATATGATGTATCTAATATTAATGCAAATAGTATTCATATTTTGCGAGCGCAGCTTTATATTGATCTTAATGATTATGGCTTAGCTCAAGATGAAATTTCCAATATAAATTTTACGGGTTCTAATATCACATTTAACCTTGAAGATCTTTATGATGACCCTTATAGCTCTTATACTAGATTTCTTTATGTTGGTTTTGAGGGTGATAATAATTCTAAATATTTTTTTCCTATGACTACAGAGACATATTATGATTGTTATTATTTATGCGATGATTTAAATCAAGATATATGTGAAAGTTCAGCTGATTGTTCTTGGGTTGTCGATGAAATTATATCTCCTCAAATCGGAGAATTTGTAGATGAAAATGAAAATGGGGTTTATGATGATGGTGAGGAATTACTTGTAGAGTTTGGAGTCTGTGAAGGTGGAGAAATCAGTAAAACTATTACAGATTGTGAATCTGAGTGCGTGTTTGGAGAATGTACTTTTTTAAATTATTTTTCAACAGTAACTAGAAGCTTTACTCCAATGCTACCATGCTTAGATTTAATTGTAGATGGGGTGAACTTAGATGAACAAGACATTATTCAATGCTTGGAATCATTTCCAACAAATAATTTAGAATATAAATTTGCTGTTCAATTTCCATCTTCAATTTTAGAAGGCTATCAGTGCTCTTTAGATGAGTCGGATATTGTGACTATTTATAATTCTAATGATGAATGCTTGCAATCATGCGCTGATGGTGAATGTGAAATTGTAGATTTTGACTATGCAAATTGCCAATCTCAAACTGAGCTAGAGTTTATTAATGGAGTTGGTTGTATTGATGGTTATATGTATTTAATGGAAGAGTTTATAAATCAAGATTGCTCAGTTAACCAATTTAGAGAATTTTCAATTAATGAAAGTATTTCGCCAATTACCCTAGAATCATCTTTTGGCTTATGTCCATCAGATTGATTTTTAAACAAATTGTTACAGTTATAATCTCATTTAATTTTATATTATTAATTAACTTATATTACTATTAAGGGAACTTTATGTTTAGATTTTTATTTGTATTTATATCATTAATTTTTGCTGATAGCAAGGTAGAAGAGCTGCCTATTGGCTTTACTCAAGAAGAGCTAGAAAATAAAGATATTATTAAGCAGTGGACTTATAGAACTGATCCCCCCGTTGCACCTGTTAGAAATATTGCTGAGTATGAACCCATGCAGGGTGTATTAATTCGTTATCCATTTGGCATATCGACATCTTTAATACGTGAAATGGCAGAAGATGTTATTATTTATTGCTTAGTTTCATCGGGTCAGCAAAATGCAGCGTATAATTCAATGAATAGTTCTAATGTAGATATGAATAATGTTGAATTTATAATCGGAGCAACAGATTCTTATTGGACAAGAGATTATGGTCCATGGTGGGTCGTAGATGGTAATGGTGAGTATGGTATTGTTGATTTTACATATAATAGACCAAGACCAAATGATAATAATGCTCCCTATAAAGTATCAGAACATCTTGATGTTTCATATTATTCAGCTGATTTTATATCTACAGGTGGGAATTATATGACTGATGGATTTGGGATATCTGCTGCAGCTCATATTGCATATACTGAAAATGATCAGTGTAATACAAATAATCAGTCAAGTATTCCTTTGCCTCCATGCGCATATGTAGATAATATTATGAATGAGTATTATGGAATAAGTACATATCATGTTGTTGCAGATCCTAATGGTGAATATATTGATCATATAGATTGCTGGGGAAAATTTCTTTCACCAAATAGAGTATTAATTAGAGAAGTTCCATCATCTCACCCTCAATATAATATGATTGAAGACGTAGTGGATTATTTCCAAAGTGTCCCTACTTCAGATGGCGGTTTATGGGAGATATTTAGAGTTTATACCCCTAGTGATCAGCCATATACAAATTCATTAATTTTAAATGATAAAGTTTTTGTGCCAATTATGAATAGTTCTTGGGATGATGAAGCCTTGGAGGTTTATGAAATTGCAATGCCCAATCATGAAATCCTTGGGTTTACTGGATCGTGGCAGTCAACAGACGCGCTACATTGTAGAGTAAAAGGTATACCAGATATTAGCTATAGCCCATTTCAAAATGGTGATATTAATATGGACTCTTCAATAGATATTTTAGATGTAGTAGTCCTAGTTAATTTTGTTCTTGGTTCCGATATTCCAGATAATATGCAAACAATACTATCTGATTTAAATGATGATGGGATAATTAATATTCTTGATATAATATCACTTATTAACATAATCTTGGGAGTAGAGTAGATGAAATATCGATTATTATATATATTTTTAGTTTTAAGTATTTTAATTCCAAGTGAAATATATAAACAAATTAAGATTTCGCATGTTAGTTCTGATGATATCAATTTATTTCAAACAAGTGGGATTGAATTTGATCATGCAGATTATAAACATGGTGAATTTATTGAATTTGCAATATCTGAGGATGATATTTCTATATTAGATGATCTAGGGTATGATTATGAAATTATTCATGAGGACCTTCAGAGATTTTATGAAAGCAGATTGACTGAGAATTATACAAGGGAGTTCGGTTTAGGATCGATGGGTGGATATTATACTCTTGATGAGGCAATTCAGCGATTAGATGATATACATGAAGAATATCCTGATTTTGTATCAGAAAAGATTTCATTAGGTCAGTCATTTGAAGGTAGAGATATTTATGCAATTAAAGTTAGTGCTAATGTTGACTTAGATGAAAATGAACCACAGATTTTATATACAGGTATGCATCACTCTAGAGAACCAATGAGTTTTATGAATCTTTATTATTTTATATATTGGGTTCTAGAGAATTATAACATAGATGAGGATGCTACTCAAATTCTTAATACTAGAGAGATGTGGTTTGTGCCAATTGTGAATCCAGATGGGTATGAGTATAATCGTTCAATAGCTCCAAATGGTGGTGGTATGCAAAGAAAAAATATGAGGAATACTTGTAATGGGTCCGCTGATGGAATTGATCCAAATAGAAACTATGATTATATGTGGGGTTTGGATAATCAAGGATCTAGTCCTGATCCTTGCAATGAGACATATAGAGGTACAAGTGCATTTTCTGAACCAGAAACACAGGCTGTAAGAGATTTTGTTGAGCAAAACAATTTTACCATTGCTATGAACTATCATAGTTATAGTAACTTGCTTATTTATCCATTTGGCTATTCGTATGATAACCCTATGGATCCAGATGATTTAGATACATTTATTGAATATGCACAAGATATGACTCAATATAATAATTATGCTTGGGGTACAGGTACTGAACTTTTATATCCAGTAAATGGAGAGGCCTGTGATTGGATGTATGGAGTACATGGAATATTTGCATATACTCCTGAAGTAGGTAGTAGTAGCGATGGTTTTTGGCCATCCTCAAATAGGATAGTTCCTCTTGCTGAAGAAAATTTATACCCTAATATAAGAACGGCTTTATATGGTGGGGCTTTAATTTCTTCTAATTTGAATATAGAAGAAGGTCCATATCTAGGTAGTAATTGGTATGGCATTGATGTGTTATTAAATAATATTGGCTTGTCATCTAGTTCTGGAATTACAACTTTAGAATTCATTTCTGAAGATGGCATTGATTTTTCAGATAATTTTATTGAAATTGATGAAATTGATCCTCGTTCTTCTATTAACCTTGAAGATATATCTGAATTTTTCATTTCTCCATATATATCAACCGGAGTTGAAGCAGATATAACTTTAATAATGTCTATGGAAGATGGTAGTCAAAGCGTATCAACTATTACAATAATAATTGGCGAGCCTGAGGCTGTATTGGAATACGGGTTTGAATTAAGTGAAGATGTTAATAATTGGGAACTATCTGGTGATTCTAATTGGTATATTACATCAGAGAATGCAAATTCTGGTTCTTATTCCTTTAGATCTGGATCAATAGGAAATAATCAGGAATCAGTAGCATCTATTTCTTTAAATGCAGAATCGGTTAGTACTATTGAATTTGCTTATCGCGTCTCATCTGAATATAGTACATCTGGAAATTTCTTTTATGATGGACTTACATTTTATATAGATGATGTCCAAATAGGTCAATATCAAACTAATCAAGATGGGCAAAGCCCATGGATCGATCTTTCTTTTTCTATTTCTGAGGGCCCTCATGTTCTTAGCTGGAAATATAGTAAAGATGGGGGTGGGGGTTCTACTGATTGCATAAATACTAATTGTGATGACGCTGCTTTTATTGATGATTTTATAATGTATTCTTATGTAGATAGTAATCCAATATTATCTGGAGACCTTAATTTTGATAGCGCCATAGATGTTCTTGATGTAGTCTTGCTTGTCAACTTTGTTTTAGAGTCTACGTATCCATCAGATTTAGAGTTTACAGCGGGGGACATTAATCAAGATGGAGTTTTAAACGTCCTTGATGTAGTTCAGGTTGTAAATCTTATTCTTTCGTAATAGCATCCTACAAAAAAATAGTTATATAACATAATTTTTTATTTGCTTAGGTTATCTGAATATTTTTAAATTGAGAATGAGAATGATTCTCAATATCAATATGGTAATAATTAATTAAATAGAGTGGAATATTGCAATCCTCTTTAGTGCCGTAAGAGATTGCAATTTATTTCACATATTTTGGGTAGCTTTAAATAAGCTATTTTGCTTAGCCTCCTCTCATACTAGGTTAAGGCTACCCAAAATACTATAAAGGGAGAGAAATGAAAAAAATAGGATTATTTTGGGGTAGTACTTCGGGTAATACAGAAATAGCTGTAGAATTTATGGAGGAGTATTTGCAGGATGAAGGGTTTGAGGTAGAATCTTTTAATATAGCAGATATAGATGTGGATAAAATGATTGAATTTGATAATATAATTATTAGTTGTCCAACTTGGAATATTGGGGAGTTGCAAGATGATTGGGATTCTATATTTTTAGATTACGAAAAGCTTGATTTCTCAGGAAAAATAGGAGCTTTTTTTGGCTGTGGAGATCAAGTGGGCTACCCAGATAATTTTATTGATGCTGTAGGAATGCTTGCAAAGCCCTTTATGGAAAATGGCGGCAAACTGATAGGACGATGTAGTACGGATGATTATGATTTTAGAGATTCTGTAGCTTTAGATGATGATAAGCT
>CETU01345133.1_pt1 | contig 38700 bp, 32 predicted proteins | sample 356531 | NCBI WGS metagenome assembly CETU01 (sample SAMEA2623488, study PRJEB7988) | marine metagenome | isolation source: saline water (ENVO:00002010), including
TTCATTTTCCACTACTTCATTTTCCACTACTTCATTTTCCACTACTTTTAGTGTTTGATTACTTGATTGGCTTGTAAATCCTGAATTACTAGAGCTAAAATCTATACTTATTCCATTTTCACTTGGTAATGGGGGGTCTTGATATGTTAAACTCATAAAAGGAAGAGTGAGTAAAAATACTAGAATTGCATGAAAAATAATTGTTCCGACTAAAGCATTTTTTTTGTTTTCTTTTTCCTGCTTGGACATTTTATTATTTTGGATTTGTTGCTAATATTACTTTATATTTATTTTTATATGCTAAATCTAGTATAAAAACAACGTGCTCAACAGCTATACTTTTGTCAGTATAAAGAATAATACCTTTTTCATCATTTTCTGACATAACTTCCTTGAGCTTGCTTTCCAAATTTTGCTTTGATATTTGTTCATTATTAATATAAAAATTTATTAGGCTATCTTTTTTTTCAATACTTATAGATGCTCGTTGATTTTTTGTTGTTTTAGCTTTACTGCTTGGTAGAATCAAATCTAATGCATTTGGAACAACAAGTGTTGAGGTTAACATGAAAAATATTAATAACAGAAATACAACATCTGTCATTGATGACATATTAAAGTTTGGACTTACTTTGTTTTTACTTTTTAGTGGCATTGTTTTTTTGATAAAGTAAATCCATAAAAATATTTGTTTTAGCTTCAAGTTTAAAAATAGCTTTTTCAACTTTTCCAACTAAATAGTTATAAGCTATATATGCAATAATGCCAACTATTAAACCAGCAGCTGTTGTAATCATTGCAGTATAAATTCCTCCTGCTAAATCAGCAGGGCTTGGAGCGGTTTCTCTTGCCATCTTTTGAAATGCAATAATCATTCCAATTACTGTCCCCAAAAAGCCAATCATAGGAGCTGCACCTGAAATAGTCGCAAGATTAGAAATTTTATTTTCCATTTTATATATTTCAAGTTGTCCTTGATTCTCTATGGCTTTTTCAATTTCTTTAATTGGTTGTTCTATTCTATCAATTCCTTTTAACATCATTCTTGAAATCGGGGTGTTATTTTCACTGCATAAATTTTTGGCTTTAACTAGATCTTTGTGTTTTATAGCATCTTCTATTTGCTGTAAAAATTCTTCGTCTTCAAGGCTGCTTTTTTTTATTGTAGAGTATCGTTCAATAATAATATAAATTGCATATATTGATAAAATAAATAGAATAATAATCACAATGTTACCCCCAAGTCCCATCTCTTTAAGAATATCAAAAAATCCTTCATTTACAGTTTGTGAATCTTCTTTTGTCCAGCGTTTTATATTATTTTCTTGCATGTTTTATTCTATTATAATTATAACGATTTTTTTTTATTTTATTGCATTAAGATATATACCATTGCACCAGAAAGATAACCCATAACTGCTAGTAATGATATGTTTTTTAGATACCATATAAAGTCTATTTTCAAAATACCCATAACTGCAACACCAGCTGCAGATCCAATTATTAATACAGACCCTCCAGTTCCCGCGCAATATGCTAAAAATTGCCAAAACATACCATCTGGTTGGTAAAATCCAGTGTTTTCAAGTAAATCCTGATACATTTGCATAGCTCCAGCTACTAGAGGCACATTGTCTACAATAGATGATAATAATCCAATGGTAATATTTATTAAATAAATCCCATCTCTACTTTGTCCATTAAATGATGAGTCTAAATATTTTGCTAAACTATCTAATTGACCTGTTGATTGCAAGGAGGATACAGCTAATAAAATTCCTAGAAAAAAGAATATTGTAGCTGTGTCAACTTTTTTAAGCACTCCTACAACAGATAATTTTGATTTTAAATCATAAGTTTTTTTTCTATGCATTATTTCTGTTACTATCCATAAAAATCCTAGAGAGATAAGCATTCCTAAATAAGGAGGAAGATGCGTTATAATTTTAAAAACAGGAACAAATAATAGCCCGCATACACCAAGAAAAAAGACAAGATTTCTTTCAGATTTAGAGACATGATTATATTTTTCCTCATTTTCTTCAGAATTTATAGGTTTTGTAATATTTCCTTTTATTTTAAAAGATAAATAAATTAACGGTACAATAGCACATACTAGAGAAGGAATAAAAATATCTACAATAATATTTTCACTAACATATTGTTTTGCATACAGCATAATAGTAGTTACATCTCCAATTGGTGACCATGCTCCACCAGCATTTGCAGCTAAAATAACCATCCCGCCAAACATCCAGATATCTCTTTTATCTTTAATTATTTTTGTAATTAGTGAGCTCATTACAATTGCAGTTGCTAAATTATCTAGAACAGCTGAAAAGAAAAATGAAATAGCACTAATAATCCAAATCAATTTCAGCTTATTAGTTGTTTTTATTTTATCTGTAATTATTGAAAATCCTTGGTGAGTATCAATGAGTTCTACTATAGTCATAGCACCAAATAAGAAAAATAAAATTTCTGATATATGAATAATATGATGTTGGATTTCATATTCTAAACTTGAGATAGATTCACCTGTAAAAGCAAAAACTGTCCAACAAATTCCCCCTAAAAAAAGTGCTGATGCAGCTTTATCAATTTTAATACTATGTTCAAAAGCAATTGCAAGATATCCTAAAATAAAAAGTATTAACATTATTGTAGTTAGTTCCATTTGTTTATTTATTTAAGTATACAGTTGTTGAAGGAAATGCGAAATCTGACTTATGTTTTTTAACAATACCCATTATCATGTAATTAATATCTTGCTTAGTATTAATTAAATCTTCCCATTTAGAACTATTAACAAAGTAAACGACCATTATGTCTAGTGAGCTAGATCCAAAATCTTGAAATCTTACTTTTCCATCTTGATTGGTTTTTTCATGTTTGTTTATCATTTCTTGAATATCATCAACAATCAATTTTATTTGTTCAGCTGTTGTTTCGTAAGTTAATCCAATATTAAATTTCACTCTTCTAACAGGGCGTAATCCTAAGTTATCTAATTCGGCGTCAATCATTTTCTTATTTGGTACAGTAACTAAGCTTTTATCAAAAGTTCTAACTCTAGTGCTTCTAAATCCAACCTTTTCAACTGTTCCGGTTACATTTCCAACAGTCACAATATCACCAACTGTAAAAGGTTTATCAAAGAAAATGGTAAATGACCCTAAAAGATTCTCTAAACTTTCTTTAGAAGCCATAGCTAAGGCAATCCCTCCAATACCTAATCCAGTTGCTAATGCCGCTATATTGACATTAAATATGCTTCCCATAATGATAAATATGGCTAAAATATATACTATAATTTTTCCTATTTCAATAATAAAAGGAATAAGTTGGTCATCCATTTTGTTTTCAGTTAACTCGGCATTTCTTTTGAGTATTAGACCAATAAAGTCAATAAACCTAAGTAAAATCCAAAAAAGTGCTCCAATAAATAAAAGACTAAAAATTTTATTTACTAACATCTTGATTCCAAATTCATTTTCATTAACAAGATTCCAGCTTGCTGGATATTCTATATGGCTACTTGCTATAAATATGATTGATAGCATTATTGAAAGACTAATTGGTTTAGTTAGCAGTTGATCAAATCTTTCTACACCTAAATCAGCGTGTTTTGTTTTAATTACTTTAAAAAGAAGACGGCTAAAATATTTTGAAATTAGTCTTTTGAATATGAATCCTAATAATATTGTTGCAAAGAACCATAGATAATCTTCCATTGAGTTTCCTAACCATTGTTTAAGTAAAAAATCTTTCATTTTTTTATTTTATTTTTATACTAATTGTTTCAAAGCAATTTCAAAAGCTGTTTTAGATATATTATTATATGTTTTATTTTGTGAAAATGTGTTTAGTAATGCATTATAAATAGTCTTTGAAGTGTCTTCAAAAATTTTTGTATCATTAATATCTTGATTATCTTGCATCAAGTATGCAAATACTCGTGCCATGCCGCAATTTGCAATAAAATCAGGAATAACACTAATTCTATCATCTGCACTTTTAGAAATTGGTCCAAAAAATATTTCTTTATCAGCAAAAGGAACATTCGCTCCTGATGATATTACCTCTAATCCGTTATCAATTAATGAGTCTAATTGATTTTGAGATAAAAGACGTGAAGCAGCAGCAGGTATAAATATATCAGCTCCTATACTCCAAATTTTATTATTTGTTTCATCAAAAGATAAAAGCTTTTCATTTTCAAGTAAGTTTGACGATCTATTTTCAAATAAAGACGTTACTTCTTTAAGACTTAATCCCTTTTCATTGATTATTCCTCCTGCTAAATCAATAATACCAACAATTTTACCTCCAGATTGAGATAAATAGTATGCAGCAGCTGCGGCTACATTACCCCAACCTTGAATAATTATTTTTTTATTTTTAATATTACTTTTTCTATATATATCATAGTAATGAATAACACTTTCTGCAACCCCATATCCAGTAATTAAGTCACCAACAGTATAATTTTTAGCGGTATTTGGAGTTAGTTTTTTATTTTTTACTATTAAAGGGACTCCCTCCGATAATTGATTAATTATTTTATATGTTCCATCCTCATTTTTTTTATAGTGGCCTCTAATAACCCCTTCTAATGGAAATAAAATTTTATTTTCTTTGCAAATAGGTATAACATCATGAACTTCATCAACATTCATATCTCCTCCTGTTCCATAATATGATTTAAGAAGAGGTTTAGCGGCCTTAAACCATCTATTAAGAACTTCATTTTTTCTACTATCTTTAGGATCGAAATTAATACCTGATTTACCTCCTCCAATTGGAGGACCTGATACAGTAAATTTGACTTCCATAGTTTTAGCTAAAGCTAACACCTCATCTTTTGTTACTCCTTTTCTCATTCTTGTACCACCGGCAGCACCTCCTCCTCTTAATGAATTAATTACTATCCATCCTTCTGCTTCTGTTTCCGTATCCTTCCATTCAAAAATTATTTCTGGATCTTTTTCTTCAAATTGTTTTAATAATTTTTCCATTTTAATTTAACTATAGTTAATTTTTTGCAAATTTATTAATTCGTTGTAAGAATCAATTGGTATTTTAGAGTAATTAACTACACAGGGTTGTTAATTACTCCTCCACAATTATTTTGTTTTGCACCAGTTACAGATTTCAAACAATTATTTTGATTACGAATTCTCAGAACACCTAAAAAAGCAAAAATTAAAGCTTCTTTGAAATTAATGATTTTCTCATTGGGTAAAACAAGTTGTGAATTCGAATGTTTTTTTATTCTTTCAATTAAATATTTATTGAAAGCTCCTCCTCCAGTGATTAATGTTTTATCTCCATCTAAGTACATGCCAATTTGTAGCCCTATATGTTCACAAAATGTATTTAAAATGTCTTGGGACTTATAGTTTTCTGAAATCAATGATGATATATGTTTACTAATCCATTCTCTTGATAATGATTTTGGCGATTTAGATTTATAGAAATCTAAATTATTAAGTTGTTTCAATAACTTACTTATTATTTTTCCTCTTCTTGCAATCTTTCCATGATTATCAAAATTTAAATTTAACTTTCTACTTATCATGTTTAAGATAATATTTGCAGGGCATACATCAAATGCTATTATATTATTTTTTTCTTTAATTGATAAATTAGCTATTCCACCTATATTTAAACAGTATTTATAGTTTTTAAATAATTTTAAATCACCAATTGGCACTAAGGGAGCTCCTTGTCCACCTAAAGAGATATCTAAGTCTCTGAATTTTGAGATAGTTGTTATTCCTGTGATTTTTGCAATTGTATTACCATTTCCTATTTGAAGAGTATATTTTTTTTCAGGTTGATGAAAAATAGTATGTCCATGCGATGCAATAAAATCAATTTTATCATTTTTTAAAAAATTCTTGACTTCTGTTGCAATCATTTTTCCATAAATTATATCTTTTTCTATTATATTTTGATTATTTAAATTATGTAAATTGCTTAAAATATTTATCCATTTTTGAGAATACTTTACAGTTGTACACTTTTCAATCTTAAAACTCCATTCTTTTGATTTATAAAATGAGCAGATAGCTAAATCTATGCCATCAAGTGACGTTCCAGACATAATACCAAGTGCCCTATATTGATTTTTCATTTTCATTAGTTCTCAAAGATAGTTTAAAAAGTGTATTTTTGTTTTTATATCAACAAAACAAACGATAGAAAAATGGATTTTAGGTTTACTGAAGAGCACGAAATGATTAGAAGTGCTGCAAGAGATTTCGCAAAAACAGAGTTGTTGCCCGGAGTTATTCAAAGAGACGAAGACCAAGCTTTTCCTAAAGACCAAATACAAAAACTAGCACAATTAGGTTTTTTAGGCATGATGGTTGACCCTAAATATGGAGGTTCTGGAATGGATACAATCTCTTATGTTTTAGCAATGGAAGAAATTTCTAAAATAGATGCTTCTTGTTCAGTTATAATGTCAGTTAATAATTCACTTGTTTGTTGGGGAATAGAGACATTTGGTACCGAAAAGCAAAAGGAGAAGTATTTAAAAAGGTTGGCAACAGGTGAAATAATTGGAGCCTTTTGTTTATCGGAGCCAGAGGCTGGTTCTGATGCTACATCCCAAAAAACAACCGCTATTGACAAGGGAGATTATTATCTTCTAAATGGTACTAAAAATTGGATTACAAATGGTAGCAGTGCAAGTATTTTTTTAGTTATAGCTCAAACAGATATTGAAAAAGGACATAAAGGAATAAATGCATTTATTGTTGAAAAAGACATGGATGGTTTTGTGGTTGGTCTTAAAGAAAATAAATTAGGAATTAGAGGTTCAGATACTCATTCTTTGATGTTTACAGATGTAAGAGTGCCAAAAGAAAATCGCATTGGGGATGATGGCTTTGGTTTTACTTTTGCTATGAAAACGCTTGCGGGAGGAAGAATAGGTATTGCTGCACAAGCTCTCGGAATTGCATCAGGAGCATATGAGCTATCTTTAGAATATTCAAAGCAAAGAAAAGCTTTTGGTAAAGAGATTTCAAAACATCAAGCTATAGCATTTAAATTGTCCGACATGGCAACAGAAATTGAGGCAGCTAGGTTACTTTGCTTGAAGGCTGCATGGTTGAAAGATGTCGGTCAAAATTATGATCAGGCTAGTGCTATCGCTAAAGTTTTTTCATCTGAAGTTGCTATGAGAACAACTGTAGAAGCAGTTCAAGTACATGGTGGTTATGGCTTTGTTAAAGAATATCATGTAGAGCGTTTGATGCGAGATGCAAAAATTACACAAATTTATGAAGGGACATCAGAAATACAAAGAATAGTAATTTCTCGTTCTATTCTAAAATAAAAAAATTATGAAAAAATTATTATTATTAAAAATATTTATTTTAATATCAGCTCTACTATATACGCAAGTTAATTATAAAGTTAATAATATTGACCCGGCGTATTTGAAATTACTTCCTTCTGATAAAAACCCAAATGATCTAAAGCCCTCAGATATTCCTTCTGAGCAAGTTCTAAAAACTATGGGTTTTTCTGAAAAAGAAATTAAAGAGGCATTAGATTTTAAATACAGTAGAGGTAAATATTCTGCCAATTTAAATGATTCTATTACAAATAGTGCAACATCAATATTTATTAAAAGTTTTGGAGATACCTTAATTACCGATACTCTTACTTTTCCTTTAGCAAGAGTATATGGTCAAGATATATTTAGAAATAATAATTTATCATTTTTTCAAAAAGCGTTAGATGCAAAGGCGCCAGAAAACTATAAAGTTAGTAGTGGAGATGAAATTTCAATTTCTATATGGGGATACTCAGAATATAACCAAACACTTTTAGTTGATGAAAGAGGTTATATTAATCCAAGTTCATATGGCAGAATTTATGTCAAAGGATTAACTTTTAAAAATATGCGTTCATTACTTAAAAATAAATTTTCTGTTTTTTTAGATATGCGTAATTCTGAAATAGATGTTACATTGGCTTATTCTAGAGTTATAACAGTTAATATAGTTGGTGAGGTGTATAATCCTGGATCATACACTATTCCTGCAATAAACACTGCATTCAATGCTCTTATTGCTGCACATGGTCCTAATCAATTGGGTTCTGTTAGAAATATTTATTTGAAAAGAGACGGGAAAATTATGGATTCACTGGATATATATCAGTTTTTATATAATCCCGTAAAGGCATACGATATTTATATGCAGGATGGTGATTATTTAATTGTCCCACCTGCTAAAAATATTATTGAAGTTAGTGGAGGAGTAAATAGACCATATACATACGAATTAAAAGACGGAGAAACAGTTGCAGATATTATTAAATTTTCTGGAGGTTATACTACAAATGCTTTTACTGATGTTATTACTTTAAAAAGAATAGAATATAATTCTACAAAAATTTATGATATATATAAGGATCATATTTCTGAAAGTAAATTGCAAAATGGTGATGAGATTATAGTAAACACTATCTCAAATAGATTATCAAATCTTGTTTCCGTAAAAGGATCTATTGGAGTTTCTGGAGACTACGAATATATTAAAGGAGAACGCCTTCTAGATTTACTTATTAGAGCAAAATGTATTGATGAAAAAACATTTTTAGAAAGAGTTTATATTATTAGATTAAATGAAGATAGAACAAAAACACATATTTCTTTAAATCTAGGAGAAATTTTACTAAATAATAATCATAAAGATAATATTTTAATAAACGAGTATGATATAGTGAGAGTGTTGTCAGTAGAAGATTTTGATGAAAACTTTTCTGTTTCGGTTTTGGGTGCTATTAAAAATCCAGGTAAATATGATTATGGTGTTGGAATGACTTTACATGATCTTTTGGTTCAAGCTGGTGGCTTTACTCAAATAGCAGAAGGTAGTAGGGTTGAGGTTAGTCGAATTATGGATTATGATATTTTAACAAATAAGCTAGAACATCAAAGGGCTATTATAGAAGAAGTAAAAATTGGAGCTGATTTAATGATTGATTCTAATGCGCAAAATTTCGTTTTACAGCCGCAAGATCAAATTTTTGTCAGAGAAAACCCTAATTATATCCCCCCTATGAATATTATTTTAAGTGGTGAAGTTAAGTACCCTGGTAAATATGCCTTGTTATCAAAAAATGAAAAAATTTCATCAGTTATAGAAAGAGCAGGTGGCTTTAAGAATTCTGCTTATTTAGATGGTGTTAAAATGTATAGAAAATTCACATTAAAAGACTTGTCATTAGATCAAAATTTAAACATTCCTGAAGCTTTATTAGATTCAATTTTAATTGATACAGAATTATCACACATATATACAAAAGAATTACTTCAAATAGAACGAAATAAAAATTTTTCGGAAAATTTTGATAGTGTTACTTATGACGTTGTATATTTTGATATGCAAAAAGCTATATCAAATGCCAATTCAAAACATAATATTACATTATTAGAAGGAGATAGCATCATAGTTCCAAAGAAATTAGATCTTGTTCATATTACTGGAGGGCTAAATAATATAGATGGTAATTCAATCAGTGTTCCTTTTTTAGGATTACGAGCACATTATTATGTGAATAATTTTGCGGGAGGATATTCCAATAATAATAAAAAATCTAAAACAGTAGTTGTTCATGCAAATGGTGTAACTAAAAAAAGTATTAATTTTGGTTTATTCTCCATTTCACCTAAAGTAAAGCCAGGGTCTACTATACATGTTGTAAATGAACCTACTTTAAAAAGAACTAAAAAGGAAGATATAGATTATAATAAGCATATTGAAAGTGTAATTACAAAGATTACTGCAGTTATTTCTCTAGCCTTACTAATTGAAAGACTAAATGGAAGTTTCTAATATGGATAATGACATCAAATTTAAAGACATTTTACTTAAATTATCTGAGTATAAGTCATATATATACAAAAAAAAGTATTTAATATTTTTATTTTCGTTACTTTTTTCAGCTCTCGGTTTTTTATATGTTTTTTTTTCAGAGGACAAATATAATGCTGAACTTACTTTTGTTGTAGAGGTAGATAATGGTATTGCGTCTTCTTCTGCATTAAGTGGTTTTGCTAGTCAACTTGGTTTTGATTTTGGAGGGATTGAAAGCTCCACATTTAGTAATAATAATATTTTACAATTATTAAAATCTAGAGTTGTTGTAGAAAACACTTTAATGCAATCTGCCATAGTTAATGGTAAAGAAGATTTGCTAATTGAGCATTATCTTAATATTAATGAAATAAAAAATGATTGGAATGAAAATAATCTTTTGAAAGATTTTTCTTTTCACGATATCAATACTAGAGTGCATGACAGTATAAAGGGTCTTATTTGGTCTGATATTGTTGAGGATGACCTAGTTATTGATTTATTAGTTGATGATGCGACAATTATTAAGTTATCATATAATGGATCTAACGAAGATTTTTCTATACATTTTGTAAATACTTTAATTCAAGAAATGAGTAAAATGTATGTGCAAAATAGAACAGCAAGGGCAAATAATACTTTAAATTTTTTACAAAATAGAGCAGATTCTGTTGAAAGAGAGTTAGATCTTGCAGAGCAAAACCTTGCAAGAGTAAAGGATATAAATACTAGAATTATTAAAGCTTCAGGGAGATTACAAGAGATACAATTGCTAAGAGATGTTGAGGTTTTACAAGCAATGTATATTGAAATAATTAAAAATTTAGAGATTTCTAAAGTAACACTATTAAATCAGATTCCTATTATAAATATTATTGATAGGCCAAAAGCTCCAATTTACAAGAACCAGAAATCTTCAAAAACTGCAATAATTATAGCGTTTATTTTAGGTATATGTATAAGTGTTTTTTATTTTATTATACGAAAGTTTATTAAAGACGTATTGAAAGAATAAATAAACTAAATTATTACCAATTTAGAATTTTTCCAACTTTTATTTGTAAGTCAACTGGGAAGCCATACGTTAATTTCCATAATGCATCTGTTCCATCTTCTATATTTTCAATTGCAATATTTACTCCATCAGTATCATCATATACATTTTGAGGGTCTTCTACCCAGCTTTTAAATTCTTCGGTAAAATAATTTGGACTTGACCAGTAATGATATCCGATGAATGCCTCAAAAATCCATCCATTACAATTAATACTTTTATATCCAAATGAAATACCTCCCCCCATTGACATCCAACTATTTCCATTTGCAAAAATAGGTACTCTTTCACCATTAACAAGTACTGCTTGAGTTACACCTGAGACCTGTTCTTGTAGATATGCATCAGCATCAAAATCATCTAAACTTGCTAATGGATTAGTAAATAGGGCAGCACCTGCTTTAATTTGTGCAAACCAATTTTTGCCATATTTAATAGATTGATCTTCAAAGTAATATCTTCCTAATAATTCTAATTTTGGGCCACTCCATACCTGAGTTGATCCAAGTAGGCCGTAGTGATAAGAAATATTTTCTCCCATTGACCAATTAGTACCTAAATTATGTTCAAATTGTAGCATTGTTTTTTGTACAATAGGTAATCCTGAACCTATGGTCAATGAATTGTTTCTCTCACTGTGCTCATTTTTTTGAGCAAAAATATTAAGAGAGAATAATATAGAAAATAGAATTATTGATAATTTTTTCATGTTACTTTTATTAATTAATCTACAAATATATAAAAAATCAAATCCCTATAAGTATTTCGTTAATTTTTCTAAACTTATACTTCTAGATCCTTTTAATAAAATTGTATGATTTCTTATAGGATTATTTTTTAAAAAATCTTCCAAAGAGCTTCTGTTTTCAAAAGCATTTTGATTTACATTTAAAAACTCTTTACCAACAAAAATCGCTTTTATATTAAGTTTATTTATCAGTTTAAGAATTTTATGATGTTCATTAAATGAATGGGTCCCAAGTTCTAACATATCTCCAAGAATACATAATTTATTTTTGTATTTTTTTTTGCTAAACGAATTAATCATCGCTTTCATACTTGATGGATTTGCGTTGTATGCATCTAGAATTAATGTATTTTGTTTTGTTTTGATAATTTCAGATCGATTATTGGTTGGAAGATAATTTTTAATTGCTTTTTTAGTGTTTTCAAGATTAATATTAAAAAATTCTCCAATACTTATTGCTAACATTATATTATAAAATTGGTAATCTCCAATAAGTTGACTTTTAATTATTTGATTTTTAAATTGAATTTTTAATTCTTTTTCATTTTCTATTAGCTTGCCCTTAGTTAAACCATTTTTGCCATAGGTTATTCTTTGAATTTTTTGACTTAATTTCATTAATAATGTGTCTTCATTATTTACAAATAATGTACCATTATTTTTTTCAACATATTCATATAATTCATTCTTAGTTTTTATTACACCAGCTAGGTTTTTAAACCCTTCTAAGTGTGCAGAGCCTATATTTGTAATTATGCCATATGTAGGTTTTGATATCTTACATAGAAAACTTATTTCTTTTAAATGATTTGCCCCCATTTCAATAATTGCAATTTCATGATTAGAATTAATTTCAAGAATACTTAAAGGGACTCCAATATGGTTATTAAGATTTCCTTTGGTTGCATAACAACAAATTTCTGATTTTAAAATTTGATATATAAGTTCTTTAGATGTCGTTTTCCCATTAGATCCTGTTATTCCAATAATTGGAATAGACAGTTTATTTCTATGATATGTAGCTAGCTCTTGCAAGGTTGTAAGAGTATTTTTAACATATATAATGTTTCTATTATTTGCTATTTTTTCATCATCGACTATGCAGTATGTTGCACCATCTCTTAAAGCATTTTTTGCAAATTCATTTCCATTAAATTTTTCTCCTCTTAAAGCAAAAAATATTCCTTTACCATTAATTTTTCTTGAATCAGTGAAAACTGTTGAATTGTCTAAAAATAATTTATAAATTAAAGCTATATTCATCGTATTATAAAAAAACCCCAATTAATTGGGGTTTTATAGAATAAAATTTATTGATTCTTATTTATTGTAATCGACTTCTTGTCTTTGATTTACTTTATTATTACTGATTGGACTCCCAACTCTATCCATGGCGCATCTAAACCCAATAGCATCTGTTGATTGGTCTTGGTCGAGAAACCTTCTTGTTCCAGGATTTAACCAGTATGCTCTGTCTTTCCATGAACCTCCCTTATATACTCTTGTTCTATCCGTTACAAGTGATGTTTCACCATATGCATACATTTCGTTGCTATTTCCATTTCCTTGATTTTTGTACTTTGAAACATTTTGATTCCATTTATCTATTTTAACATTTGCAGTATCTTTATCAGATACTTCTTTAAGTTCATCATTCCATGTAATATCTATTTGAGATTCTATATCTCCATCAAGGTAATTGATGTTGTTAGCTTTTTTATAATTTCTTCTGTATATATTTTGACTTGAATCAACATTAATCATAATAGGATTACCTAATTCATCAAATTCTACCATACCATCACTATCAGTTTTGTATGTTTGAAATACGTTACCTCTAAAGCTTCTATGGTCTGCAGTGGACGTTTGTTCAATAACAGGTCTGTACACATCCATTACCCACTCAGAAACATTTCCAGCCATATCATAAATACCATAATCATTTGGCCAATATGATCTAACAGCTGCAGTTATATCAGCTTTATCATTTAGATTTCCGGCAATTCCCATATTATCTCCTCTACCTCTTTTGAAATTTGCCATAATTTGACCTTGATTTTTTCTACTATTATTTCTTAATGAAGAGCCATTCCAAGGGTATATTTTTCTTTCATTAATGTTCTCTGCAACAGTATTTCCAACATAACCTAAAGCAGCATATTCCCATTCCGCTTCAGTTGGCAATCTATAACTTGGTAAAAGTAATCCATCTTCTAATTTAACAATTCTAGTTTCTTCACCACTACCATAATTTTTATTAGTTATATTCTTAGGACCATCAATTACAGTACCTTCATAGTATCCTCTAAGATAAGCTTCTGTAGTAAAAACACCATCATCAAATTGATCCATATCTTCTTTAATGATGCATGCCTCTATTAAAATTCTCTCGTTAACTCTGTCTGTTCTCCAAGCGCAATAATCAGTAGCTTGTTGCCAGCTAATTCCAACTACAGGATAATTTTTATATGCCGGATGTCTTAAATAATTTTTCACATAAGGCTCGTTGTATCCAAGTTTATCTCTCCATACGAGTGTATCTGGAAGAGCTTTTTCGTAAACTTCAGGATATGATTCTCCATAAACTCTTTTTAGCCAAAACAGATATTCTAAATAATCAATATTTCTTACTTCTGTTTCATCGATATAGAATGAGGCAACGCTTTGTTTCCTAGGAATATTATCCCATTCATACATTACGTCTTGTTCCACTCTCCCCATTACAAAAGATCCCCCTTCAATAAAAACTAAACCAGGACCAGTTTTTTGTTCAATAAAATTTTGATTTGTTTCAAACCCTCCATTAAAAGAGTTATTATATTCCCATCCTGTTGAAGAAGATTTGTCAAATGATTTATTAGAGCAAGATGTTATCACAAGAAAAGATGTTAGTACTAATATTAGTTTATTTACTTTCATTTTATATTTATTTAAAATATTATTTAATTATAATTAACTAGAATTGAGGGCAACTTATTGTGTTAAATGATTTTGTTTTTGTTCTGCAAGGCAGAAATAAAGTAAATGTTAATTCATGCGCACCTAATGTGTTACTGTTTTTGAGATTACTTGATGTAATATCATAACTATACCCAAATTTAAATGCATCTTGAATCAGGCCAACCATAAGTATAAAAGAATCAAAATTCTTTAGACTATTTCTTGCCCATAAGCCTCCGACTATAGGTCCTCTGTTTACATATATTCCATAGTTAAACTGTTGAAAGTCTTGTTGCTTTTGGTATAAAAAATTTGGAGATATAGTAGTAACATTTCTTGTATATTTATTAATTGGGAATTTACCTCCAGCATGAACTGTTAGCTTTGTTGGTAATTGGCTTTCGCTTATAAAGCCTTGATTTGGTTGAGTTAGATGGTGTGCCGCAAAACCAAAATATAAATTTTTAGAATATCCAATTAAACCAGCTGAAAAATCTGGATAATTAACAGATTGGGTGTAATTAGCAATATCTTCACTAGTAGGATATATAAATCCGTATTGTGGATCAATCATATCTCCAAATGTAAGCTTTGTCCAATCAACATTTATTTGCCTAAAAGATGCTTCAAAACCGGCCTTTACTGCCCATTTGTAGCTTAATTGAAGATTATAAGAATATAATAAGGAAAATTGTGATGTATTAAGTGCACCTGCACCTGCACGATCATGCATTACTAGAACACCTAATCCTCCTCCAATTGCATTAATATTTTGATCCCATGAAGCAGATGTGGTAACATAAGTTCTTCCAATTCCTGGCCATTGATCACGGTAATTTAGATTTACTCTAGGGCATCCGTTTGTTCCAGCAAAAGCAGGGTTTAGATATAATGGATTTGCATAAAATTGACTATATGCGGGATCTTGAGCATATGCTTTTTTTATTTGAAACACATAAGAAAAGCATAAAGCCGCAAATAAAACAACAAAATTTATAGAAATATATTTATACATATATAGTTTTCTCTTGTGTAGAATTTCACAAAAATACATAAAATATTTAAAATTCACTTTTTACAAAAAGAAATTATATACTAGTATAATTTTTTGTTCGTTATTAAAACGTTATATAACTTTGCGAAATATGAAATCTAAAATTTTTCTTTTATTATTTTTTTTGATGTATTTCTATTATGCAAAAGGGCAAGAATCTTCTGTTCTTTCAAATGGAGATTGGTATGAAATTACAACAAGTGAAAATGGAATTTATAAGATTGATTATGTATTTTTATCACAACTTGGAATTAATCTGTCCAATCTTAATGTCAGTTCAATTAAGTTATTTGGTAATGGGGGAGGTATGCTTCCTCATCTTAATTCTGCATTTCGATTTCATGATTTAATTGAAAATAATATTAAGGTAGTTGATATAAATAATAATGCAATATTTGATTCTGAAGACTATATTCTTTTTTATGGGATGTCTCCGAACACTTGGCAACTTAATCCAAATACAAATTTATTTGAAAATAATGTTCATTTATATGACAATGAAGTAAGTTACTTTTTAACTTTTAATAATAGCTCAGATGGAAAACGTGTTACTAATGTATCAGAAATTTCTGGTCAAAATATTGATATAACGTCCTATAATTTTTATATTAATCATGAAGAAGAAAATGTAAATTTGATAAATTCAGGAAGAAAATGGTTTGGTGAAAAGTTTTCTTCAAATACAACAAAAAGTTTTAGTTTTTTTATTCCTGATTTAATTCAGTCTGAGTTAGTTAATATTGAATTAGCAGTTGCATCAAGATCATTTCAAACATCAAACTTTCTTGTAAATATTAATAATTCATTAATTACAAATTTAAGTATGCCAATTGTTTCTTCTCAATATGCTAGAGAATATGCTAAAGAAATCAATAGTTCTAATCAAATTTTTGTAAATTCTTCTAGTTTAAATTTTGACCTAGAATATATCTCATTAGATAATGGAGCTAATTGCTGGTTGAATTACATCGAAATAAATGCAAAAAGACAACTAAAAGCTGTTGCTTCACAATTTAATTTTAGAAATATTGAAAATGTTGGAGGCGGAATAGGAGCATACAAAATAGTAAATGGTGCAGGAATGGAAGTTTGGGATGTAACAAATCCAACCACAGTAGAAAAATTAATTACAGAAGTTGATAACGATACATTAATTTTTTTAGATTCTTTACAGTATTTGAGAGAGTATCTTGCATTTGATAATTCATTCTATCTTACACCTAATTATTTAGGAATAGTTCCAAATCAAAATATTCGAAATACTAGTTCAGATATTGAGTTTATTATTGTTGCACATCCTAAATTTTTAGAACCTGCCCAAAGATTAGCTGATTTTCACTTTAATAAGGACAATATGCTTTCTATTGTAGTTACTCCAAAGCAGATTTACAATGAGTTTTCTTCAGGAATGCAAGATGTTACAGCTATTAGAGATTTTATAAAGCACCAATATGATAAAGAAAACTCAAATCTAAAATATCTATTGCTTTTTGGAGACGGTTCGTTTGATCCAAAGGATAGAATACAAAATAATACTAATTATATACCAACATATCAATCTTTAAATTCAACTGATCCAACTAAGACTTATGTGACAGATGATTATTTTGCACTACTAGATGATGATGAGGGTCTTTTTTTAAATGATTTAGTAGATATTGGTGTTGGAAGATTTCCTGTTTCAACATTAGAAGAAGCAAATATTTTAGTAGACAAGGTTAAACAGTATTATGATATTAATTCTTTTGGAAGCTGGAGAAATGATGTTGTTTTTATTGCAGATGATGGTGATGCAAATGATGGAAATACCCATATGTGGCAAGCTGATAGCTTAGCAAATTATGTTGCTGATAATCACAAAGAAATAAATATACAAAAAATTTATCTTGATAATTACATTCAGGAGTCAACACCTGGAGGCCCAAGGTCGGAACAAGCTCAAAATGCTATAAATTCAAAAATGGATAAAGGAGTCTTACTTGTAAATTACACGGGACATGGTGGGCCACTTGGATGGACCCAGGAAAGAATTTTGGAGCTAGATCAAATTCAAAATTGGAATAATAGTAATAAATTACCGCTATTCATGACAGCAACATGTAAGTTTTCATATTTTGATAATCCTGAAGAACAATCTGCTGGTGAACAAGTTTTACTTAATCCTAATGGAGGAGCAATTGCCTTATTAAGTACTACACGTTTAGTATATTCAGCACCAAATTATAATCTAAACACAAAATTTATTAAAACAGTATTTGATGATGTAGAAAGTTTAAGATTAGGAGATGTTTTCAAAGAAACCAAAAGACTTAGTGGGACTTCTACAAACAACAGAAATTTCACTCTTCTTGGAAATCCTGCTTTACAATTAAGTTATCCAAGATTTGATGTGATTACTACAAATATGAATGATACTCTTAAAGCATTAAATCAAGTAACAATTGAAGGTCAAATTGAAGCCGCAGGGACAATTTTATCAGATTTTAATGGAACAATTTTCCCTACAGTTTTTGATAAAGAAATTATTAAAACTACTTTAGGGCAAGAAAGTTGTACTCCTATGCCATATAGAGATCAAAATAATATTATTTATAAAGGAGCAGCAAGTGTTGTTGATGGTAAATTTTCATTTTCATTTATAGTTCCTAAGGATATTGCTTACAACTATGAAAATGGAAAAATCTCATATTATGCATTAAGTGATAATGAAATTAATCTAATAGATGCAAATGGATTTGAAACCAATTTTGTCATAGGAGGTATGGGTGAAGATATAAATTATGATTATAATGGTCCGGAAATAACATTATATATGAACGATACACTTTTTGTTAATGGAGGTATTACTAACTCTAATCCAATATTAATAGCTAATGTTTTTGATTTTAGTGGTATAAATACTGTTGGAAATGGAATAGGACATGATATAACTGCAATTCTTGATGAAAACACATCAGAACCATATATTTTAAATGATTTTTATGAAGCAAATAAAGACGATTATCAAAATGGTATTATTAATTTTCCTTTTTATAATCTAGAACCTGGAGAGCATCAGGTTAGAGTTAAGGTTTGGGATGTGTTTAATAATTCTGCTGAATCAGAAATTACTTTTACAGTTATGCCAAATGATAATTTAGTAGTTAATGATTTTAATAATTATCCAAATCCATTTTCTTTTTCAACAGAATTTTATTTTCAGCATAATCAGGTGGATCAGCAATTAGACTATATTTTAAATATATATTCTATAACTGGTGTTTTAATTAAGAGTTTTGACCTATCATCTTTTATAAGTAATGGTTATAGAGTTGGCCCTATTATTTGGGATGGAACAAATAGTTATGGGTCTAAAGTAAATGCTGGTGTTTATATTGCTAACTTAACAGTTTCTGATAAAAATAATGTTAAATTTATCACTAAATCTACACGTGCTATACTATTACCTTATTAAATTACGTTAACACCCTAATTAAAACAACTATATTTGCAAAACAAGAAACATTTTATCATGAAAAAAAACATCGTATTCATATTTGCATTTTTAACACTTTTTTCTTCTTATGGACAAAATATTGAGAATGGGATTGGGCAAAATGATTTAAATACAATTACAACTGCAGTTCCTTTTTTATTAATTGGCCCTGACTCTAGATCTGGTGCAATGGGAGATGTTGGAGTTGCAACATCAGCTGATTCTTATTCTTTGCATTGGAACCCTTCAAAATTAATTTTTGCGGAAGGAGATTTAGGAATGTCTGTTTCATATGTTCCATGGTTAAGAGCCCTTGTTCCTGATATCAATTTATCATATATAGGCGGTTTTAAAAAATTAAATAAGAATGAAGCAGTAGGATTTGAGTTAAGATACTTTTCTTTAGGAGATATTACATTTACTAATACGGAAGGAGATGTTGTTGGACAGTACAAACCAAACGAATTTGCTATCGGATCTGCTTACTCAAGAAAGTTGTCTGAACTTTTTTCTTTAGCAATATCAGGTCGGTACATATATTCTAATTTAACTGGTGGACAATACGCAGGTTCTATAGCTACTAAAGCGGGACAAGCATTTGCGGCAGATGTATCAGGATTCTATACTCAACCAATTTTAATTGCAAAAAAAGATATGGACTTGGCATTAGGTCTAAATATTTCTAATATCGGTAGTAAAATTGCTTATTCAGAAACATCAACAAGAGATTTTATACCAATTAATTTAAGATTAGGTACAGCAATTTCAACTGATTTGGATGATTATAATAAGATTTCTTTAGCATTTGATATTAATAAATTGTTAGTACCAACACCACCTTTATATGATTCAAACGGAGAGATTATTGAAGGTCAAGATCCTGATGTAGCTGTTGTTTCAGGAATTTTTCAATCATTTGGTGATGCTCCAGGAGGATTTAAAGAAGAAATGAGAGAAATAAATTATTCCATAGGTAGTGAATATTGGTATAATGATCAGTTTGCTATAAGAACAGGATATTTTTTTGAACATAATACAAAAGGAGGTAGAAAGTTCTTTACATTTGGTTCAGGATTAAAGTATAATGTTTTTATTTTGGATTTTTCTTATTTAGTTAATGCTAGTAGAGCTATAAATGGTACTAATCCGCTTGCAAATACAATGCGTTTTTCTATGACCTGGAATTTTGGAGAAATTAAAGTCTCAAGTAATTAATGGAATTAAGAGTTGGCTTTGGTTTTGATGTACATAAACTTGAGGTTGGACATCAATTTTGGTTAGGAGGTATATTAGTGCCTCACAATAAAGGTGCCACTGGTCATTCTGATGCGGATGTTTTAATACATGCGATATGTGATGCTTTGTTGGGTGCAGCGAATATGGGTGATATTGGTAAGTATTTTCCAGATAACGACATTAAATTTAAAGGAATTGATAGTAAAATTTTATTGACTAATGTAAGAGACATAGTTTTCAATAAAGGGTATGAACTATGTAATATAGATTCAACAATATGTTTAGAAACACCAAAAATTTCAAATTATACTTCTGAAATGAGCGCAACAATTGCTAATTGCATGCAAGTAGAAAAAGATTTAATTTCAATTAAGGCAACAACTACAGAAAAACTAAGTTTTGTTGGGAGAGAGGAAGGTGTTTCAGCCTACGCTACTGTACTTATTAGAAAAACATATAAATAAGTAATTAACAGAGGTTTTTATCTAACTCAGGCGAAAAAAAACTAATTTTTATTTAAATTTTTGATAAATAATCTGCAACACTTTCGTGGCTTTCATTCATTGCTTCATCTCCTTGCTTCCAATTAGCAGGACATACTTCTCCATTTTCTTCATGGTGATGCAATGCGTCTACCATTCTAATTGCTTCGTCAACATTTCTTCCTAGAGGAAGGTGGTTAACTAGCTGGTGTTGAACGATACCATTTTTATCGATTATAAAAAGCGCTCTAAATGCAATCATTGGACCAGTAGCACTTAATGATTCGTTTTCATCTACTTCATAGTCTCCAAACAGAACATCATAATTCATACTTATTGTTTTGTCAATGTCTGCTAAAATTGGATAAGTTACACCTTTTATCCCACCATTTTCTTTTTCAACTTGAAGCCATCCCCAATGTGATTGCTCGCTGTCTGTAGAGCATGCGATAAGTTCAACGTTTCTTGATTTGAATTCTTCAATTTTTTCTTGAAATGCAAATAACTCTGTTGGACAAACAAATGTGAAGTCTTTTGGATAAAAGAAAAGAACAATTGTTTTTTTACCTAAAAATTTATCTAATGAAAAATCATTTACTATTTCACCTCCATTAATTACTGCTTTAGATGTAAATAAAGGGGCTTTCTTACCTACTAGTACTGCCATGTTTATTAATTTATATTACTTTCTGCAAAATTACATTAATTTTTTTTAAATTTCACATTGTGAAATTATAAAATCTACTCTTTTTTCTATTTTTTCTTTTGGTACAATTATTGGTTCAAATCCAAAACTTTTATATATATACAATAAATTTTTTTCTATAATTTTTGCTTCATCGATGTTTTCTGTTCTTACTTTATCATTTTTATAAATTTCTAACCAGAACGGGGTGAAGAATAATTTTTTATTAAAATTACATATCTTAATATTATCTTTAATTTGACTGGATAATTTAAGATTTTTAATTTTTAAATATGCTAAACAATCAAATACACTTCTATCAAAAAAACAAATTTGATTATTTGGCGTCTTTATATAACTTTTAGTTCTAAATTCAGCAATTTTATTTTCATAATCAACATAAGAATTTATTAGATTTATATCATTATTTCTAGATGATATAATATCTCTAGCATTTTCCTTTACACAATAAAAACTTCTTTTTGAAAGCTCATTTATTATTGATGTCTTACCTGTACCTGGACCTCCTGTTATTATATATTTTTGATTCATTTTGTAAGAAGTAAGAGTTGAAAATTTATTTTTTACAAATTAAAATTAGTCTATCAGAATTATATTCACAAAATGGATTTAAATCATAATCTCCAAAAATATTAATTATCTCTAATTTTGCATTTATGATAAAATTAGAAAGATCAGAAATTGTAAAAGCCATTACCTTTTCTAAAAAATTATAATTTTTATCATTATGCTTAAAAGTAATTTCTTTTTGTATATACTTTCCTTTTACACTTCTTGTGATATTAAATAATATGTCATTAATTTTTTTTTCTTCAATGGACACCAAATTATTAATAGTTTTATTTACATTCATAAAATCAATAATTAAAAGACCCTCTTTTTTTAAATTTAGTGCCATTGCATCAATAGCGGTTTGATGTTCATTTTTAGTTTTAAAATAGCCAAAAGATGTAAAAAGATTTAATGCAGCATCATAAGTTTCTTTTTGAAATTTTTTTCTCATATCATGTTTAAAAAAAAATAAATTATCGTTTTCAAATTTTTTTGCATGATTAATACTTTTTTGAGATAAATCTATTCCGGTTACTTTCATTTTTTTTTGTTCAAGATATATTGAATGCCTTCCTTTTCCACATGCAATATCAATAATTTTACTTTTTTCAGGTATTTTTAAATATTTAATTAAATTATCAATAAAATATTCTGCTTCGTAGCTATTTCTTTCTTTATAAAGTATATGATAGTAAGGAGAATCAAACCAATTTTTAAACCATTCCATATAAAATCAATTTCTTTGTCTTAAGGATTCATAAAGGATTATTCCTGTTGCTACTGATGCATTTAAAGAAGAAATGGTTCCGTATATAGGTATTTTAGTTTTGTTTTCACACATTTTTAAATATTCTTCAGAAATTCCATTTTCTTCTGAGCCAATGATAATTCCTGTTGGGTTTTGCATGTTGATTTCATAAATATTTTTATCTCCTTTTTCAGTGCACCCAATAATTTGAATTCCACTATCTTTTAAAAATTGCAAACTTAACTTTAAGTTCCATGTTCTACAAATTTTAATTTTGTGCAAAGCACCAGATGATGTTTTGACAGCATCTGCATTAATAGCTGCCGACTGTTGTTCAGGAATCAATATTGCATCAACTCCTGCGCATTCAGCTGTTCTTGCAATTGCCCCAAAGTTCCGTATATCTGTGATTCTGTCTAAAATTAAAATCAGAGGGTTTTTTCCTGATTCAAATATTGAAGGAACTATATTTTCTATTTTGTAAAAATCAATAGGGGAAATAAATGCAACAACACCTTGATGATTTTTTCTTGTAATTCGATTGATTTTTTCTATTGGAACATGTTTATAGTTTATCCTATGCTCTCTTACCAATTTCCAAAGTATTGCAAAAGTTTCATTATGTAAGCCTTTTTGAATAAAAAGCTTATCAATTGTTTTACCACTTTTTATTACTTCAATTATTGATCTTATCCCAAAAACAGTATCTTTATTTTTTATCATTTTTAAATTCAATATTTGCTTCAATGTCTGGTATTTCTCTCAATTCAATTTCTTTTTTGATTTTTTCTGATTGATTTTTAAGTTCTTTTGTTAGTATTTGTTTTTTTCTTTTTTCCATGGGAGGATTTAATTTTTCAGCATTTTCAAATTGAATAACACTTTCTAATATTTCTCTAGGAAGTAAAGACCCTGTTTTACTTAAGGTATCTAAAAACTCATTAGCGAAAAACTGATCAATTTGAATTCTTCTTTTTGTTGTATGCGCAAATTTTCCAATTATTCTGCAAATATTATCTCTTTCTTCTGGGCTAAGTTTATCAGCAAATTCATACTCCTCAATTTTCTTTAAACTAAGAATAATTGGTTCAAGAGAATCCTTAGTAATAATATTAACATTATAGCCTCCAATATTATATGTATATTGGCTAATTACGGATAAAGTATTTGATGGTATAACTAAAAAAAGATCTTTTTTAACACTTTCATGCTTAGCATATTTTTTTAGATTCTCTGTTTGATCCTTTAAATATTTTGGAAAATTACTTAGGTCATCGTTTGCTGGACTTTTTGCATCAAAAACGATTAATTGGTCCATTATTTCAATGCAATTATCTGGTTTATTCCTTGGATATGGAAAATCTTCTTGTCCAATATATTTGATTACATGATTATTGCATATTAGTTGTATATATCTTTGAACATCTTTTTCATGATCGCTCCAGCTTTTTTTCATTTTTTCTTGGAGCTCTTTTTCTTTTTTAACTCTTTCGTCATTTACTCTGGCGATTTCTGTTTGTAAATTTTGTTGTAAAGTATTAGTTGATGCAATAGATTTTCTTAGAGTTTCGTTTCTATTTTCTTCGTTATTAATTAGCTTATTTACTTCGTTTTTCAAATTATTTTTTTCCTGCTCTATAATTTTTAATCTTTCATTAAGTTGAGTTTTTTCAGTTTTAATTTGTTCAAAAGATGTCATTTTAGCATCTAATATTTTAATGTCTTCTTCCAAGTTTTTTATCTTTTCTTCTTTTTTTATTATGTCATTTTGTAATATTTCAAGATTTTCTTTTTCAGAATTCTCTTGACTATTTTGATTTATTTTAAAGTTAATAGCAGCTATTATAATTAATATTATTAATAAGATTAGAATAATGTATTCCATTAATTTGAATTTTGTTTAAAATTTTTTACAAAATACTAACTTCTTTTTTTTTGTAGCAAGTTATTTGAATTTTATTTTAAATTAATCATCAAGACACCAGTTTATTATTTTTTTGTTTTTATCTAATAATATCTTATTGCTCTTTGAAAAATGTTTGCAACCAAAGAACCCCCTATAAGCAGAAAGAGGCGACGGATGAGCTGCAACTAAAATGTTATGTTTTTTTTTATTAATTAAGTTTTGTTTTTTTATGGCATATTGTCCCCATAGCATAAAAATTAAATGTTTCTTTTTGTTTGATAAGGTTGTTATTACTGAATCTGTGAAATCTTGCCACCCAGATTTAATATGTGAACTCGGTTCATTTTCACGAACGGTCATTATGCTGTTAATTAGTAGAACTCCTTGTTTTGCCCAGTTACTTAAGTCTCCATTATTTGAGGTTTTTATGTTTATGTCTGTATTTAATTCTTTTAATATATTTTTTAATGATGGAGGTATTTTTTGTGTTTTTGCTACTGAAAAGGCTAAACCATTTGCTTGATTTATTTTATGGTATGGGTCTTGACCAATAATTACAATTTTAGTTTTTTTAAATGGACATAATTCAAATGCCTTAAATAAATCATTTTCTTTTGGAAAAATTGTTTTTTGTTTTCTTTCATTTTTTATGAAATCAAAAAGTTTTTGAGTTTCACTTTTTTTAAATAAATCTTTCAAAATATTATCCCAGTCATTATTTAATTTTACTTTCATTATTTGTTAGTGTTTAAAACAAATATACAAACTACTCAATTAAATAATAAATCAAAAATTAAATTGTGTATTTTTGTAAAAAAATTAATATGAAAAAGTTGCTTTTCTTTTCTCTAATTATAGTTTCTATTTTATTTTTATTGTCTTCTTGTGGAGTTTATCATGAACCTTGTGAAGGGGTTACACAAACAGAAAATAAAAATTTTAAATCTTAAATAATTTTGGCACTAGTAACAGAAAAAAAAGATACAAAGTGGATTAAAATAGATTTGCAAAAATCAAAAAAAGTTAGTTCAATTAATGATAATAACTCTTTGTTTAAACCCAATAGATTAGTTAAAAATACCAAGCCTAAGTGGCTAAAGGTCAAATTGCCAACAGGTGAAGCATTTAAGAAAGTAAGAAGCTTAACTAAATCACATAGTTTACATACTATTTGTGAAAGTGGTAATTGTCCTAATATGGGGGAGTGTTGGGGAGAGGGAACCGCAACATTTATGATATTAGGTAATATCTGTACAAGGTCTTGCGGTTTTTGTAATGTGAAAACCGGTCGTCCTCTTGCTGTTGATGTGTTAGAACCTAAAAAAGTTGCTAGATCTATCTATTTAATGCAGGTTAAACACGCGGTTATTACATCTGTTGATCGCGATGATTTAAAGGATGGAGGTGCGAGTATATGGGTTGAGACAATTAATGAAGTAAGAAAAAAGAATCCAAAAATTACTATGGAAACCTTAATACCTGACTTTAAAGGAAGATTAAAGGATGTTCAACCTATTATTGATGTTGCCCCAGAAGTTGTTTCTCATAATATTGAAACAGTTAAAAGACTAACTAAAAAAGTTAGGATTCAAGCGAAATATGATAGAAGCCTTGATACATTACGTTATTTACATGAAGGAGGAATAAAAACAAAATCTGGTTTGATGGTAGGTTTAGGTGAAACCAAGGAGGAAGTTGTTGAGGCCATGAATGATTTAAGAAGTGTTGGAGTTTCAATAATGACTATTGGGCAATACTTACAGCCATCTAAGAAACATCTTCCAGTAGTTGAATATATAACTCCAGAGCAATTTTTGGAGTATAAAAATATAGGGCTTTCACTAGGATTTAAGCATGTTGAAAGTAGTCCCTTAGTAAGGTCATCTTACAGAGCTGAAAAGCATATACATTAAGAAATTCTTTTTTTTTTTTAATTTTTTATTTGAATCTATATTTTAAACTATAAAATTTTATATTTGTAAATTATAAAAAAAATGATAATATGAAAAATAAAATCCTTTCATTAATTTTAATTACACTATTCTTTTTTGATATTTGTAAAGCGCAAAAATGTGCATCATATGAACATTCATTAACGGAGCAAATACAAAAGTATCCTGAATTTTATGATGGCCTAGCAGATAAGAATGCTGAGATTAAAGAGAGTTTTGAGGCTGCAATTTCAAAAATGAGTAACATTAAAACTGAAAATGGTGTTAGAATCATTCCAGTTGTTGTTCATGTTATACATGACTTAGGAAATGAAAATATCTCTGATGCATCTATTCAAAATGCCATAGATATACTTAATGCAAATATTAATGGTCAAGGAGCAAATTTTTTAAGTCAAACACCAGATGTTTTTGCTAAGGTGAGAGGTGAAGCTAAGGTTGAATTTAGATTAGCAAAAAAAGACCCTAATGGTTTGCCTACAACAGGTATAAATCGTGTAAGATCTTCTTTAACTAGTCAGCCAGAGCCTAGAGATGCCGTTAAAGCATTAAGTTACTGGAATTCGTATCAATATTTTAATATTTGGACTGTTAAGCAGTTCGCTCCACAACCAGATGGAAACATTTTGTTAGGGTATGCTCAGTTTCCATACAGTGGTTCCATGTCAACTGATGGAGTAGTATTATTAGCTAGTCAAATGGTCAGTGGAGGAACTTTAACTCATGAAGTAGGGCATTGGCTAGGATTAAGACATACATGGGGAGATAGTGATTGCGGTGATGATGGAATTAAAGATACACCAACTGCAAGAGGACCAAATTATGGAATTTCTTTAAATAACTTTCCATATCATGTTGGATTAGCACCACCACCACCTATTACGGGTCCTTGGGGTTGTGTTGCAGACTCTCTAAACCCAGCGGGTGAAATGTTTGTCAACTATATGGACTATTCTTCTGATGCTGCGGTAACAATGTTTACTAAGGGTCAAGTTGATGTAATGAATGTTACTCTTGAAGGTGAATTAGATGAGCAAACTGGTTTAACTGGTATTGGATTCAGAGAATATATGTGGTCTGCTGATAACCTTGAGCTTACTGGTACCAGTGATGGTTATCAAGTGCCATCATGTACTCAACAAGCTTCATTTAAGATAAGAAGTGGTGACCCTTCAATTTGTGAAGGAGAGACTATAATATTGGAAGGGAATAAAAATATGTTTGGTATAGGTAATGTAAATTCATTTGTATGGGACTTTGGAGATGGGAATATAGATAATTCAGGAGGTAATTTTATCACACATACTTATAACACGGTTAATCCTCAAGGATATGATCTAACCCTAACTGTTGAATATGATGAGATTACCGAAACTCGTGCTTCTAACTTGTCAGATTTAGATCTTGTTAATGCTTCATCTTATGATTCAATTATAGATATTATAATTGTGCAGGGAAGTGAGCAAGAACTCCTAGACATGGGTGCTAGTAATATAAGTATGTTTATTGATGAAGAGGGATATAGCTTAGATTCATATTGGAAAAACAATCAAATTACCACTGATAGTTTAGCAGGGGCTTTTGATATTGATACCTTTAATATTACTAAAGTAGAGTCTCAGGTAATTATTTATATAGATGGTAGTGGTAATAGCTTGCCAACACCTGATTCTGTTCTATTTATGGATGATGGCGATAGTATTTATATTCATATTGATGGTAGTAATGCTCTAAGTTCACAAGATATCTTGCTATTAGAAAGTTCAGAGTACGTTGCGGATTCATCAGAGATATATTCAACACAATTTATTGTGGACTATTTAGATTCTATTGTTGATTATAATTTTTATTATGACACAACAGTACATGATATTTTAACATACATAGACAGTACATATTTGACCCCTTCAGATTCAAATCTAATTAATGGAGCAGACAGTGTATGGATTATTGACGGTATTTTAAATAATTCTGATTCGGTTAGAATATATTATGCTCAATATAATATGGATACTACAATTACAATTTCAGTAAATACTGACAACGCCTCATTGAGTGCCGTTGATTCACTAATGTTTAATGATGCTGATAGTACATGGCAGATTAATGCTTTTGTTGGATGGGTAGATACTGTACGAACTTATTATGGAAAACATTATTATACAAGATACAATGGATATTATGCTGATACAATGTTTTATAGAGGTAATCTAGCTAAAAAGACTTATGTTGCTTATTTTGCTAACAGTTGTACTTCATCGTTCAAAGAATCAAATTATTTAAAAGTTTATCCTTCTGTTGCTACATCTAATGCATCATCTTATAACTATAATTTCGAAAGTGATTCTGACTTAAATGGAGATTGGGTATTAAGTGCTTCGACAAACATAGAAAGCCCTTGGAGTTTTAATTCTAATAATAGTACATCTTGGGAGTGGATTTCTGGAAGTGCCTCTGCAGGTTCTGCTTCAATTAAAGTTGACGGAGAATCAATGTTGGTTGGCCTTTCTACTGAAATTATTTCTAAGGCATACAATCTAAGTGCGTTTACTCAGCCGGTTATTAAGTTTTCATGGTCTGGTGCAGCAGTTAATACTTTTCCAGTAAATGAACTGTTAGTTACCTATTCAGACGATTGTGGAAGCTCTTGGAAAACTTTGGGTACACTTACAGCAGTAGAATCAGCAAATGCAGGACTTTATACAGAGAGTTTTAAACCAATGGTTTCAGAATGGCGAGATACAATAATGTATGATAGAGTAGGAGCAAATGCACTTAAATCGAACAATATAAGATTCAAGTTTGAATATGTAGTTAATGGAAGTTCAAATAATTTTTATTTAGATAACATTCAAATTGGCGAGTTAAATAATCTTAATGTTAATAGTTTGTCAAATGCAAGGCTTATAATTTATCCAAATCCAGTTAGTGAGAATGCTACTTTATCTATTGAAAATTTAGCAGATAAAAATGTTGAGATAACTTTACTAAATATTTTAGGTTCTGAAGTTCGTTCGTTATTTAAAGGTAATATAGTAAGTAACTATCACGAAATTAACATCAACTTTGATGGTTTAAATAAAGGAATCTATTTTGTTAATATAGAAAGTGAAAATAATGTTATAATAACTAATAAATTAGTTGTTGAATAATTTAATATAGTTTTCCAAAAAAAAACCACCATTTATTTGGTGGTTTTTTTTTTAATATTTATTTAGTTTAATTATACCATTTTCTAAAATAGCATAAGAATTGTAGTTTATCCATTCACCTAAATTTATATATTTGGCTTGTTTATCTATATTAATTTCTAATGGTAAATGTCTATGTCCCATTACATAATAATCAATAGGGTTTTTCTCTTGAAAATTTTTGCAATATTTAAATAATATTTCTTTATCTTTTGAAATAAAGGGTTTACTTGCTTTTTTTCTACTTTTTTTGCTCCATTTATGTGCGATCCAGAATGCAAAATCTGGGTGTAATTGTGTAAATAACCATTGACAAATTTTAGATTTAAAAATTGTCTTTATAAATTTATATAAATAGTCTCCTTCTCCTAAACCATCACCATGAGCAATCAATATTTTTTTGTTTTGTTCTTGAATTATTTTTTTTTGATGATGAATATTTAAGCCTACTTCAGATTCTAAATAATCTTTTGCCCATAAATCATGATTTCCAACAAAAAAATGTATTTCAATTCCTGTTTCAATTAATTCAGCTAGTTTAGACAAAAATCTAATATGACCTTTTGGAACAACTTTTTTATATTCAAACCAAAAATCAAAGATATCTCCTAAAAGATAAATAGCTTTAGCATCTTTTTTAATATCATTTAACCAATTAATGATTAGATTTTCTCTCTCTTTACTTTCTTTGATATTTGGACTGCCTAAATGAAAGTCTGAAGCAAAATATATTTTTTCTTTATTCAAGTTATTTATTTAATTCATTTAATAATGCTTCGTTTGCTTTTTTAGGATCAACTTTACCTCTAGATAATTTCATGATTTCTCCCATAAATAATCCAATTAGACCTTTTTTACCATTTCTATATTCAATTACTTTTTCTGGATATTTACTAATTGCTAATTTTATGTATTCAGTTATTTTATTATTATCACTTTCTTGAATCCAATTTTTTTCTTGAGCTATTTCATCTGCTAATTTATCACTTTTTATTAGTATTGGAAAAATTTTTGTATTTGCAATTGTAGTACTTATTTTTCCATCATCTAAAAGATTAATAATACTTGATATTTGTTCTTTAGTTATAGGTAAATCTTTTATACTTAAAGCGTTTTCATTTAAATAAGATTTAATTACTCCATTAATTAAATTTGCTGCAGCTTTATAATTATGTGTAATATTACATAGTTCATTAAAATATAGTGCAATTTCTTTTTCATCTGTAATTAATTTAGCATCATATTCTGATAAATTATAATCTTTTGTAAACTTTTTAAATAAATAGTTCGGTAATGGTGGTAGTTGTGATTTTATAGAGTCAATATATTTTTGATTTAAAATTATTGGTTGTAAGTCCGGTTCAGGGAAATATCTATAATCATTAGCCTTTTCTTTATGACGCATTGAAATAGTTGTATTATTTGATGCATTAAAACTTCTAGTTTCATGCTTTACTTTTTCTCCTTTCTCAATTTTTTTAATTTGTCGTTTAATTTCAAACTCAATAGCTCTTTTTAAATTTCTTGTTGAATTCATGTTTTTTACTTCAACCTTTGTTCCTAGTTTTTTTCCTTTTAATCTAACAGAAATATTAGCATCACACCTTAATGATCCTTCTTCCATATTACCATCACAAATGTCTAAATATCTAACAAGCTTTCTAATTTCATTAATATATTGATATGCCTCATCCGCTGATCTAATATCTGGTTCAGAAACAATTTCTACTAGAGGAACTCCAGCTCTATTTAGGTCAATTAATGTGTTGAAGGGATCTATGTCATGTATTGATTTTCCTGCATCTTCCTCCATATGTATTCTAGTGATATTTATTTTTTTATTATTTCCATTATAATCTTTTACTAAAACACTTCCTCCTTTACATATAGGAGTAGAATCCTGAGTGATTTGATATCCTTTTGGAAGATCAGCATAAAAATAATTTTTTCTCGCGAATTCATTTCTTTCGGTAATCTTAGAACCTAATGCTATTCCTAATTTAATAGCATACTCAATAACTAATTGATTACACTTAGGAAGAGTGCCTGGATGACCTAGAGAAATAATGGAGGTTTTAGAATTAGGTTTTGCTCCATAAATATTCTCATCACTGGAGTAAGCTTTTGTTTTTGTTGATAACTGAGCATGCACTTCTAGTCCAATAATAGCTTCGTATTTATTATCCATTATTTAAAGATTATTTTACCTGTTTTTATTTTTTTATTATTTTTTTCAAGTTCATAAAAATAAATACCTTCAACAAAATTATTTCTACTTAAGACATGTTTTACACTTTGTATTTTTTCTCTTGTTATTATTCTGCCTAATAAGTTGTAAATTATAATATTATCTGCGTTAGATTCAATCCAAATTTCTTTATTTGCAGGATTTGGATAAATTTTGGTTTCCAACACATATTGATTAATTGTATTAGGATTTTCATTTAAATTAAAAATATAAAGTCCTGTTTGCATGTCAGAAACTATAATATTTCCTGATGGTAAATATGGATAAACACCCCATGCCCCTTTATAGGAAGCATGAGTTAATGGAGCGTATGTGTCATATTTCCATGTTTGTATTGGGTTACTTGGGTCTGATATGTCAAATACCCTAATGCCATCATGATAGTAAGGAATATAAGCATTGTCTCCTTTAATAATTCCATTATGAGCCATAGATTGTGAATTTACACCAGAATTAAAAGTTGATAAGACAGAAATATTACTTACATCACTAACATCAAGTATTTTCACATCATAACCATGGTTTTCATCTTGCATGATATATGTTTTTCCATCTTCGCTAAGCCATCCTGAATGATTGTACCCAGCGTCTGGATATGATGTTAAAGACCCTAATAATAATGGTTGATCTCCTAGTTGATTTACATTAGAAAAATCAAATATTCTTAGTCCGTCATTTCCACAATTTAAATATGCAGAATCATTTCTGACAAAGGCATCATGTACGTGACCAACATTGTTATAGGAGTATATCAGTTGAGGGCTTGTAGGGTTTTGTAAATCATAAACATCCATTGCAGAATTAGATGCACAAGCATACATTTTTCCTGTTGCAGTATCTATAAAAATATTATGTGCTTTAGTAAAAAGATTATTTGAGTCATAAACTGTGTTTATAGAGTTAGGCAAGTTAGAAATATCTATAATCTGTAATGTTGAAGTGTTTCCTTCATCGCATACTGCATATAAATAACCTTGATAGTCATGATAATCTCTGTGGATTACACCTGCTCCAGTATATGCGCCAGCAACAAAAGCAATTTCACTTGAATAAGCAGGATCTGACACATCAAAAAAATGAGTCCCTTCAGTAGAACCAATAACTGCAATTTCTTTGTCATTTACATAAAAACCCCAACATTCATTGTATATATTATTATATGCCCAAGACCCCACTAAAGACGTATCTTGCCAATTATATAAAAGTGTGGCAGTTTGTTGCGCATTTACGAAATATGTAAAAAATATAATATTAAGAGTAAAAAATACTTTTTTTATCATTTTATATTGATTTAATAAGTTCTTTAATAATTATAGTTAGTTTTGGTTCAGAAGTTTCAGCAATCTTTTGTATTTCCTTATGGCTTACTTTTTTAATCTTTCCTGGAACTCCTAAATCAGTTATAACAGAGATTGCAAAACATTTAATATGCATATGTCTAGCAATAATAACTTCAGGTGCTGTTGACATTCCAACAGTATCTCCTCCAATAATTCTCATATATTTGTATTCAGCAGGTGTTTCTAAAGTAGGACCAGTAAGTGCAACATATATTCCTTGATGCAGCTTAATATTATTTGATAAACCAATATTTTCAGCTTTTTTAATTAGTTCTATACAATATGGCTCACTCATGTCAGGAAATCTAGGCCCTAGTTGATCTATGTTCTTTCCAATAAGAGGATTAGGTATAAGATTTATATGATCATTTAAAATCATTAAATCACCAACCTCATATTTAGGATTTACGCCTCCACTAGCATTTGATAATATTAATGTTTTAACTCCTAAACTTTTCATTACTCTAATAGGAAAAGTAACCTTCTCTATACTATATCCTTCATAGAAATGGAATCTTCCTTGCATAGCAACTATATTTTTATCTCCTAATACCCCAAAAATTAATCTTCCAGAGTGGCCTTCAACCGTTGAAAGAGGAAAATTTGGGATATTTTTATATTCTATAGAATGTGTGATTTGTATCTCTTTGACTACCCCCCCAAGTCCGGTTCCTAACACAATTCCAATTTCAGGAATTAATCCAGTTTTTTCTTTTAGATATGTTGAGGATTCTTTAATTTTCTCTAACATAATTTGTTAAATTTTTGTTAAATTTTTCATTTTTATATATGTTAATTTCTATATCAAGATAATAGATTTTATTATTACCTATAAGAGATAAAAATTGCTTTAGTTTAGTTGCGTCTTTTTCTGTGGTCAATATAAGTTTTTTTCTATTCTTATGTTTCATGTGATGAGATAAAATTTTATGAATATCTTGTTCATTATAATTATAATGGTCAGAAAAACTTAAAATTTTGATATTATCATGTTGTTTTTTTACATACTCTAATAGTTTTGTGTTTGAAGCAATACCCGAAACAAGAGTTACACTATAGTCTTTATAATCTTCTTTCTTTAACTCACTATTATCTTTTAGTGATTTATAATTTAAGTATTTAACACTTGAGAAATATATACTTTGGTGTTTTTTTGGATTTATAGATTTAATTATGTTATTTTTTATTTTATCTGAAATTTTATTTGGCGAATTACTTATTAATATAATATCTGCTCTTTTAGATTCTTTTTTACTTTCCCTTAGCGTTCCAAATGGAAGTATATTATTATTATAAAATAGATTGTGAAATGGTGTAATTAGAATATATATACTAGCTTGTATTTTTCTATGTTGGTATCCATCGTCAAGGATTATTAAATTTATTTCTGGATGATCATTTATAATTTTTTCTACTGCTTGATTTCTATTGTTATTAACAGCAACTATAGTATTTGGATTTTTATTTTTAAGCATAAGTGGTTCGTCTCCAATGTCCAATGGGTCGCTATTTAATTTTACATATTTAAATCCAGATGATCTGCGCCCATAGCCTCTGCTAATTATAGCTAGATTATATTTTTTTTCAAGCAATTTTGTTATATAATCAGTGTGAGGAGTTTTACCTGTACCTCCCATAGATAGATTCCCTACACAAATAATAGGAATTTTATGTTTTTTTGATTTAAATATTTGATAATCATAAAGTATGTTTCTAACTGTTGTTATAATGTAGTAGATAAATGAAAATGGATATAGCAGAAAACGCATTATGCAAAGATATTCTTTTTGTTAAAGAGTTTTGTATTTTTGAAAAATGAAAATTGAACAAATAGTTAATTATCTTGAAAGTGTAGCTCCTTTATCATTACAGGAAGATTATGATAATTCTGGATTAATTGTTGGAAACAAAAAAAATATAATACAGTCTGCTTTAATAACTCTTGACTGCACTGAGGACATAGTTGATGAGGCAATACAAAAAAACTGTAATTTAATTATTGCTCATCATCCAATAATTTTTAGGGGACTAAAAAAAATAAATGGTAAGAACTATATTGAAAGAACTATTATAAAGGCAATTAAAAATGATATTGCTATTTATGCAATACATACAAACTTAGATAATGTAATAAATGGAGTAAATTATAAAATTGCAAATCTTTTGGAGTTACAAAACCTATCAATTTTAAAACCTAAAAAAAATCAGCTAAGTAATTTAGTGTTTTACTGTCCTAAGAAATATGCTTCCAGTGTTAGAAAAGAGCTTTTCGATAAAGGTGCGGGTAATATCGGTTTTTATAATAACTGCAGTTTTAAGTTTACAGGTCAAGGAACTTTTAAACCTTTACTAGGAAGTAATCCTTTTATTGGTTCTGTCGGTAAATTACAACAAAAAGAAGAAGAATGTATTTCTTTGGTTTTCCCTAAATATCTTCAAAAAGATATTATTAAAGTTCTTAAAGAGAATCACCCATATGAGGAAGTTGCATATCAGGTTTATGATCTTGAAAATGTTTATCAGCATATTGGATCAGGGATTATAGGTAATCTATCTAATGAAACTACAATTACTGATTTTTTGAAACAATTAAAGTTAACAATGAGTACAAGTTGTATTCGCTATACAGAGCCTAAAAAAAGAAAAAATATTTATAAAGTTGCTATTTGTGGCGGTAGTGGAAGTTTTTTATTAAAAGATGCGATTTCTGCGGATGCTGATATTTTTATCTCATCAGATTTTAAATATCATGAATTTTTTGATGCTGAAGATAAAATTGTTATTGCAGATATTGGTCATTATGAAAGTGAGCAATTTACAAAGGAGTTAATTTTCGACATGCTTAAAGAAAAATTTCCTAAATTTGCCGTCCAATTATCAAAAATTAATACTAATCCAATAAAGTATATATAAAATGGCAAAACAAAAAATAAAAGCTGATTCAGTTGAGAATCAATTGAGGGCTTTACACCAATTACAAGTAATTGATTCAAAAATTGATAATATAAGAATAGTAAGGGGTGAGTTGCCTTTAGAAATTAGTGATTTGCAAGATACTCTTGCTGGCTTAAACTCAAGATTAGAAAAAATTCAAACAGAAATAGATACTATAAATGAAAATATAGTCGGAAACAAAAATTCTATTTCTTTAGCCGCTGCTGCTGTTGAAAAATATGAGGAGCAACTTAAAAATATTAAGAATAATAGAGAGTATACTTCATTAACTAAAGAAGTTGAATATCAAAATTTAGAAATAGAGCTTGCAAATAAAAAGAAAGCACAAAATGAAGCTAGTATTCTACATAAAATGGAAATTCTAAACTCATGTAAAGAGGAGATATCTGATAGAGAAGCTGAGTTAAAAATTAAAACGGATGAACTAAACGAAATTGTTGCAGAAACAGAAAAAGAAGAAAAATCTTTAATTTCAGAGTCTAAAAAAGCAGAAAAAATAATTAATGAAAGATTATTAGCTCAGTATAAAAGAATAAGAAGCAAAGTTCCTAATGGTTTGGCAGTTGTTTCAGTAGAACGTTCTTCTTGTAGTGGTTATGAAATTCCTCCACAAATGTTATTAGATATAAAGATGCATAAAAAAATAACAAGTTGTGAGCACTGTGGAAGAATTTTAGTCGATGCTGAGCAGTTTGATAATTAAAATTTTTTATCTAACTAATATCTAAAACCTAATGTAAATACAATACTATGATTAGTATTTACTAATTTGATTGGGTTTACATAGCTATATATTGAGTATTCATTTGTATTTTGGCTTAAAATATATGCTAAATCCATAAAATATCTCCCATTATTCACTCCTATTCCGTAGGTAAAGTTTTCTATGCTAAAATCATTTTCTACATAAGGACTTCCATATTTTGCATACCCCGCTCTTAGAACTAATGTTTTAAGATTAATTTCAGCACCAATTTTAATATTTTCAGTTCTTTGGTATATGTCAGCAATAGTATTGTTTTCCATTTCAAATCCAGTAGTAAAATATTCAGCCGTGGAGTAATCAATTAGTTCATACTGTCCTGAAATAATTATATTGTTAAATATTGTAGAAGCACTAATTATTGCTTTCATTGGTGTAATTAAATCATAATTAAATGGTGCACGATAGCCCATAGAATAACTTAATGAACTATCTTTAAATGATGTAGCCATGGTTATATTATAGTCTTCTTCTATATTAATAAAGGTTGGAGTGTGAAGAGCTGCTCCTATTTTTATGTTTTCTGTAAATCTGTAAATAGCTCCTATCTTAAAATTATATCCTGTACCATAAGCAGATATCTCTTCTGTCAACACTGTTTCTCTTAAATTATTGGCTGTATCAGCGTTTTCACTTTCAGTGTACTCTGAATATTCATAAAAATTAATTGCCGGAATTCCGAGTGTTGCTCCAACATATAATTTTTCTTGAAAAGAACTACCTAGAGAAATAACAAATTCACTCATATCACCATTTGTTCTAATATTTTTCCTTTGTATTTTACTGTTGTTAGAAAAATTTGATACATATTGACCATCAACTAATTCATTATTAATATATAGTGGGTCAATTAAATATGTGTTCCAAGCTAATTGAGAATATGTGTTGCTGTTGCCATTTATTAAATCATTTGTCAAAGTACCGTTGGTTAACTCTATAATTTTATCTACAATAGAATTATTAAAATTCACCCCTTCAATTATTATTGAATTATTAAAATCAGACAATTGATTCCATCCAATACCAATATTGATTCTCTTCCAGTCAGAGTTATTTTTTGGTGTTGAAAGAACGAGGCCAAAATTACCCACTGTTGAATTTGATCTGTATGCTGTAGCTGTGCTGTTAGAATAATATGATTTTGTAGAGTTTAAATTTATTATAGGTGTAAAAGACAACTCTGAGAATTGATACATGCCCAGTCCAGCAGGATTAGAGCTTAATGATGAAAATTCACCACCTAAGGCTCCAAATGCTCCGCCCATTGCAGTATATCTAGCAGATCCAGATAAATCAGTCATTGAATATCTCAATGCATCAATTTCATTTTGAGCATTTATAGTTAATATATTTAATAAAAAAATTAGTGCTAGAATTATATTTCTCATATTTTATTATCTTCTTGGTTTTACATTTCTGTTTGATCTATTATTTGATCTATTATTTGATCTATTATTTGATCTATT
>CETU01075009.1_pt1 | contig 36896 bp, 35 predicted proteins | sample 356531 | NCBI WGS metagenome assembly CETU01 (sample SAMEA2623488, study PRJEB7988) | marine metagenome | isolation source: saline water (ENVO:00002010), including
AATAAATAGTAAGCTAAAACTAAAGACTGTTAATTATGAAAAAAATAACGTCTATACAGAATCCTTTTGCTAAATTTCTTGTTTCATTAAGAGATAAATCGAAAGTTAGAAAAGAAAAAAATCAATTTTTAATCGAGGGAAAAAGAGAGATTTTTTTATCAATTCAAGGAGGATATGAAATTGAAAAAATTTTAGTTTGTTTTGATTTTTTTGATATATCTGATCTAAAAAAAATACCAGAAAATTTAGAATTAATTGAAATTACAAAGGAAATTTTTGAAAAATTGTCTTATAGAAAAAAATTTGATGGCTTGTTAGCAGTTGCAAATAAAAAAGATCATAAATTGTTAAATTTAAATATTGGTGATAATCCACTTGTTTTAGTTGTTGAGAATATAGAAAAACCTGGAAACATTGGAGCTATATTACGTACTTGTGACGCTGCAAATATTGATGCTGTTTTCATTGCAGATCAAGGTGTTGATATATATAATTCTAATGTAATACGTTCTAGCGTTGGATGTATATTTACAAATCAAATAGGAATTGGAAAATCAAATGAGATATTTGACTATTTACAAAGAAATAGTATCAATATATTTACTGCAGTGTTACAAGACAATCCTACTTCGTATCACACATTAGATTATACTGGTCCTACAGCTTTTGTTTTAGGCAATGAAACAGATGGATTGTCATTTTTTTGGAAAAATAAATCAGTGAACAAGATTGTGATTCCTATGCAAGGAAAAATTGATTCAATGAATATATCTGTTTCTGCTGCTATTTTAGTTTTTGAAGCAAAAAGACAAAGAGGTTTTTGAAAAAAATATTTTCTACAATTTTTTTATAATTTCTTCTGTTGCTCCGCAATTCTCGTGTATATAATTCTCACTAATTGATTTATCAAATTTTTTAAAATAATCTAATGCCGATACAAGTTCATTGTAGTTGTTTATAGATATAGCTGCCTTTTTATTTACTAAATCTATTGCTTCTTTAAATTTGTAATAATTGGGTCCGAAAATAGTAGGTATTCCAAAAATTACAGCTTCTAAAATATTATGTATACCTCTACCAAAACCTCCTCCTATATATGCATATTTTCCATATTTATATATAGATGATAATATTCCAACTTGATCAATAATTAAAACGTTACTTGAATTAATATTATTTTCATTTACATTTGAGTATAAAATTCCATTAGTTTGTTTTTGTAATTTTTTAATATTGTTATTTTCGTGAGGTGCAATTATGAAGTTATAGTTTTGAAAGTTTTTGATTAATCTGTTTAAAATCATTTCATCTTTTGGCCATGTACTTCCACAAATAATAGTTGTTTGAGTTTCGGAGAATTTTTTTATTAAAGTTATATTTTTCTGTTTTTTTCTATTAGCAACTACTGTATCAAATCTTGTATCTCCAGAAATGCTATGATTATTAATAGAAATGGAGTTTAATAAAATTTGTGATTTCTTATCTTGGACAAAGATATGCGTGATTTTTTTTAATTGATTTTCAAACCATTTGAATTTAAAGAAAAGTTGATTTTTCCGAAAAATAGCGGATACTATATATAAAGGTATTCCTTGATTATGAATTTCATTTATATAATTAAACCAAAATTCATATTTGATAAAAATTGCTTTTATTGGCTGTGTAATACTAATAAATGTTTTAGCATTTAATTTGGTATCGCTTGGCAAATAAAAAACCCAATCGACCATTGGATTTGATTTTTGAATTTCAAAGCCTGATGGAGAAAAGAATGTTAGAAGTATTTTATGATCTATGTATTTTAATTTATATGCTTTAATTACTGGTTTTGCTTGTTCAAATTCACCAAGTGATGCACAATGAAACCAAACTATATCTTTTCCCCCTTTTAATTGCTCTTTTAGCTTGAAAAAGATATTTTTTCTGCCTTCAATCCATAGTCTTGCTTTTTTATTATAAAGTGAAGATATTCTGATAGCAAGTATGTATGCATAAATGATAAAATTGTAAACTATTTTCATTTAAAAGTAATGAAATTCTTCGTTATTTTTTCTGTTAATAGGAATAATGATTCCAATACTAATACCAAATAAATTATCCCATTTTTTTTCTTGTGAATAATATGTTTGATTAGCAAAATCATATGCTCTTTGATTTTTTGTAAGTCCAAATAAGTAATTTAAATTAGTACTCATTTGAAATCTTCCACTTTGATCATAATATTTATATGATATTATAAATTTCCCACTTAAACCATTAGTCAATCTATCGTATCCTTTTTTCATTTCTTCATCTAATTGAGGGATATTTTGATTTCTTGTATCAATAAATATTTTGTGCTCTAAAAAACCAAATCCTTGGGATACATAAATTCCGCTTAAATTTTTACTTGAAAAATGGAATGCATATCCTCCAAATAGAAAACTATTCCATCCTCTTTGCATAAGATTTACATTTGCGTAGTAACCATCTCCTCCAATTATAGCTCCTGTAGAAGTTGAGATGTTATTAAAGATATTTGTGTCTTTTAGTGTTGACCCAAACATAAATGAAGCTTCAACACCGTAAATTATATTGTTTGATCTCTCAGAAAAATAAATTATTCCAATAGCTGAGTTATTACCGTATGTTTCTGATAAATTGCCGATAGGAATTTGATAATTATAATTAAATTCAAAAGAAGATTGTTTGATTTTTTGAGCAAAATTTTTATTTATAAACAACATTAATAAAACTATTAAGCAAAATTTTATTTTCTTTCTTTTGTTCATTTAGGTGCTAAAATACTATAACTAGAACAAATGGCATAAATCATAAGTTAATAATTATATATATTTGCTAATAAGTAAAAACTCAAAAATGAGTAAAATTATTTTAATAACAGGAGGAGCAGGTTTTATAGGTTCTCATGTAGTTAGGCTTTTTGTAAATAAATATCCAAATTATAAAATAGTTAATTTAGATAAATTAACTTATGCCGGCAATTTGGAAAATTTAAGAGACTTAGAATCTTTAAATAATTATGTATTTGAAAAAGGAGATATTGTTGATAAAGAGTATATAAATCGTCTTTTTAAAAAGTATAAATTTGATGGAGTAATACATTTAGCTGCCGAAAGTCATGTAGATAGATCAATTACTAATCCAATGGATTTTATTATGACTAATGTTGTCGGAACAGTAAATCTTTTGAATGCAGCTAAAGAATTATGGAAAGATAATTATAACAATAAGTTATTTTATCACGTTTCTACAGATGAGGTTTATGGAAGCTTAGGCGAAAAAGGATTATTTTTAGAATCAACTCCCTATGACCCTCAATCGCCTTATTCATCTTCTAAGGCTAGCTCTGATCATTTTGTTCGTGCATATGGCAATACATATAATTTACCTTTTGTGATTTCTAATTGTTCAAATAATTATGGGCCTAATCAATTTCCAGAAAAACTATTACCGTTATTTATTAATAATATAAGGCAAGGAAAAAAATTACCTGTTTACGGTGATGGTAATTTTACTAGAGACTGGCTTTTTGTTAAAGATCATGCAAAAGCTATTGATAAAATTTATCATTATGGTAAAGAAGGAGAAACATATAATATTGGAGGTTTTAATGAATGGAAAAATATTGACCTTATAAAAGTCTTGTGTAAACAAATGGATATTGCTTTAAATAAAGATCAAGGAAGTTCTCAATCATTAATTACTTACGTTAAAGACCGTCCTGGTCACGATAAAAGATATGCTATTGATGCTAATAAGTTGAAGAAAGAATTAGGGTGGGAACCCACATTACAATTTGAAGAGGGGCTTGCTAAAACTATTTCTTGGTATTTAGAAAATCAAGAATGGATGGATAATGTAACATCCGGAGAATATCAGAATTATTACAAAGAACAATATAAATAAATGCTCAAATGGAATTTTCTAAAAGGTAAAGATTTAAATTTATCTGCTATTGATTTTTCTTCTATTGAAATTGACTTGCATTCACATTTGATTCCTGGTATTGACGATGGAGCTGAAGATTTAGCAACATCTATTGAAATAATTAAAATCTTGCAAAAATTAGGTTTTAAAAAGTTAATTACAACACCTCATGTAATGAGTGATTTTTATAAAAACACTTCAGATATTATATTAAAAGGGGTCAAAAATTTACGACAAGAATTAAAATCACAAAATATTAATATCCAAATTCATGCTGCTGCTGAGTATTATATTGACTATGAGTTTGAACAAAAAATTGGAAAAGAAGATTTTCTTGTTTTTGGTGATAATTATATTTTAATCGAATTATCATTTATTGAAGCTCCTAAAAGTTTAAATGATATTATTTTTAAATTACAATTAGAGGGTTATAAGATCATATTGGCTCACCCAGAAAGGTATTTGTATTTTGGTGATAATGATTATTTAAGTCTAATAAGGAGAGGGGTTTTTTTTCAACTTAATCTTCTGTCCTTGATTGACTATTATTCTCCAAGAGTAAGAATAAGAGCAGAGGATTTAATTCAAAAAGAAATGATTAGTTTTATTGGTAGTGATTGCCATAATATGAAACACGCTAGCTTATATAAAAAATGCCAAAACAAAAAATCGTGGCATGATTTACATAATAGCGGTAAGCTATTAAATTATACTCTATAATTCAGCACTTTGAGTATTTATACCTCTATCAATTTTTTTAAATAGACCTTGTAGAACTTTCCCTGGTCCAACCTCAGTGACGTTATTAACACCATCTAAGATCATTTGACGCATATTTTGTGTCCATAATACGGATGCTGTAAGTTGTTTGTTGAGGTTTTCTTTTATCACTTTGGGAGAAGTTATAGCTTTAGCAGTAACATTTTGGTATATAGGGCAAATACCTTCTGTAAATTTGGTTACGTAGATAGCTTCTTCTAACTCTGCTCTAGCAGACTCCATTAGTGGAGAATGAAAAGCTCCACCAACAGGTATTTTAATAGCTCTTTTAGCTCCAGCTAATATTAATTTTTCGCATGCTATCTCAATTCCTTTATTAGTTCCAGAAATAACTAATTGACCAGGGCAGTTATAATTAGCAGGTACAACAATTTCTTTTATTTCTAAACATATTTTTTCAACTATACTGTCTTCAAGCCCTAACACTGCAGCCATTGTTGATGGGTTTTTTTCACATGCTTTTTGCATAGCGCTTGCTCTTTTGGCTACAAGTTTTAATCCATCATCAAATGAAATATAGTTGGCGGCTGCTAGTGCTGAAAATTCTCCAAGAGAATGTCCAGCAACCATATCTGGTTTGAAGTTATTTGCAAGTAATTTGGCGAGAATTACGGAATGAATAAATATTGCGGGTTGAGTTACTTTGGTTTGTTTTAGTGCATTAGAATCTTCACCAAACATGATATCTGTTATAGAAAAACCTAAAATATTGTTGGCTTTTTCAAACATTTCTTTTGCTAGTTCAGAGCAATTGTAAAGCTCTTTACCCATACCTGCATATTGAGCTCCTTGACCTGGGAATATGTATGCGTGCATTTATATATTATTTAATTAGTTTCATAAATTCAGATCTCGTTTTTTCATCCGACATGAAAGCACCAGAAAAGGCAGATGTTGTAGTAGATGAATGTTGTTTTTCTACTCCTCTCATTTGCATACAAAGATGTTGTGCTTCAATAACAACGGCTACTCCTTTTGGTTTAAGTGTATCTTGAATACAATCTTTTATTTCATCTGTTAGTCTTTCTTGTACTTGTAATCTTCTGGCGAAAACATCTACTATTCTAGGAATTTTACTTAGTCCTACAATGTATCCATCTGGAATATATGCTATATGTGCTTTTCCAAAAAAAGGAAGCATATGGTGTTCACAAAGAGAATAAAGCTCTATATCCTTAACTAATACCATTTGACTATAATTTTCAGCAAACATGGCGGACTTTAGAACCTTTGATGGGTTTTCTTTATAACCTTTAGTTAGAAAAGTCATAGACTTAGCTACTCTTTCAGGAGTTTTAAGTAATCCTTCTCTTTCGCTATTTTCTCCAATTTCACTGAGAATAGACTTTACATTATTTGCTAAGTTTTTATTGTAATTTTCATTCATCTAAATAAATTATAAATAGGCCGCAAATATACCATATATTTGTAATATGAATATATTATTTGTTGCAGCTACTTCTCAAGAAATAACTTCTAAAAAAATTAATACCCAACCAAATTTAATTACTGGATTAGGTATGGTAAATACTGCAATGTATTTGACTAAAGAACTTATAAATAATAATTTTGATTTAGTTATAAACATGGGAATTGCTGGGGCATTTTCAAGTACTTTAAAAAAAGGAGATGTGGTTGAAGTTATTGAAGATTATTTTTCAGAAATTGGTTATGAAGATGATACCAACTTTTGTTTGTTTAAAGAGTTTGATTTAAAAACTAAATTAATAGTTAAAGCAAAAACTAAATTAAAACCAGTCAAAGCAATTACTGTAAATACTGTTCATGGGAATAAAAAATCTATTCAATCTACAGTTAATTTATTTAATCCAGACATTGAAACTATGGAGGGGGCAGCTTTCTTTCAGGTTTGTAACTATTTTAATGTGCCTTGTATGCAGATTAGATCTATTTCTAATAGAGTTGAAAAAAGGAATAAAAGTAATTGGGATATAAATTTAGCTATAGCCAATTTAAACATGGAAGTTGAAAAAATCATTATGGATTTATGAAATTAACTTTAGGCCTTTCACCATGTCCAAATGATACTTTTATTTTTGATGCATTAATAAATCAAAAGATTGATACTGAGGGATTAGAATTTGCACCCAAATTTGCAGATATAGAGCAATTAAATTTACTTGCTATAAAAGGAGATTTAGATATTACTAAGTTTTCATTTTCAGCATTTACAGATTGTTTTCAAAATTATTTATTGTTGGATAGCGGATCTGCTCTTGGCAGAGCCTGTGGCCCGCTACTAGTAAAAAAACCAAGTACTATTATAAACGATAATAGTGAGATTGCTATACCTGGAAATTATACTACTGCTAATTTACTTTTGAAATTATTTTATCCTTCATATTCAAGAAAAAAAGAAGTTTTATTTTCTGATATAGAAAATGAAATTTTAAACGAAAAAGTTGACGCAGGTGTTATCATACATGAAAATAGATTTACTTTTTTAGAAAAAGGATTAGAAAAAGTAAGTGATTTAGGAGAGTTATGGGAAAATTCTACAGGTACCCCTATACCACTGGGTGGAATTGGAATTAAAAGAGAAATACCTGCCTCCATTCAAAAAAAAGTTGAACAGCTTTTAAGAAAATCGGTTCTTTATGCTTTTAATAATAGAAATGCATCATTAGATTTTATAAAAAAATATTCTCAAGAACTAAACGAAGATGTCATAAATCAGCATATTGATTTATATGTTAATGAATATACTCTATCATTATCAGAATCTGGAAAAAATGCAATTAAATTATTTTTCAAAAAAGTAGGTGTTAAATCTCAACATATCTTTTTTGATTCTTCTTTTGTAACTTAGCAAAAATTTCAATAATGAGAAAACAGATACTAATTTTATTAATACCTATTTTTAGTTTTAGTCAAAATTTGTATAATCCACAAGAGTTATATGATAGTCCTGGTGGGTTATTCGACGAGGATTCTTTAAGAACAATAGATTTAGAATTTTACATGCAAGATTACCATAGTTACTTAGTAAATGCTTGGTTTTATAATCCATCTGAAAGGATTCCTGCTAGATTAACTTTAAATGGTGTTTTGTACGATAGCGTAGGAGTAAGATACAAAGGAAATTCCACGTTTTGTTTACCAAATGATGTTTTTAGTCCAAAGGTTCCCTATAATATTGACATGAATTATTTTGTTGGAGGGCAAAAATTATTAGACTACAAAAAAGTAAAATTAGCTAATGCGTGGATGGATGCTACATTTGTAAAACAAATTGTAAGTAGCAATATTTATAGAAGATATTTACCTACAGGTGAATCTAATTTAGTGAGACTAAATGTTCAAGGCAATTATGTCGGCTTGTATGTAAATGATGAATCAATCAACAAACAGTTCTTAGATAAGCATTTTGATGAAAAATCTGGCCCTTTATTTAAATGTGACAACATAGATCGTTTTTGTGATACAGCAAATGCACCATCAGCAATGCCTCCTAATCTTTATTACATGGGAGATGACTCAACATTATACTATAACAGCTATGATATAAAATCTGATTATGGTTGGAAGGAGTTTATTAATTTGATGAAAACAATAGATTTAGATTTTCAAAATATAGACAGTGTTTTAAATGTTGATAGAACACTTTGGGCTTTTGCCGCTAATCAAGTAATTGCTAATCTTGATTGTTACAATACCTACTATATACATAACTACTATATGTACCAAACCAAAGATGGATTATTTCAAATGATACCATGGGATTTGGATAATAGCTTTGTAGGAGCTATTATGGGGTGGGATTACTGGAACCCTTCAAATGTCTATGAGTATGACCCTTATTATACTGGAGGGCCGTACACTGGGCCATCTGGCACACCACAACCTTGGGAAGCTAGACCACTTTTATTTAAACTACTAAATGATCCTCATTACAGAAAAATTTATTCTGCTCACATGAGAACGATAATAGAAGAATCTTTAGATACTGCGCAAATTCGAGCTAATATTGATAATTTACAATCTTTAGCTTATAATGCTGCTAGTCAAGATAATAATAAGGTTTTTACAGTGAATGAATATTATAATAATACCGAAAGCGCTATATGGGCAGCATTTAATTGGGGATTTGGTGGTATATTAAGTACTGTGAATGAGCGAAAGCAATTTTTGCTTAATCACCCTGAAATATCATTAATGCCACCGCAAATTAGTAATGTTTATGTTAATAACGGGCTTGTTACTGCAGAGGTCTTTAATGCAAACTCTGTAGAGATAATGGCTACGACAAGCGAATATAATTCTAAGTTTAATTCCTTTTCTATGTTTGATGACGGAACTAATGGAGATTTATTAGCTAATGATGGAATTTATACTGCTGATTTACCATATCAATTTAGTGGTTTTGATGTGAAGTTTTATATTAGGTCTGAAAATGATGATGCAATTAAGTTAAGTCCGCAAAGAGCAGAATATGAGTTTTATACATATTCATATATTAGCAATGTAAGTAATATAGATGAAGGTAATAGTAGAAAATTAATTGCTATAAAAGATGCACTGGGTAAATCTGTTGAAAGGGTTGCTAATGTTCCTTTGTTTTATATCTATGATGATGGAACTGTAGAACGTAAAGTGATTATTGATTAAGTTTAGTGTAAATATTATTTATATCTAAATAATTAAGTTTTCCATTTAGCCAACTACTACTTATTTCTGCATTATATTTTTTATAAAAGTTAATTGCCGGTGTATTCCAGTCTAGAACTTGCCAAAACATTCCTTTCATATTTTTTTCATAGCAGATTTTTATTGTGGCTTCAAATAATTTACTTCCTATGCCTAATTTTCTATATTCTTTTTTTATTACAAAATCTTCAAGAAATAAAAATTTACCTTTCCATGTTGAATATCTAATATGATAAAATGATAATCCAATAATTTGATTTTTTTCTTCTGCTACTAAAAAGTAATATAGAGGATGCTTACCAAAGCCATCTTCTTCTAGTTCTTCAACGGTTATCTGTACTTCTTCAATAGCATTTTCATAATCAGCAAGCTCTTTAATTAATTCAAGAACTTGTGGTAAATCAGCTTTGAGACCTTCTCTAATATTAAAATTCATTTATTGAAAGATTATATCAATATCTATTAATTTATTATCACGTTTAATTTTTACAGTTGTTGCATCACCTTTATTGAATGCGCCAAGCCCTTTCATATAGGAATTCATATCTATTACGTCAATGTGACCAATTTTTATTACTATATCCCCTTTTATAATACCATACTTTTCTGCTGTTTTTCCTTTAGAAATCCCATCTATCCTCATCCCTTTTCCATCAAATAGATAGTCTGGCATAACACCTAATGTAACACTAAATTTGGGAGTTGTTGTAGAATCGCTTTTAGTTTCTTGAAAATCAAATTTTTCTATTTCTGTAGATAATGTGATTATTTTTTTTACATATTCATGTATTAAATACATACCGTCAAAATTTATTTTTTCTACATCATCACTTGGTTTATGATAATCTGTGTGTTGTCCTGTGAAAAAATGAATTGAGGGTATATTTTGAAGATAGAATGATGTGTGGTCTGAAGGTCCTATTCCAGACTCTGAAGTTTTTAATTGAAAATCAAATTTATTAGCATCAGTTATTAATTTTTGCCATTTAGTGCTTGTTCCTATGCCATTAATGGCTAATATTTTCTGATTATTTAATCTTCCAACCATATCAAAATTAATCATAAATCTAACTTTTTTTAAGTCAATAGTAGGGTTTTTCGCATAATATGATGAGCCAAATAAACCGTGTTCTTCTCCTGAAAATGCAATAAATAAATAATTATAATCTTTGATTTCTTGTAATGAGTTCGCTAGATTAATTAAAATACTTACTCCACTTGCGTTATCATCTGCTCCATTATGAACTTGTTTTGCCCCATTATATAAAGATCCAAATGAGCCATATCCTACATGATCATAGTGTGCTCCAATAATTATTGTTTCATCAGCATTATTATTTATGTATCCAATAACATTTTTTCCAATAATTTTTTCTTTTACTTCTTGGCTATGTGGATTTTTTCTAATTTTTGCTTCAAAAAACTGAAAGAATTCGTCTTCTCCTTTTGGTAATAAATTATATTCTTTAAATTTCAGGATGATATATTCTGCAGCTTTTGTTTCCCCTTCTGTTCCGGTTGCTCTTCCTTCAAGTTCATCAGCTGCTAAATAAGAAACCTCCATTTTCATATTTTCTAATATTTTTTGTTCATCTTGTGCTTGAGAAAATGATATAGAAATTAATAAGAGTAAAACGCTTTGAATTAATTTTTTCATGATAAAATAGTTATTTTTGTAAAATGTTTTTTAAAACAACAAAAATATGAAAAAGCTACTTTTTTTAATACTTTTTTTCCCATTGATTGGGATAGCACAATTTAACAAAAAGCACATTGTTAAATCAAACAAGAACCCACTTATATTTGCTGGAGAAACTCACTTTAAGAATTTAAAGCAGCTAACATTTGGTGGTGAAAATGCTGAAGCTTACTGGAGTTTTGATGATTCTAAATTAATATTTCAAGCTACAAATGAAAATTGGGGGCAAAGTTGTGATCAAATATATATTATAGATACAAGTAATTATACTTTAAATACACAGAAACCCAAAATGGTTAGTCTTGGATTAGGAAGAACGACCTGTTCATATTTCATGCCCGGAGACTCTACTATTATTTATGCTTCAACACATCTTGAAGACGCAAAATGTCCGCATGTTCCTGAAAGAAGAGTTAATGGGAAGTATGTTTGGCCAATTTATAACTCATACGATATATTTATTGCTGATTTAAACGGTAAAATTGTAAATAGAATTACTAATCATGATGGTTATGATGCAGAAGCTACTGTTTCTCCAATGGGGGATAAAATAGTTTTTACGTCTATAAGATCAGGTGATTTAGAGTTATATACATGTGATATTGATGGTTCTAATATTCAACAAGTGACAAATCAGTTAGGTTATGATGGTGGTGCCTTTTTCTCACCTGATGGAAAAAAATTAGTCTTTAGAGCATCTAGGCCTAAAACCGATGAAGAAATAAAAGAATATCAAGAACTTTTAGCTAATGGATTAGTCCAGCCAACAAAAATGGAAATTTATGTATGTAATGTTGATGGTAGTGATTTAAGACAGGTAACAGATCTTGGAAATGCTAATTGGTCACCTTTTTTTCACCCAAGTGGAGAAAAGATTATTTTTTGCTCAAATCATGCGAGTGTAATGGGTTTTCCTTTTAATTTATATATGGTTGATCTTGATGGGAATAATTTGGAACAAATTACTTTTGATGAAAAATTTGCTTCTTTTCCTGTTTTTTCTAATGATGGGAAAAAAATTGTTTTTTCCTCAAATAGAAATAATGGGGGGACAAGAAATACAAATGTTTTTATAGCAGACTGGGTAGAATAAAGGATGTTGGAAGTTATAGCTTTATTACTTCAAATGTAGGGTATCCTTTTTCTCCATTAGTATTATAAAAATCTACAAATCGTAATTTAAAATAATTATTTCTGGTATCTTTTATTATGTATGTTATGTTAGAGTTAACTACATACCCTTCATTAAATATATATGATTTCCAATCAAAACCAATGATATTTTGGTCATTCAAAAACGTATATGAATTAATCATAGAGCCTTCTATTTCTTCAAATATATTTACTGTGTCTTTTGCAATTAATACGTCATTTAGATAGTTGCTTAATACTCCTGTTACTAAATAAAATGGTGGGAGTTCAGGGTCATTATATAAATGAGTATATTGCGTAAAAATCAAATCCCAATCCTGTTTTTTTGGCTCAATTTCTTTTAAAATATCATCTTCTAATGATAAATATTGAAAATTGTATGAGTTGTCTTTAATTACTATTTTACTTCTATACTCTGTATTATCTAAATTAGCATATTGTATATTATACATATTTTGGCTTACAGAGTCAATACTAATTTTTTTGTATCCTGCATTTGTCCCATCAATTTTAAAACCAAGATCAAGAACATATATTGAATTCTTATTTCTATAGTCTCCAATTGCTGTTTCCTCAATTATACCTTTAGGGTTTTCAGTTTTCCAGGTTAAATTATCTATGAAAATAACGTCATTAAAATTGTGGTTAGGTGACTCCGCTACTTTAGCAAATCGCGCACTATTAGTAATTATTTTCCACCCATCTTCTGATGCTTCAAAAGCTAAATCCCATTCTGTTTTTAAATTTTGTTTAACTACTATATTATTTTCAAGATTATAATATACTTGATACTTGTAGTCAGATTCCATTTCAATTTGGAAAGATTGTAATTCACTTGAAGAAGGTCGAATAGGTATTTCATCTTGTTCGCAACCAAATACTAGAATTAGAATTATGTATAAAATCTTTTTCATAATTTAATTTTAAGCTCAGTAAAAAAAGAACGACCATAGCCTATAGACATTAAATTATTAGTAGTGCTATGATTAGAACCAATTAAATTTCTTGACACATCAGTTATATTAAATATATTTTTTGCACCAAAAGAGAGAATAACTTTTTCGTCAAATATTTTTTGGTTTACAGATATGTCCATTAAATCATAAGAATCTGAGATTATTTCTCTTATAGTGTTGTTGTCTAAAAGATAATTTGTCATTTCTCCTGTATTCTTATAGAAAATATTAAATCTTGTATTATTACTTAAATTAAAACTCATATTAATGTTATAGTCTAATGTAAACTGATATTCTTCAATATTATAGTTGTTATTTAACTCATTATATCTTCCAGTATAACATATACCAATTTTTGCATTTATCTTATTGTAAAACACATCAAATATTGTAGAGATTCCTTTTGTTTTAAATTTATCAATATTAAAATAACTATACTGTTCTGAATTAGATTCAGATAGTGCTAAATCAATTTTATTATCAATAAAGTTGTGAAATAGATGTATATCAGTTTTAATTTTTGTTTTTAATATTTTATGAGTTGAGCTTATATTTATTTGGGTGTTTTCTGATGTTTCTGCTTGAAGAAGAGGGTTACCAACTATATTATGATTTATATCTACAAAATTTAAAAATAACTCTTTAAAGTCTGGAGCTCTAAATCCTTTTGCATAACTATATCTAAAGTTATAATTTTTAACATTATATAATATATTTAATGATGGTATTATTGGGGCTTCATAGTTTGAATTATAAATTACTCTAAAAGAAGGTCGTATACTAATATATTTGTTAGGTGAATATTCAGCAAATGAAAAAAAAGCGTAATTATTTTGTTCTTGATAGTTATTTAAGATTCTTTTGCCTTTTACAGTATTTTTTTGTAAGTCAATACCAGCTTGATACTTAATAATATCATTTGTAGAGTTAGAAATAGTCATTTTTCCAATAATTAAGCTAAATTCTGATGTGTCTTGCGCATTTATATCATCAACTAATGTTTTGTTGATTGTAGTTAAATCTGTATAATATGTTTCTTTTTCCCTTTTATATTTGTTGTATGCAAGTAAAATGTTTACACGATCATTGGAATTATGAAATTTAATATCACTTCCAAAATTTGTTCTGTAAGTATGGTAGTATTCATCAAATGCTGTTTGAAAGTATGGTTCTTTGGGCATACCTAGATTAGTTACTTTTTCATAAAAGTTTTCATAGTAATTTCTAATGATTAAGTTGTCATTTTTTATTCTGTACACAGTTTTATTAAATATTTGCTCTTTAGGCTTCCATTGTTTTACACGATTTATATCAGCTAATTGGCTGGTGGGTAAAAAATTAAATGTTTGATTTTTATTCCATCCGTTAAAATATTTTCTACCAAAGTTAAAAGATATATGGTTCGAATTATTATTTGAAATGAAAACATCAAAATTGTATCTTCCAACACTTTCATAGAATGAATTAAATTGTTTAATATCTTGGGAGCTTTCCTTACTAATTAAATTAATAGTGCCTGCTAATGCATCTGTTCCATAAATTGTTGATAGCGGCCCTTCAACAATTTCTATTCTTTCAATATTATTTAAGTTGATTTGTGAGAGGTCAATATTACCATTTAGTCTTCCTATTACTGGAACATTATCAATTAAAATTTTTACATTTTGACCTGAAATACCTTGAATAGAAATTGAAGAGCCAAGTACATTGTCTTCAAATAAATTAATATTTAATTGTTTTTGAATAATGTCAGCTAGATTATGATATACGCCAGAATTTATGGTTTTATTATCAATTATTCGAATTTTGTGAATTGAATTGTCTATGCTAATATTTCTTAATTGCCCCGTTATAACAACTTCTTTAATTGTTTTTTCTATAGTATTTGTTTTTTTTAAACTATCACTAAGTTGGGCAAACGTAGTTAAATTAAAAAATAATAAAACTATTGCAAATAGTTTTTTCATACTATGTTAATATACAATTAATTTTTTTGTAATGCTATACCCTTTTTCGTTAGAGATATTTACTATGTATGTCCCTTTTGCTATTTTGTTTTTATCAATAGTGTAAGTGTTAAATCCGCTTTTATTGATTTTAGAAAAATATATTTCTTTTCCATAAATATCATGTAAACTAATTGAATTTGCTTTTTGCATATCGTAAATTATAGTTATTTTCTGATTATTAACCGATGGATTAGGAAAAATATTTAATGATCCTTTTACAAGGGAATTATTTGTTGAGGTTGTTGATAGAAGCTCTGCGTTAAACTCAATATTACCTGTAGAGGAGCCTTCAAATCCAGTAAACACTAAACGCCATACTTGTTCTTGGTAATCTTTGATGAAATATACCCTGTTAGGAACAATGATATAGCTGCCTTGAAATTGTTTCCAGTCATAGCCAATAGAATTTATATAATTATCAAAATTATGATTTGTGTAATCTGTGTATAGAATTGGATTAGTTACATTATCTGCTTGGGCAATTTTAATTCCAATGTTGGATAATACTCCTGTTACTGAATAGGGCATACCTTGAACTGGTGTTATATATTTGGTAAAAGTAATATCCCAGTCGCTAAGTGCGAGTTCTCTATCAATAATCAAATCATTTTCTAGAGAATAGTAGATAAATCTTTTGTCCGAGTAATTTGATGCTTGTATATTTTGATTTATTTCGTTGGATCCGTCTAAGTTGGCATACTTAAAGAAATACTCTCCGCTTGCTTTTGTTTCAATTAATAATTTTTTCCAATTTCCATTTACTGTTTTTATTACAAAAATTGAATCGCCAACAATATGATGTGTTTGAATATTATATACTCCCCATCCATAATCAAACATACCTGAAGATTGATTCATGATAAATGCTCCATATTGCCAGCTTGTATCACTGTTGTACATAGGGTTGGTTAATATATTAGGAGTGCTGTTGTTTATTGAACTCCATGAGCTAGTATCTCCTAAGTTATAAGTGTATAATTCAACTCCTTTTCCGTCATTAATCCTAATATTTGCAGAATATGAGTCAGTGCTAAATGCTAAGTCCCAGTTGTCATTTTCAATATTTACAATTTCTCCATTTTGCATACTATAGAAACTTTGATGGGTGTAGCCAGGATTTAAAGAGATAGTTTCCTGATTTTGAGCTGTTGTATTTAATGCTGAAATTAGTGCAAACATGCACAATATAGTTTTTTTCATTGTATTTTTTTTGCAAAAATAACTCATATTAAATCAATACAATAACTATATAAGTTCAATAATATAGACTAAAGTTCATCTTATATATTTTTTGAAATAATAATAAATAACTATATAAGCGATTTTTTTAATTGAACTAATATATTAATTTTGCAATCAATTAATTTTATTAAAAATTGAAATCTCAAAAGGATATTTTTTTAGGTGAAAATTTTTTTTGCATTTTAGCAGAAAATCAAGAATTACATAATAAGGAAATAAGTAGAGATGTAGATTCTGCGTATATTCAGTTTCATTTTGTTTTAAGAGGTAGTATTAATTTTTTGTTTAACGATGGAGCTTATCAGCTAGATATAGAGGAAAGAAAATATTTAATGTTATATAATCCTATGCGAGACTTACCATTAAATATAAATGTAAATGGTCAGTCTACTTTAATTTCTATTTTAATATCCATAGATAAATTCCATCAACTATTTTCTGAGGATTCTCATAATATTACCTTTTTGAGTAAGGATAACATTAATCAAAGATATTATAATGAAAACAAAATTTCTAAATCTATCAGTATAGTTTTAAACCAAATGTTAAATGACTATGATGTAAATATCTCTAATAATTCATTGTATTTAAAGGCTAAGGCATATGAATTATTTAGTTTAATATTTCAAAAAGATATTGATAAAGAAATTGAAAAATGCCCATTTATAATGAATGATAATCATATAATGAAAATTAAATTAGCAAAAGATATAATTATTGCAGAATATGATAACCCCCCAACTTTAGTAGAGTTATCTAAAAAAATAGATTTGAGTTTAAAAAAATTAAAACAAGGTTTTAAAGAGGTATATGGTAGTCCTGTTTTTCAGTACCTTTTGGAATATAAGATGAATCTATCTAAACAATTACTTGCTGGAGGTAATTATAACGTAAATGAAGTCAGCATGAAGCTGGGTTATAGTACAGCAAGTCATTTTATTGCGGCTTTTAAACGTAGGTTTGGGATTACCCCAAAGCAATATATCATGCATAAGTCATGAATCAGATATTATTTTCTTTTTTAGAATTTCACTGTTCATTTTGCTTTTAAGTATAGAACAATTTTCTACCCTTCCAAAAATTTTATATCTGTTTTTTGCAATCAGGTTATAAATCATGTCTCTTATTATTCTTGGGATTATATAAAAGACTGTGCATAGCAGAAAAATTTTATTAAGATTTATCAAAATTTCAATGGCTGCATTTGATTTATATTTTGGATTTTTGTCTTCTATTAAAACTATAGATTTTAAGTCTTTAATATTAATATTTTTTGTATTAATAAATTGATTTATATTTTTATTTTGAAGTGGTAAAAATCTAAATATGTCTTTTTTGTCATTCTTAGCAATAAATACAATAAAGTTATTGCATAAAGTACAAATTCCATCAAATAATATTATTTTTTTTGTTTTTAAATCTTCACTCATTTATAATTTTATTTGACATGTTACATAATAATTTCTTCCCTGAGAAGGAATGATGCCTGGCCCTGGATAGCCACTGGCTCTTCTTGTAAAATATGAGTTATTTGTTACATTATTGATTCCAAAATATAGTGTGAATATATTATATTGAGTTTTGTAGGAAATATCAATTATATGATATGATGGAATTCCACCTATAATACCTGTAATATCACTTTCAATTGCATTACTTGCATCTGTAAATTGTTTTGACATATAGCTGAATTGTATATTTCCCATATGTGAATTATTTCCAAAATTAAAACCGGATTTAATATTTAATCTGGGCGTAAATTCTACTTCATTTCCTTCTATACCATTAGTTTCTGAATATATGTATAATGATTTTGTATATGCAAAATTAATATAAGTATTAAACTTATAATTAGAGTTTAACAAATTTCCAATATTTATATCAAATAAAGATTCTATACCATTAATTCTAGCATTGCCTACATTCCCTCTTTCAGTTTTAACAGTTATGTATCCAGGAGTTTCTTCAAATTTTTTAGAAATAAAGCCTATCCTATCGTTGTATAAAAGGTTGAAATAATTTATGTCATATCTGATTAATTTGTTTTTTCTTACTCTTAATCCAACATCAAATGTATATCCACTTTCATCTTTTAAATTAGGATCAATTCTGAAAGAAGGATTATTTATGCTCATATCAGAGAAAGTCACTGACCTATAATTTTGTGATATATTTGAATATATTTCTAGATTATTAAATTTATATGAGACACCAATTCCAAAAAGAATAAAATTTCTAATATTCTTTCTTTTTTCATAATATGTTGTATCAAATATAGGTTGTTGAGCAAGATTAAAACTTATATTTCTGTATTGTCCGTTACTTTTTGTGTTAATATGTTCAAATCTAAGTCCTGGAGTTATTGAAAAATTACTGTCAATATAAAATATATTTTCTGCAAAAAAAGCTAAATTTAGGTTTGGGTATCGATAATTTGATTGGTTGTTGTAATATGGAAATTGTTGGCTGTAAAAATTGAAATCAGCATCAGATTGCATTGATCCAGGACCCTGCTGACTTGTGTTATTTGATTTGTAAATTTTTGACCCTAAAAGTAAAACCGCTTTCTTTTTTTGTAAGTTGTACTTTCTTAAAAACCTTTTTTCGATACCGTAATTATTAAATTGACCTACAATTAAATCTCTAACACCTAATGGATCTATTAGGTCAACACGATTATCTCTAAATCCTAGAGCAAAACGGGAAGCATCAAGATAAAAAAGATTGAAATTTAACTTATTGTTGTCATTAATTTTGTAAAGTACTTTTGTGTTTAGTAATAGCCAATCTACTTTAAACCAGTTTCTTGCTCTATTACTTTGATAAGGATTTTGATAAAACATTTGGTCGGTTAATCCTCCACCTTGCTGTGCTAAATAATCAAGATATGTGATTTCTGAAGATATTTTTAATGCTTCAGAAAAATGGTATTGAATATGTGTAAAAAGATTTACAGATTCAAAATTTGAATTTGGACGAAATCCATCTCCCTTTTTATAGTTTAAAAATGAATAATATCCAAAATTATCTTGCTTTTCCTCTATGCTAGTAAAGTTTGTATATAAATTATTACTTCCAAAAGTATTTCGAAAATTTACATTAAAGAAATTATTTTTTTTAGGTTCTTTGAATTTAAAATTAACTAAGCCCCCAAATTGAGTTCCGTATTGTAATGATGCTGCTCCTCTTGTTATCTGAATTTCTTTTAGTGCTTCTGAGGGTGGTGTATAATAACTTTCAGGATAACCTAGAACATCTGCACTTATATCATATCCATTTTGGCGGATGTTAAAATTTGCGGATCTACTTGGATTTAGGCCTCTTCCACCTATATTTAACTGTATACCTGCATCATCATTTTGAAATATGTTTAATCCACCTATTTTATTATAGATTTGACGTGCATTATTTGTTGCCGTACTTGCTATTTTTTCATCTAATAATATTTTATCAGATTTTTTGCCTGCAAAAATTGCTTCTTCAACAATATCACTTAAATTATCACTGTCAAAATCAAATTTCTCTTCTTTAATTTGAATTTCATTTAATTCTATTGAAAGTTTTTCTAAATAAATCATGTAATTAGATTCTGATTTCTTTATCGTAACTGTTTTGTGTCTAAAATTTTCTTTATGGAATACTAATTTGAAGCTATCTCTTAAGTCCATAATTGAAAAATTTCCGTTTTCATCAGATTTTGTAATAAAACCATCATAAAAATCATATATATTTACATCAGATAAAATGATTTTTTCTTCTTGGCTATATATAGTTCCTTTGTATGTGTTTTGGCTATAACATATAGTTGTAGCTATTAAACATAAAAATATTATACTAAAATCCTTGTATCTCATCATTAAATGGTAATATCCAATTTTTTCTTTTCATTGATTCATCTATTTTTAATAAATCTATATCATTTTTAATAAATCTTTTACTTAATCTTCCATTTAGCGTAACAAAACAATCAACATATATACTAGGATGTGAAAATCCTTTTTCATTATAGTATTTTCCTAAATATTTTGCGTATTCTAAGATAAAATCTGGTTGATGACTCATTTGTTTTTCTTGAAAAGAAGTTAAAAATTCATCATTTGAAACAACTACTCTTTTTTTGGAGTTATTATCAATAACTGTAAATGTAGCAATACCCGATTTTTCCATGAGCATTACTCTCCAAGAAAATCTGTAACCTTCTTCAGTCCAGAAAAGTTCTCCTTCATTTAGTAAATATCTAAATGGTAGCATTATTTGCAAAAATATTAATAGTGATAAAGTTATAATTTTAAAATTTTTATTTTTAATAATAATTTTTTCTTTGCTTTTATTTTCTCTTTTTGATTTAAAAAAATTAGAGAGAAATAGTATTATCTTATTGTGTAAATGAGAGTCTAAGAAAATCATTGTGGCTATAATCATTATATAAGGGAACATTCCAATTGAAGGGAAAAAAATAGATGTCATCACATGAAATATTATCACTAAAATAAATGCATAGTTTTTAAACTTTTTACTAAATAATAGAAATCCAATAAGTAAATCATAAAGCATACCCCCCCAACTCATGAAGTAGTGAGTCCAGCTCTGGTGTAGATATTCTCCAACTATTGGTAAGTCATATTTACCGGGAAGCCATGTTTTTAAAGGTTGAGCTTCAATAAGCCAGTCAGAATTAATCTTTGCAATACCTGCGCAAAAATATACTACAAAAAGCATGTATTTTATAATATCAATTGACCATCTTGGGATACAGATATAGCTTGTTTTTTTTAAAAAACTATCTAACGAAAGTCGACAGTTTGCAGGAACAAAAATTAAAATAAACGAAATAATACTTATGAAATAGTAATGATTTAGATATGTAGTTTTATCAATTAATTCAATATATGTAAAGGATAAAAAAAAGATGATGCATGAAAGGGTGTATTTATAGCCTATCATTATAAAAAATGAAGATAGGCCACAGATAAAAAACAAAATATAATTCCAAGAGTCTAATGATTTAACCCATTCAAAACCATAGTATTTAAAATGAAAATCAGGATTTATATATGTTGTTTCTATCCATCCATTATTCCAAAAACGAATTATAGAGACAAGCATAATAAGACCAAATAAAATTCTAAAGACAACCAAAGGAGAGCTTTCAGAATATTGATTTATATAGTTATTTATTTTGGTTTTCATATAAAAAAAAGATTCTCTTTCTACAGAGAATCTAATTTATTAAATTATTTATATAGTTTTTTTAATCTCCGTCATTATCCATGTAGTCGGAAGAAATATTAAACTTAGATAACATGTCTGACTTTGTGTATGTTACTAAATTCTGCATAGAATAAAATATATCCCACATAGCTTGAGGATTATTTTCAAGTTCTAAAATAAAATTGTTATCTAAAAGAGATATTTTTTGATTTATATCATCTATCTGATTATCAATTGCGTTTCTCAAATCATCAGTGTTATCTAAAGCTATTAGGTAGTCTTCTAATCCTGTTCCGTTAGATAAGCCTGTATAAGAATAACCATAATAAAACCGTTCAACAGCTAAGAAAGCGCTTTCCAAAAGGATTTTGTTAATTTCTGGCTTATATAATGACTCTATTTGATTTGGCTTTGGTACTAAATCTCCTCTAATAGATGAGGGAGTGGCAATTTTAGCCTCTCTAACTCTTTTTTCAAAGTACTGTAAGAAATCATTAATAATCAAATTCAAACTTGAAGTAGATGTGTTTCCTGAAGAGTTAACAAAAGCATCTCGATTATTAGTCCAGTCATTAATCACTTGGTTTGTGTTGTATGTCATATTATTTATTAAAGCTGTTAAGTAGGCTTTATATTTATCTGCATCATTAGAATTATAATATGATACAACATTTGTGTTATCTCCACCTAATCCGTAAATCAAATATCCAATAGCAGGAAATCCAGTAGATCCTAAATTGTTGATAGAAATTGAAGATATCTCATATATTGAATCTTGAATATTGTTATTGATTATATTTTCATTACAAGGGTATGTATTCATTATATCTGCAAAGAAAATTTCTTCAGCTTTTCTAATATTAAACATAGCAACTGATTGCCAAGATATATATGCATTTTCCCAACTTATTCTTACAACTTCGAGATTACTTTGTGAAGCGTCATTAGTAAAATTGACGATATTTGATTCAAGAATTTGAAGTTTATTGTTTAAGTCATTAAATGCAGGCATTATGATGTTATCATATGTATTTTCAAGAATTAATTTTCTGTCAAAATTATCGCTTGAAGTGATATTTTCATCACTGGTACTACAAGAACTGATAATTAAACATAAGACTATAAATTTGAATAATATATTTCTCATTATTTTTTTTTAATAGAAAACAGGATCCATTTTATAGTAGGATCCTGTTTAATTGTAGATTATAATTATTTGCTAGCTGCTACAGCGGCATCAATTTGATCTGCCATTGCATTTAATGTAGCTGCACCATCAACACTTCTTAAGCTGTATGCTCCATTAGCTCCAGCATCTAAAGTAGCAAGCATATCATTAACTTCAGCATGTGAAAATAAAGGCATTCCATCTGCCATTTTTGTGAATTGTAAACTCATTACAAATCCCCATCCTTCAGAAATAGCATGGTGAAAAGTTGAAGTTGGATCTAAAGCTCCTTCAGCTGACTTTCTTAAATAATCTGCAGCGTGAAAAGCAACAACCTTAGAAAGATTGATGTTAATAATTTCAATATTTCTATTTAGTTCTTCTTCACAGTTGTCTACAATAGCTTGTCTTCCCATTAAATATGCATTGTAAACATTACCAAGTAGATCATCTCCTTGAGCAGAAGTTCCATCGTGTTTTGTTAAGTATTTTCCTAATAACAATTTGTTGTCTCCACTTATACTTGCTGTTGCACCAAAATCTTCATCAAGTCCGTAAACATAACCAAATGCTTCGTCAAAGTAGTGCTCAGATTTAGTGTAAGCATTATCTCCATCAGGAGCTACATTATTATTTGCTAAATCAATTTTTGTTAAGTAGTCATATGCATTTTGCTCTAAGCATAATGCTCCTATCAATGCTTTTGCAAATTGCTGATCCGCTCCCCATCCTCTAGCATCTAATTCATAGCCAAATGCATCAATTCCAGCAACTCCTTCTGCTGCAACTGTCCCCGCCTCAAATGATGAAGAACTAGCAGCGTAACTATCAAAGACTGAATTAAGAGTAGCTATAATTGCATCTCTGTTTGGGTCATTTTCTGCTGTTTTAGTTAATAGTTTGGAATTTGCATCGTCAATCAAAGCACTGATATCTGCAGATGTTACTGTTTGATCAGCTTTCATCATGTCATAAACTTCTTTTGCTTTTTCAAGTCTAGCGATTTGTCCAGTAAAAGATACAGTGTTGTTTCCATCTGCATCAGTAAAAGCATAAGTTGTAGGAGTATCTGTTAATTCACAGCTAACAGGATCCGGATCATTGTCTTTCGAGCATGAGCTAATAAGAACAACAATTGATAATATTGAAATTTTAAATAGGTTTTTCATTTGATAATATTGAAATTTTAAATAGGTTTTTCATTTTTTTATTTGTTAAAAGTTTGTAAATTAATTTTCGGCGACGAAATTAAATAAATATTTTTATTTAGACTGAATAAAAATAAGAAATTTTTATATGTTAATTTATTAATTTGATTTATAATCTTATTTTATATTTGTCACATTAATATAATTCTATGTCTATAGGTAAATTTGTTGCAATTGGTGCTGGGTGGTTTTTTGCTGGACCAATTGGTGCTATTATTGGTTATTATATTGGAAAAAGTTTTTTTGACGGTAAAAACGACCAAGCTAAAGCTTATGAACTTTCATTATTAATATTATCCTCTCTTGTTATTAAGGCTGACGGAAAAGTTGTGAAAGCTGAGCTAGATTATGTTAAAAAGTTTTTTATAAGTACATTTGGAGTAGCTAAAGCAAATAATTATTTTCAGATATTTAATAAATTAAACAAACAATCTTTAATATCTAAGCTTCGTCCTGTGTGCCAACAATTAAATGCAAACATTAATCATGCTTCAAGACTACAAATTATCCATTTCCTTTTTGGTGTTTCTGCTAGTGATAACGATATTCATAGCTCAGAAATAAAACTAATAAATAAAATATCAGGCTATCTAAATATAAATCAATATGATTTTGAATCTATTAAATCTATGTTTATTTCAAAAGGCGATAATAACTTAGAGAAATGGTATTCAATTTTAGAAATTGACAAAAATGCATCTAATAGTGAAATAAAAAAGGCTCACAGAAAAATGGTAAGTAAGTATCACCCTGATAAATTAAAAGGGGTGGGTGATGATATAGTAAAATTGGCTGAAGAAAAATTTCTTCTTGTACAGCAAGCCTATGAGGAAATTATGAAAAGTAGAAAGTAACTCTTGCCCCTTAATTTTATATATTTGCTTTAATTTTAAAATTTTATGAAAAAGATAATTTATTCAATTTTGTTCTTTTTAATAATGTTATCTTCTTGTACTAAAGATGTAGGAGAAACATTAGAATGTGAGACATTAGGTATTAGTTATGTTGATATCAATAATGCTGATAATGAACCATATTATATGTATATTAACGATGTATATATTATGGAGTTAGGCTCGGATTATTATATCGATGATTATGAAATTCCTGCAGGTTATCACGAGTTTCGTTTTGTTGAAGTTAATGCGATTATTCCAAATGTTGATGTTTTTTCAGCAGACTTTAGTATATGCGAGCATTCATCAATAGTTTTTGGTGAGAATGATCCATTAAAGTAATCCTCTAAGTGAAAAAAATAATATTCTATTTATTTTTTCTAACTAATGTAATAACTGTTTTTTGTCAGGAAAAATATACTTTAAGTGGTTTTATTACTGATAAAAATAGTGGTGAAACTATAGTTGGAGCAAATGTTTATTGTCCAGAACTTAAAATAGGTGTTACTTCAAATAGTTATGGTTTTTATAGCCTTACTTTACCTGAAAAAGATTATACTATTTTGTTTAGCTTTATTGGTTATGAAACCCAACAAAAATATGTTAATCTATCAAGGAACTTATCTGTCGATATAGAGTTTGAATTTTCGTCTGTTAATATGAGTGAAGTCATTATTAGCTCTGATAAAAGTATTGTTGAAAAAACACAATCTTCAGTGATTGAAGTTCCTATTGAACAAATAAAAACAATACCTGCTCTTTTAGGCGAGGTAGATGTTTTAAAATCTATTCAATTATTACCTGGAGTCCAATCTAGAGAGGGGACTTCTGGTTTTTATGTTAGAGGAGGAGGGCCAGATCAAAATTTAATTTTGTTGGACGGAGTACCTGTTTACAATGCATCACATATTGGAGGGCTTTTTTCAGTATTTAATGCTGATGCTATTAAGACTGTACGTCTTACTAAAGGAGGTTTTCCTGCACGATTTGGAGGTCGCCTTTCATCTGTTTTACAGATAGACATGAAAGAAGGAAATATGAAAAAATTTAAAGGCGATGCAACTATTGGATTGATTTCCTCTAAGCTCACTTTAGAAGGGCCAATTATTAGAGATAAGACATCATTTATTGTCGCTGCTAGAAGAACATATGCTGATTTATTTGCAAAACCATTTATGCCAGAAAACACTGATTTGACTCTCTATTTTTATGATTTAAATGCTAAAATTAATCACAAATTATCAAATAAAGATCGTCTTTATTTGAGCGCGTACTTAGGTGATGATTCATTTGGTATTAATTATTCAGAAAGTTACAAAAGTGAAAATGACATCGATCAAGAAAATTTAAATTTTGGGCTTGGATATGGTAATGTAACTTCTACATTAAGATGGAATCATTTATTTTCTAATAAACTTTTTAGTAATACTACATTGACATACAGTAGATATAATTTTCATACTGATTTTGGAGTTTCGGCTACTCAATCAACATCTTTAGGAAACGAAAATACAAGAATAGACTTTGGCTACATCTCTGGTATAGAGGATTTAGGTGCAAGAATAGATTTTGATTATTCCCCAAATCCTAATCAAGATATTAAGTTTGGAACATCGTATACTTATCATCAATTTTACCCTGGTGAAACAAGTTTGAATATTAATGCCAATTATGCTGATTCAACACCAAATTTTTCATTGGATACTGTACTTAATTTTTCAGGTAATACAAATGTTCATGAATTATTTTTTTACTTAGAAAATAATATACAATTTACACAAAGATTAAAAGCAAATATTGGTATGCATATTGGTTATTATTCATTAGCTAATAATTCAACTATAACAAATGAAAGTTTATTTACAAAAATAAATGATGAAAAAAATTATAGTTTTCAACCAAGAATTTCTGCTAGATATTTGCTATCAGATAACTGGTCTGTAAAAGCATCTTATGCTCAAATGCAACAAAATATTCATTTATTGTCTAATTCATCAGTAGGCTTTCCAAGTGATATTTGGGTGCCAGCAATTGAACAAGTTCCTTCGCAATCATCAGAGCAGTTAGCAGGAGGTTTTTCTACTCAGTTTAACAACGGTCAATTTGAACTTAGTATTGAAGGATATTACAAAAAAATGGATGATTTAATTGCTTATAAGGCAGGATACTCAAATTTGCAGAGTACAGAGTCATGGGTAAATGCTATAGAAACAGGTGGAGAGGGAAAGTCGTACGGAACTGAGATTTTTTTGCAAAGAAAAAAAGGTAAAACAACAGGATGGATTGGTTACACTTTGTCATGGACAAAGAGAAGGTTTGATAACATAAATTTTGGAGAATGGTATTCATATAAATTTGACCGAAGACATGACTTTTCATTTGTTTTTTCACATAAATTTAATGATAATTTTGATGTTGGTGTAACCTGGGTATATGGCACAGGAAATGCTATTACTTTTCCACAAGGAGTATATTTTGGAATGCCAGAATATGATAGAGGAGATGTTTTTATTGACATTGTAGAATCTTATGGAGAGAGAAATTCAACAAGGTTGCCAGCATTTCATAGATTAGATTTTGGAATTAATATGCACAAGATTAGATCAAATTGGAAAAGAACTTGGTCAGTTGGGGCATATAATTTATACAATAGGAAGAATCCTTGGTTTGCATATCTTTCATATGAAAATAATAATAGAGTTGCAAGACAGGTTTCATTGTTTCCTATTATACCATCAGTCTCATACAGAATACAATTTTAACTATGAAAAATATTTTTTATTTATTATTTAGTTTTTTTATAATATCATGTGATATGGAAACAGTTGTAGATTTAGAAATCCCTGATCATGAACCAGTTTTGGTTTTAAATGGATTACTAAAAACAGATACTATTTCAAGAGTTGTTGTTTCTCAATCTGTTGGTGCATTTTCTAATCTAGACCCTTCATTTGTACATGATGCAACAGTATCGTTATTTCAAGATAATGAGTTTATAGGATATATGCAGATTGACTCTAGTGAGCAGATATATTTTAATTATATCAATAGTGATGGTTTTTTTGATTCTATTCCAACATATTATTATAAAAACAATCATATTCCAGAAAAAGGTTCTACATATAGAATCACAGTAGATCATACTGATTTCCCATCTATTTCGGCAGAGACATATGTTCCAAATGATATTATTTTATATGATCTAGATATTGACACTACATCAAATGAAGATTTAATAAGTTTCAGTTTTTCATTTGATGACAATCCCTTACTTCAAAATTATTACGGACTTGAGCTTTATGCTAACTGTTCAAAAACATGGGATGATGAATATGGATATCAATATGAAGAGTATTTTAGTGGCTATGCTGAGTTTTTATCTAATGACCCATCTTTTCCAGGAGGCATTCCATTTGAAGGCTATACATTTAGTGGAGATAATGTTGTTTTTACAGATGCTCTCTTTAATGGTCAACAAAAAATAATTAATTTGGATGTTGAAACATACTTGGAATTTAAAGATTGTGATACTGTGATTATTACTTTTTCTAATTTTAGCGATGATACTTACAGTTACTTTAATTCATTAGGTGATCATAGAGATAAAGGGGAGTTAGGGTTATTTGGAGGAGAAGTTATTCCTGTTTATTCTAATGTAGAAAATGGATTAGGGGTGTTAATTTCTACAAGAGAGCAAAAATTGTTTCTAAAACCTTAATTTTATATATTAATCAATAAAATATTTTATTTAAGTTTGCGTTTAATAATTGGTTAATAATTTTAAAATTTTATAAAATGAATAAGTTAAAATATTTTTTTACAATATCTATGGTGTCATGTTCAATCCTTTTTTTCGCGTCTTGTGAAAAAGATGATCATGATGATCATGATCACGTAATAAGTACTGATGGTACAGATGCTAGATTAGGATATACTTCAAAAGGATATTCAGAAATTGAAGTAGAACCTATAGTGAAATCTCTTTGTTATTTTGAAAAATGGAATAAAGAGATTGAGGTTCCAGTTTCAGGTCTTCTTGAATATTATGATAATGAAGGTAATTGGGTCGCTTCAATCAATTTTGGTGATGGTAGTTGTGATGAATGGGGTACAAAAACTTGGGACGTTAATTTATTTCCAGAATATCCTAATGGTTCTGAAGATTTTTCTCTACTGAAATTTAAAAAGTCAAAAAAATAGTAATATTCTATTTATAATTTTAAAAGCCCATAATTTCAGTATGGGCTTTTTTATTATGTAAAATTTATGATTGTAATTTTATAATAATTTCTTTTGTCTGATTTTTTCTTTGAATTCTACATTTAATTTGATCTCCAGGATTAAATTGTATTATGATTTCATGCAGTTCGCTTGTAGAGTTAACTTTCATGTCATTAATTTGACGTATTACATCAAAATCTTTTAATCCAGATTTTTCGGCAGCACTATTTTCAAGTACTTTAGAAATTAATACACCTTCTAAACTTTCAAGTTGTAGTTGATTTTTAATTTGAGTATTAATGTCTGCAATATATATACCAATATAAGCTCTTTTAACTTCACCATACTTTTTTAAGTCATCTATAATTTTTTTCACCATATTAGAAGGTATTGCAAAGCCGTAGCCTGTAAAAGATCCAGTTTTTGATTGAATGGCTGTATTAATGCCAATTAGTTCTCCATTTGTATTTACTAAAGCTCCACCAGAGTTACCCGAATTTATAGCAGCATCTGTTTGAATAAATGCTTCTATTCCTCCATCATTTAGTATATTAATTTTTCTTGATTTAGCACTAATTATTCCTGCCGTCACTGTTGAATTTAAATTATAAGGATTGCCAACAGCTAGAACCCATTCGCCTACTTTTAAGTTATTTGAGTTGTAAAATTTTAAAAAATTTAAATTATCTTCATCAATTTTTAAAAGAGCTAAATCACTTTTAGGGTCTTCACCAATAATAGTTGCAGTATATGCTCTTTTGTCATGTAGAATAACTTCAATTTCTTGAGCATTGTTGATGACATGTTTATTTGTAATAATATATCCATCTTTGGAGGTAATAACTCCAGAGCCACTTGCAATATTTTCTTTTGGTTGTTGATAGTATCTTTGTCCATAAAAAGGGTCAAAATATCTATATACTTCATTACTAGTGTATTTAGACTTTATATGTACTACAGATTTGATTGCTTCGTTTGCGGCATCAACAAAATCTGGATAAGCTTGTTGACTATCAATAGTGTCTAAAATATTTTCTTCTATATTATTAGCAATTGCTTGCTCATTAAAAAAATTTTGAACAGCAAATGAAATAGCGATACCTAGTGAAATGAAAATAACAATTTTATATTTTTTCATTTTCTAATAATTTATATTTTAATAATTTATGCAAATATAAATAGGATAAATTAAACATTCTAAAAAATTATTAAGTATGCATGTAAATTTTATTGACTAAGTTTGCTTTATGACAAAGTCTAAAGAATCCAGTAGAAGAAGATTTTTAAAAAACACTTCATTATCTTTTCTTTCTTTTTCCTCATTGATGGGATTAGCAAAAAGTATTTCTGGCTCTAAATCTAAAGATGCAAATTGTAATCCATCAACAGAGGACGCTTATGGTCAGGGTCCATTTTATACTACAAATGCTCCTTTTTTACAAAATGGTCAGCTTGCAAATCAAAGTGAGCCTGGTCAAAGAATAATTATAAGTGGTCGTATTTATAATTTAGATTGTACTAAGGTTATTCCTAACGTCGAAATAGATGTTTGGCATGCTAATCAGAATGGAGAGTATGATAATATTGGCTATAACCTTAGAGGTAAAACATTTTCTAATAATCAAGGTTTTTATATGTTTGAAACTATAAAGCCTGGTTTTTATTTAAACGGTGCAATATTTAGGCCCTCACATATTCATTTCAAAATAACTCCACCAGGACATAATACATTAATTACTCAATTATATTTTCAGAATGACCCTTATATTAGTACTGATGCTGCTGCTTCAATCGATAATGGTTTATTTGATGCATCTAGTAGAATAATCCCATTGGTTTTAAATACAAATGGTATTTTAGAGGGTACGTGGGATATAGTGATTAATGGTGATGGAATAACTTTAGGGGTAAATAATATGCATCTTGATAAAGGTATTATTTATAAAGCAAGTCCTATTCCTTTTACAGAAAAAATAGATATTTATTATGGGGTTTTTGAACAGGCAAGTGTGGGAATTTTTATTTATGATTTAAAGGGACAATTAGTTGCTCGTTTAGATGAAAAATTATTAAAGCCGGATAAATACTCAATTTGTTGGAGGCCCCAAAAAAATATACCTTCAGGATATTACTTTATTTCAATTAAAATAAATGATTTACATGTTCACCATATAAAGGTATATAAAAAATAATATTTGACTATTTTTAAATTGACAATATGATGATTAAAAGAATTGATAATTTATGTTATATAGTTTATTACTCACTTTAAAAGTTATCAATATTTAATAATCAGATAATCGATTTTTTTTTAGTTTTCTGCTTTTTTTATAAATTATTTCTTATTTTTTTATTATCCTTGTCATTAATATTTTTTATTTAATACTATGAAAAAATCATTATTCTTATTATTATTTGTGGCGCCAATAATTTGTTTTAGCCAAACCTCATTTAGTTGTCATTATGTGGAGCTTTGTAAGTGGAATTCATATGAAGAATCTTGGGGAAATTGTACTGATGCAGATAAAAATAATTCTTTATTTGTCATGAATAGTTCTGAGACAATGTTTACTCATACAACAACAGAACAGGAATCTACATATTATGTAAAAGAAGCAGTATATACAAAAGAGCAGTCAGATAAAGGTTTTTTTGCTTATGAAGTTATAAGTGATGCTGGCAACGAATATTACTTTATATTTGATATGACTAATAAAGAAGTTAAAGCTGTTTCTACAAGCGGAGATGTAGATGATTGGTATTTACTTAGGTGGTATGTGAAATCTATTTTTTAGTACATTATTTACTTATCTTGAAATTAGGCTTACTTAGTTTTAAGGTATAATCTAAATGATTAAAAGAATTGACAATTTTAATTTAGATAATGCAAACAAGATTTGGCATATATTTCAGAATTCATATGCTGTTGAGGCAAATATTTTGAAAGCAGATGATTTTCCGCCACTAAAAAGGAGTGTTGCTCAGATTATACAATCTAATAATAATTTTTTTGCATTTTACGATTATATTGATTTAGTTGCTTTAATAGAAATTGATATTAAAGAAAAAATACATATTCAAAGTTTAGTTGTTTGTCCTGATCATTTTAGAAAAGGATATGCGAAAAAGCTAATAAAATATGTGTTAAGCATGTTTGATTCACACGTATTTACGGTAGAGACAGGTTTTGATAATTTACCTGCAAAAAATCTGTATTCAAGCTTAGGATTTACAGAAATGCTACAATATGAAGCTGCTTATGGTATTAAGAAAATAAAATATGTAAGACAAAATAACTAATAACAGCTTGGACAGGCTCCTTCCAGTGTCAGTTTAGTTTTATTTATTTTAAATCCAGAAGTGTCATTTATTTGAGGGAGTTTAATATTATCGAGGCAAAAGGTTTGAGCACAAACATTACAAATAAAATGAGCATGATTGTGTTTATGATGAATTTTTGAGCATTCCTTTTGACACAATGCATATCTTATTAAATTGCTCTTGTCAGGAACACGATGTATTAAACATTTTTTTTCAAAAGCAGATAGTGCTCTGTAAATAGTTACTTTATCGTTTGTAGATTTAATTTTATCATTTATCTCATCAGCAGTAAATGAAGATTTAGAAGATTGAAATAATTTAATTAGCTCTAATCTAAAATTAGTTTTTTTTAATTTATATTTTGCTAAAATTTCCTCCGCTTTGTTCATTACAATTTTTATTACAAATGTATGTTTTTTTTACGCAACCATGTTGCGTTTGTGTTAGTATTATTATTATATTTGTAACTACGTTGCGTGTATTAAAATATTAATATGTTTAAATCTTTAAAATTAGATTATATTGGTGCTAGTGCAAGCTTTTTATGTTTTTTACATTGCTTAACCACTCCTCTTTTTTTTGTAGTTGCTTCTTGTACAAATGTTTGTTGTAGTGGAACACCTATTTGGTGGCAATCTGTAGATTATATTTTTATAGTTGTTTCATTTATAGTAATTAGAAGAATCTCTAAATGTACTAAAAGCTGGATTCTTAATTTAATGTGGCTAAGCTGGTCTTTTTTATTTTTATTTTTAATAAATGAGCAAATTATGTTTTTTGATTTAGAAAAAGAAATAACATATATACCTGCACTTATTTTAGTTTCATTGCACATATATAATGTTAAGTCTTGTAATAATTGTGAAGTAAATGATTCAATAAAATAATAAAAGATGAAAAGATTTTCTTTATTATTTTTTTTTTTAACAAGCCTTGTATTATACTCACAAGAGAACTTTTTAATTGTTGATATTAACGAAAATCCACTAGAAAATGTAGATGTATTTTTTGTTGACCAAAGCTTATTAGTTAAGACTAATGATAAAGGCATTGTTTCACTTGATAAAACACTACCTGAAAATAGTTATATTCATTTATATAAAAAAGGCTATGCTTCACAAATTATAAAATATAAAAGAGAAGAAAATATAAAATTTATTTTAAAGAAGCTTCATGTAAGTTTAGATGAAGTTGGTGTAGTTGAAAGTTTTAATGAATTAGGTAATAGTCGTCTAACAAATATTGAAAAGCAGTCACTAGAAGATGTTTTTTTATCTTCTAATACTATGGTAGAAAGTATATCAAGACTTAGTGGTATCAATATAATTTCATCTGGTTTGGGAATACAGAAAGTAGTTGTAAGGGGTCTTTCGGGAATGCGAGTTGTTTCATATGTTAATGGTATGCAAATAAATAATCAACAATGGGCTAATGATCATGGAATTGGTTTTACTGATCTTGGATTGGCTGAGGTAGAACTCATAAAAGGCTCTTCAGCATTAAAGTATGGATCAGAAGCTATTGGTGGACTTTTATATTTTAAGGATTCTCCTTTTAATACAGGTGCGCCAAAAGGGTTCATCTCAACAAAATTTAATAATAGTAGTTTTTTAAGCAATACTCAATTTGGAATTAAATTAAATAAAAAAAATATTTTCCTAAATTTATTTGGGCAGTATTCAATCTCTTCAGATTATAGACTGCCAAACGGAGACTATCTTTTTGATTCTAGATTTATGCAAAACTCTGTAAAACTTTCATTAGGACATAGAAAAAATAATTTCCAGAATATTTTTAGATATCAATTACATACTGAGGCAACTGGGATTCCGGGTCATGTGCATGGAGATCCGTCTACAATTGATATAATGCAAGTTACTTCTTCATCTATAAATATTTTTGAAGATTATAATCCAACAAGACCAACACAATATATATATAATCAATTGTTTACTTATGAGTCATCCTATATGCTTAACAAATTTAAGTATAGTCTACATGCTGGTCATTTTATTAATAATTTACAGGAATGGGATGCTTGGACTAAACCAGCATTTGATTTAACTTTAACAAATACTCAAATAACCCCCAACATAAGGTATAGTGATGAATATCTTAATGTCAATTTAGGTGTTCAAATGAATCTTACTAAAAATACAAACGCAACATTAAAGCGACTGGTTCCTGATGCAAATACTTTGAATTTGGGAACCTATTTTATTATTGATTATGAATCCAATAATATTGGATATAATGTTGGTGTTCGTAGTGATTACAAAAAGCTAGAATCGAATGATAATATAAAAGATATTGATTATACAAATGATTTTTATAATACAAGTTTTTCTTCAGGTGCATATTATAAACTTTTAGATCATACTATTAGATTTTCATATTCTGGTGCTTACCGAGCACCTCACGTTTCGGAGTTATTTTCTGACGGCTTACATCATGGTACAAATAGATACGAAATTGGTAACCCGGATCTAGATATCGAATTTGCAGATCAATTTGATTTAAAATATCAGTGGTCTAATGAACATTTAGGTTTTGTTGTTAATCCATTTCTGCAATACATTACAGATTTTATTTCTATTATTCCAAATGGTGAGAGAAGAGAGGGTTTTGATGTATATAATTATATTCAATACAAAAAAGTTGAAATTAGAGGAGTGGAAATGAATTTGCATTATCATCCTCATCAACTACATAATCTACATTTAGAACAAACTTATTCTTTTTTGCAAACCGATAATAAAGATAGTAAATATGGTTTGGCTTTAACTCCAGCAAATAGTGTGATGTCAAGGCTTTTATTTGATTTAAATGATTACAAATATTTAAGAAAATATAAGTTAGATTATATAAGTTGTGATCATACATTTAATTTTTGGCAAGAAAGTGTAGCTGAGTTTGAGCAAAAGACACCTTCGTATTACGTTATTAATGCACAAATAGGATTTAGATTTAATAATTATTTTAAAGGACTTGTTGGGGTTTATAATATTTTAAATGAAAGTTATACTCCTCATACATCAAGATTAAGAAATGTAACTGCTAATGGAGTCCCAAATCCTGGTAGGTTTTTTAGTATTAATTTAAAGTATAAATTTTAAAAAATACTCTGATGAGCTTTTATGAAGCGAAATAATTTATTATGTAAATTATCAGTATTAAAAAAAAAATAATAAAATGAAAGTAAAAAAGTTTTTTGGATTTTTTATTGCAATTGGACTAATATTACTTGCTTCTAGTTGCTCTAAAGAAGAAGGTTGTCATGAATGTCATTTGTCGCTTCCTGATGGTAATGGAGGTGAAATAATGTGGGAAATTACTAATTCTTCTGGTGGAGAAGATTTCTGTGGTTCTGAGCTGGAAGATGCTGAGTCTGCTTCTTATGTTGTAACTATTACAGATTCCTTGACTTCAACTGACGGTAGTACTGTATTACCTGCTGGTGCTTATGGGCCAGGAAGTACAGACAATACACAATATGAAATTCATTGTGAGGATCATGGAGATCATGACCATGACCACTAGTTAATTCTTTTAATTTGATTTTAAAAGGCGATATTTATATCGCCTTTTTTATTTTAGCTTTTGAGTTTTATGGCAGAACCATGTTGTCCTACCATCAGATGTTGTGATTTTTGTTACTTCGTTGTTTTTTGGGGTGATTTTTTTCCCATATATATTTAGTTGAAAATCAGATTTTTTAAATGGGTTATCAAAATCTCTTAGTTCTGCGCCTCCAGAATTATAGCTTTGTGTCATTACGTATTGTAAACTTTTAATTAAATTCTTTTTGAGATTTTTCGTTAATTTTCCCCACTTTTCTTCGGGATGTATTTTAGATAAGTATAGAGCTTCTGATTTAATATAATTACCTACTCCTGGAAATTTTTTTTGATCTAGTATCAGCCTGCATATTGATCTGTTCTTATGAGTGTTTTCCTCTAAAAAATTCAAATGTTTTTTTATGTTGTATTTACTATTAAGAAGATCAAATTCATAATTATGTTTTTTTTCGAGTTCTTCAGAATTTATAATTCTAATTTTCCCAAACTTTCTAATATCTTCAAAGTATAAATAATTTTTTTTGGCTGAATTATATACATAAAAATGAGAGTGTTTTGTTTGTTGGTCTTTCCAACCTCCAGTCATTCCCAGATGTATATTTAATTTTTGATTTTGGTCTATATTTAAAAAAATGTTTTTTCCTATCGTGTAAGTTTTAGAATTAATTTTTGCTGTATTATTAAGTATATCAAAAATTGTGTGATATTTGTTATGATAGTATTCTGAGATAATTTTAAAGATAATTTTTTTTCTTGTGTCAATTTTTTTATTGAAATAATCAGATGCAATTTTTACTTCTGGTCCTTCAGGCATGTAATTTTTTTTTTTTTTTTTTTTTTTTTTTTTTTTTTTTTTT
>CETU01345132.1_pt1 | contig 34794 bp, 52 predicted proteins | sample 356531 | NCBI WGS metagenome assembly CETU01 (sample SAMEA2623488, study PRJEB7988) | marine metagenome | isolation source: saline water (ENVO:00002010), including
CCCCTCCCCCCTCCTTAGCGTCCCCCCTCCTCTGCATAGGAACGCATATTTGTAAATCAGGAAAGCCTTTTACATAGCCTGTGGCCTTAGCCTTTACAGCCTGTTTATAAGACGTTCTAATACCTCCTAAACTAGCACAGAACCTTGCCTGTGGGTATCTAATCTTTAGATACTTTACCACGCCTTTTTGTACCTCTGCTTCTTGGTCTCTCAACTATTTTTGTTTTTAAGCAATCTTTAATATCTTTATCTATTTCCCTGCTTTTGTTTTCAAACTTAACGTCTAGCTCCATAAGTCCTATTGTCATGTCGCTACACTCATTATCTAAATCTTTAATTCTAATGTTTAAATAAATTGCGTACAAAATAGTCAAAATTAATAAGAATGTTGTCATAGTTTTAATATTTAATTAATAATTAGTGAATCCATATTGTCCCTCAACATAGATGTTTTTAAAGGTTATGTCTATTTCTTTTTTTGCATTAACCTTTCTTTTTATTTTTTGTAATAAACTTTCGTTTACTTTTATTAACTCTACATCATCTGTTAAAACAAAAGTATCTATTTTAGAATACTTATATTGTCTTACACTCCCTTTTGCTTTATACCCAAACTCTATAATAACTCTGTAGATAGGGCTAGGCATCTTTTTTTTCGTCAATCTTTTCTAGCTCAAACTCTAAATGAGCTATCGCTTTTTTTATACACTCTGTAGGTTTTGCGTGTTTTCTTTCTGCTCTTAACAAATAAGTAACAGCAGTTCCTATATTGTATGATAAGTCAAAACCTGAAACAACTTTTCTTGCTTCATAACCATTATTACCTATGTAATACCAAGGTATTTTACTTTTCTTTTCTGTCATCTTCATATTTTTTCATATTTTTTAACAAAGTGCTGTTCTGCTTATCTCCTTTTAAAAACCTTTTTATCGGTTTTATCTCTAAAACCAAACAAAAAACAACAAAAACTAACAAAAATTCAAACATTTCTTTTTCTTTTTTTCTAAATAATATTTTCTCTTAACGCTTTTTGCAAAATGTTTTTTTACTAATTCACTAGGCAAACCTCCTTGTCTTACAGGTGTTTCTAAATAGTATTTAGCAACAATCATATAGGCATTGTAACTGTCTAATAATAAGCTTTCTAGCGTTTGTAACTTCTCATTTAAAGACAAAGAAAGAAAATATCTTTTATTTATCTTAATTTTTTTATGTTTTTTAATTAAACTCATTTTGTTAATAATTTAGGTTCAGGTCTATATCCTACTACAGTTTTAGGGTCTGCTCCTTCGTTTTCTACCTTACATCTTGCTTCCCAAATAACTGCTCTCCAACTCTTTATCCAACTGTAATATGTTTTAACATTTAAAACAAAAAGGTCAGTATTTCTTACTCCTTTTCTAAACGCCATTTGTATATCTTCAAACATAAGATTTTTAAAATCTGCATACAAATCATCACAAAGAGACTGAGCAAGTATTACTATATCCTGCTCACTCTTTGTCTGACCTAATTCAACAAAGGTCTTACTAACTAAATCAACGCACTTTAATGTTAAGTCTTTTTTATTTTCTTGCTTTATATGTTTCATTATTGATTACTTATTATATCTCTTGCCTTTTTCCAAGACGATAATTGATTTTCTAATTTACTACCATTCTTGTTGCTAACAGTTTCAAAGTTATTTTTCTCCCAAGTTCTTATAGCAGCCCTCCAATCTTTCATAGGGTTTTTACCTACCTTCCAACCATTACTTTCATAATGGTCAAAAAACTTTTGTATATCTACTTTGTTTTGTCTTTCAACACAATAAAGTTCTAAATCGTTTAATGTTGGCTTTACAAATCTTTTAAACTTAACAGGCTTACTTATCTCTCCCTGAAAACCTGCAACATCTACAGGACTAATACCCTCTATATTATACACGTTATGCTTGTCAAGAAGCTTAATAACAGCCTGATGAGGTCGTGAGTTTTCGTTTAAAGTGCCATATTGAAAATCTATAAACTTTGGTATAAACCATTTGTTACCTTCATCAAATATTTTTATTTGACTTTCAAATACCTTAGCAGCTTCTACAGGATTAATTTTACTACCAATCCTTATTGACGCAACCTCAAAGTCTGTGTCCCATATTCCTGCGTGGTTACAATCGTCTAATATATATAACCATAACAGTTTGTATTTAGAAGGTAGGTTTCTTATAAAACCTTTTTTCCATTTATCTGTGTCTGTAAATCTCTTTGCCATAATTATTTGTCTTTAAATTTTTCTATTGCTCTTTGTAAGTCTAAAATTAAACCTTGTATATGTAACTGTTCTCTATGAAACTTAAGGTCTTTTTCTGTTATGTTTTTAAAATCCTCAATACTAGGCATAGAAGCATAGTACCAATACATTTTATTCATTATATCCCAATTTTTTTGTTTTTTATTTTTCTCTGTCATAATTATATTTCTTTAAGTAAATTATTCATTCTTTTCTTTTTTTCTTCAAAAGATAACTGCTCCCAATTATCAGGCTTTATTATGCCTTGTGTAGCAAACACTATTCTTTCTTGAAACTCTAATGCTTGTTTGTCGTTGTAGTCTGCAAATGTACCTAATTTTAGGAACAATTTCATAAATTGTATATTATCCATAATTATTTATTTTTTTTATAGTTAGCTAAATATTTGTTTACTATAGCTCTGTGTTCCATTGAGCCATCATAGTTATCTGATATATCTTCATACTCGTCAAAAGACTCATTGTATTCTTTCCAATCAGCATAATCTAATTTTTCTTTTTCCTCGTTTATTGTGTCCTCACAAAAAACTATATCGCTTTCACAATCAGGACAAAACTTGTAACCTGCAAAAGAACTTTCTTGTAGGTTTCTACTGTTACAGTAATAACACATATCTTCGCCCTGTGCGTCTTTTATAACCTCTACCTCATCATCATACCAAAAATCTTTTTCTGCACCATACCAATCTCCCCACTTGTTGGTATTGCAATAAGAGTAAGAAGTGCTGTAAGTGTACTCGTACTTTTTGCAACCTAGCTCTTGTACCAAAGACATAAGCATATTCAGACAGTTGTTAGCATCGTCATATATAACAACCTCGTCATCTGAATGTGGAGAATAATAACCACAACTCATGTTAGCAACGCATACACCTATACCATTCTCTGCTAGTTGTCCTACATCTGTAATAGCACCTGATGTTTGTGAATAACCGAACTGTTTGATAATAGGGTTGATTTTTTTACTGAACTTTTTGCTGAACAACTTGCCTGATATATTGTTTACAAAGTCTGAGTTACCTCGTCTGTCGCCTTGCAAACAATAACCTACATCTTTGAAAAACGTCATATCTGCAGCACGACTGCCTATACAACCTACCTCCTCTGAGTGAAAGAAAGCACACTTGATGTTGTCAAACATAAGAAGCATCTCTAGTGCTAACCATATACCTACCTTGTCATCGCCACCTACACCTACCTGTTTGCCTGTGTCAGAGTTGAAAGCAAACAAACAGCCATTGTCGTCAAAAACTTTGTAGCTTTTGTGAATGTCGTGTACTGTATCTGTGTGTGCAACAATACAAGGATAGTATTGTGCATAACCTTTGGTTACATAAATATTATTGTCTTTGATTTTTACAGTTGCGTCAGGCACATTCTGTCTGCAAAAATTGTGAATATGTGCAATCATATCGTACTCGTTACCACTTGTGGTTTGTACTGATAACAAGTCAATAAGTAAATCTTTTCTAATCATAAGCGTGTTTTTTTAGTTAGTAAATAGTTAGTGTAAAGGGTTAGCTAACCCTTTGATTTGATTACAAAGATACGAATAATATTTTAATCTACCAAATTATTTAGTAGTTTTTTCTATATTATTTATTTTCTGTTGTAAATTTATAATTTCTAGCTTCAAATTTAAATTATATTTTTGCAATCTTTTTTTATCTGCAGTTGCTTCATCAAGCCTTTCTCTTAATGTTTTTTTATCTAAGTCTGCGTTTATAAGATTTAAAGGTATATAAGATTTCATATATATTAATTTAGTTAATAAAAAAAGGAAGGGGGTTAAGTTTACGTCTTAGATATTTAAATCTGTAAAGTGTTTGCTTTCCCCCAACCTATACTGTTTAGAACGGTAAATCTTCATCATTTGATTTGTCTGCTGTAACTTCTTTAGGTGGCTCATAAGTATTCTCATAAGCATAATGAGTCGCACCTTTTTCAGAAGGCTCTCTCCTTTCTGCTATTGTAATGTTTACCCAACCTCTTTTAGATATTTTTTGCAAATCTTCTACTTTGAAACTTGCGTTAAATAAATCTCCATATTGTGTAGTAACTTTTTTTATACTACTTGCTACATAGTTTTTGTCTGCCATTTTTCTTGATTTTTAATTTTAAGTTTATAATTGTTTTTCTTTTCTATTAAATCATTTAGTCTGTCTGCTAAATCGTCCATCTGCCTTTCAACTTCTTTTATTTCGTGTATATAATAATTGCTATCTATCATTAAAAGCCTTTCAATATCCTCATAATTTTTTTTATATGATTTTAAATTCTTAACAAAAAATTCGTGTTGCTGCATATTGTGAATAATTGTAGCGTGATTTTTATTAAGTATTTTACCTATCCTATGATAAGACAAAGAAAAAAGGTCTCTTAATATTCCACTATAAAGCCTTCTAGCATCTATAACTTTTCTTATTCTAGTTTTGCCTTCTATAGCTGCCCAAGGCAAATCATACCTAGCAGATATTTCTGATTTAATTTTTTCGTCTCTCTCCTGTGTAAAATCTAATCTATACTTATTCATTGTCTATATTTATTGATTTTACGCCTTCAAAGTTTTCTTCTCCTTTTACATAAATCATAGCTTTGTCTTTTAAATCTACTTCTATAATATCTACAATATCTTTAACATCTACATTTAAAAAATTAGCTAATCTTTGCATTTGATAATATCTTAAAAAGTATGGATTGTCTAAATATTTTTCTATAGTAGAGCCTTTTATATTTAACACTCTACCAAATCTTTGTTTAGATATTCCTCTTATTCTTAAGATTGCTTCAAGCTCATTTCTTGAAGTCTTTACTTTTTCATAATCATTTTTCATTTTTATAATTTTCAGGGTTAAACATTCCATTTTTTCTCATAGCTTCATATTGATGCTTTGGGTCTAAATGTATTTCATTTTCTTTTAAGTAAGGTATTAACTCGTCTGCTTCTATATCTGTTAGAGTTGATAACTTATTATATATTTCTTCTTTTTCTTCATTACTAATTGATGTGTATGGTAGGAGGTTCTCAATATATCCTAATTTCCAAAGCTCTGCTTCTAGTGGCTTACCATCAAGAACCTCATCTATCCAATCACTCATTAGTCTACAATTTCGTCTTGACCAAATACTCCTTGCTCGTAGAAACCTGCAACTTTAAGGACAACTCTTGACATAGCTCTCTTTTCTGCCATAGCAACAGGAAACTTTTTACCACCTCCCATTAAGTTATCATCAGAAGCCTCTCCAAAACTCATCATATTTCTAACATCTTTTCCTTTGTGTCCTGACTTCATAGTAGCAGTAGCCCTCATAACAACCCAATCTTTTTGCATTACAACAGGCTCATAAGCAACTGTAATGTTTTGTTTAGATACAATCTTATCTATACCTGTTCTTGTTATGATTACAAAACCTCTTTTGTCTTTGTAAACATCTTCTTTGACTAAATCATTTTCTAAAAATAATCTTTTTAGTGTTTGTTCTTTAGTTTCTTTAACGTCATTTGTGTTTTCTAGTTTTTTCATTTTTTAAAATTTAAATTAATAATTAGTTTGTAATTGACTTTATAAAATTTTTAAGCCTAAAGTCAAAGCTTTTTTTCTTCTCATTTAAAACATAACTTGATATAGTGGTAGTTCTATTTTTACCTTCTTTAGTTTTATATCTTGTTTTTACTGTTTTAGGAACTGAGACTATATCGTGTCCTTGCTTTCTTAACTGATGTATAATGCCTGATAATCTATAAGCACCATACTCGTTAATAGCTTGTTTCTGTGTTAGTTCTCTACCATCTTTTAAGTGTTGTAGAATATCACTCGTTTGTGTTTTCTGCATAATGTAATATTTAATTGGTTAATAGTTATTTTTATTTTTTTTTCTTGATAGAAATATTTTTAAGTAAGCATATGTTTTGCCTGAATTTTTAAAGTAGTCAGAAAAATTTATAGTGTTTGGGTTTTTCTTTATACTTTCAGAATACTCTTGTATAAGACTATCTCTCGTCTCTTTCTCCATCTGCCATCATTTCTAAATAAGATTCTCTTTGTAGTGCTTCGTATTCGTAGTCCTCTATAGGCTCACAATGTTCTTTACAGTCAGAACATACATCTGTTTCATCACACACTCTAGCTCCACAGCAGTTGCTTACCATATCGTAGTAGTGTCCGTCATCTATAGGGTTGCTTAATTTCCAATCGTCATAATTCATAATAGTTAGTGTTTTAGTTAATAGTTAGTTGAATTTCTATGCAAATATACAACATTTTTTTAAAGTACCAAACTTTTTTATAAGTTTTTTTTAAATAACTTGGTATTTATCTTTAGATTTATCTTTATATTTATATTTAAGAGTATGTTATACCCTTTAAATACCCTAAAAATAATGTGTTAATCTTGCTACTTGACCACTTTCTTTATCGTGTATAAAAGCTTCACAAGCTTTAGATGAACCTGTAAAGCCTTTTCTTGAGTGCCAACTATCTGCTGCCGAAGGACTTCTCATATATTCTACAGTAACTCCTATAAAATCTTTTGCGTCTAGCCATTTGTGTTTTACTTTGTGATGTAAGTGATGTAAATACCAATATCTAAATTTAGTTTCACTCCACATTTTAGGTCGTTCCTGTGCCATTAATAAAGGTAATTTGTCCATTTTTGCACCATCTCCATGTTCTAAACCTATTAAGTTATTACCATATTGATAATATTTTCTGTGAGATACGCTTATGTCAAACTTAACGTCCTCTGCTTTTCTAAACCAAGATTTTAGTGTATGTGCTAAATGAAAACCACTTTGATAATCGTGATTACTCATAGAGTGTAAAACATCTACAGGAGCTATCTCTCTTAATAACTCTATAACTCTAACATACAACATTAAAGCTATCTCATAATGCTCCCACCACTTTCCATCTGTATCTTGATGTGTGCCTTTTGTGGTTGTGTTATATACATTGTCAATATGTAAAACATCATTACCAATGCAAAATAAAACCTTATCTATATCAAAGCCTTGAGATTTGTTTATAAGGCCTACAACACCTTCTAAAACTCTTGATACAGCAGTTTCACAGTCATAACCTTCTCCTGTTTCAACTTCATTAGCATATTTTCCTATATGTATATCGGCAGGGTTTATAACAAGTAAGTGGCTACCTTGTTTTCTTTTTATTTTTTTATAATCAGGAGAATATCCTTCTATAAATTTATTTACGTTGTCAAATATTTGTTTCTCATCTAAACCATAATGTTCTTTAGTAACAATAGAGAATCTGTATTCGCCATTAGCTGATTGCCAATGTTTTACAGAAACAACGTCTTTTTTGTCTATACCTCTTTCTGATAAATGCTCATCTAGTGCTGTGTTGTCATTTATATTATCTAAAGATTTAGCTCTGTGTTGATATATAAGGTTTTCTTCTTCTGTAGACAACCTTAATCTTCTTCCGTATTTTTTCATACTCAAATTTATTAAAAAAACACCTCTGAAAAATAAAAGGACGAGAAGTTATTAACGACTCGCCCTTAACACTAACTATTCCAATCTGAAAACACACTTAAGAAAGGAACTACAAAGGTAATGATTTTTTTTAATTACCAAGTTTTATTTCTTTGATTTTGCTGCGTCAGCAATACCTTGACCTAATACAAGTGCCATTATAGAGTACAATATAGACTCAGTTTGCACAGGGTCTAAACCAAAAGTTTCGTTTAAAAACGTAACAATTACAGCAATAACTGTGTACCAAAACTTTTTTGATTTTAACATTTGTCCGATTAAGAAATTTTCTAAAAATTTTTTCATTTTATTTAATTTTAATTAATAATAATGCCAAATAATATTTTGACTTTTGTTTGAATCTGTATCGCAATGTATAAAATTTTTGCCAATACCAATGCGATTTACACCAACATTTAACAAAGATTTTATTATTTTATATCTAGCAGAACTGTTAGGTACTGCAATATCACAAGCATTACAAGGTATATTCATATGTGATGAGGTTTTTGAGCCACCTACAGAAGTATTGTGTGTAGGAGTTCTATATCCTGATGTTATTTTAAAAGGTATTCCTGCTGTCTCTCTAGCTTCGTCAATTAATCTAACAAAGTCTAAATCCATATTATTACCTGAGCCTTCATCATCAGGACTGTCAAACTCTTTTAAAGAAAAAAATTTAATTTTTCTTTCTACAGGTTTATTTCTGTCAAAATCATAATAATAACTACTATGACCTGCCTTGTCCTCTATATTTTTTTTTGTAACCATTTTGACCTTTTGAAGCATTCTTAGAATGTACGCCCTTACGCTTTTTATTCTTTGTTTCACGAAAAGTAAAGCTTAATTTTTTAGCCATTATTCTCCACCTTCGCCTACACCAACACCTCCTGCAAACACAGCCATATATTCAATATAAGAAGTAACCACCTCGTCTCCTGCTTGGTCAGTTTTTACAGCTACAGCTACTAAGTCAGTTAAACTAAAAGCGTCTCCCTCGCACAAAAAGTCTACATCATTTTCAAATAAAACTAAACTTGTTCCTGCACTTAATTTAAAATACCCTGTTTTAGCTGCACTAACATATATTTGTACTGTTATTCCTACTGAATCGTCTAAATTTGTAATTCTAAAATATTTAAATTCTCCTTTTACACCTGTACCTTTTAAGTCAGGTAAAGCAGCATTGTAAGCAAAAACCTGAGTCATGGCACTACTATTCATCTCCATAACTCTTTGGTCTACTTTACCACAACCCTGTATAGTTTTAGATATATTGTTACCATAATCAACACCATTAATACTAATAGACTCGTTTATCTGAACTGATAGTGTTGTTTGTTGTACTGTATTTGCCATTTCTTATTTCTTTTTTTGTAATTTATAAAACTTGTAAATTGTAAAGCATATCGCAAGTGTAGTTGAAATCAATAAAAGTATTTCATTACACTCTGCTAAACTCAATCCCAAAACTCCACCATTTGCAAGTAATACCTCCGTTGTATCTTTCATCTCACTTTTCATTTTAACCTACTTTTCTGTAACCAATTAAATACACTTTTAAATCTTGTGGAGAAGATTCTCCCTCCCCTAACGTAATGTCAATAGTTATTTCATTATCGTTTCCTAAATCATAATCAGATATTACAACAGGTGTTGCTGCAGTTGTAGACGTTTTTTCTCCTGCATCAATAGTTAGGTTTGTAGACAATATTGTTGTTGCTGATTCTTTAATATTTACTGTTAATAAAACTGCTCCTGCTGTACCAACACTAGCTCTAACCTCTGTTAGCCTAAAATCATATGGCATTCTTAAGTAGTCTACAGATGCTGTAGAAGCTCCTAAAGTAAAAGAACCATCTTTGCTTAAAATAAATGTTTGACAAGGAAAAGCCCAACCATAATTACCTGTTTTGTCTCCATAAACAGTTCCTGTTTTTTTATAGATAACCATATTATTATCAGCACTCTCATAACCAAGAGGATAATGTCTGTTTGCGTCTAAAAGGTTTTTATGTTCGTTTGCAGCCATATTTATATATTAACAATCGTTACAATTAGAATTACAATTACATCTACCATTATTACCATAAGTCCCACACTTATAACAACCATCTACACCTTCGTATTTATATATAGTATCGTAAAATATCATTCCGTGGTTTTTATAAGTATCGTGTAAACTTTTTGGTTTATTTGCCTCAAAAGTTGAATAGTTACCTTGTTCGTCAGTTGAATTTAAATACTCTATCATATCTTCTGCAAATATTTCTGCTTTTCTGTAAGTGTCTTGCTTAAAAGCATTGTAAGTTTCTTGATTTATAATTCGTGAAAACTCATCTATATTATGCACAATACCACTAGATGTTATGTTGCTCATAATATCGTTTACAACCTCAAACCTAACAAACCAACATAAAGTATCTTCTAGGTAATACTGCATAAACTCTTGATTTTTAACAGTTAAAGTACCATTATGGTGTTGTTCTTTTAATTCTGCATAAAATTTTTCTCCTAGCAAAGGTCTTATGTGTGCAAGTTCTGCCAAAACAATAGTATTTTCAGAAATCAAAACAGGGTCTGTGTTTTTATTAGTAAAAGTTTTTTCAATTACCTCTCCTGCTGTTACTAAAGTATTATATTGTTTTGTGTTTGCCATTTTTTACTGCTCTAATGTTACTGACTTTTCTTCTTCTATTTCTCCATCTCCGTCCTCGTCTCTTTGAGTAACTATAATCTCTCTATCTGCAACAAACATATCTCCATCTTCTAGCATTGGTAAATCTTCATCTATTAATGCTCTTTGCTCGTTTATAGTCAGAACCTCTCTTATATCTACATCATTAGCATATGAGATTGGTGGCTCATAATGTATCTTTAAATCTTTTGGGTCAAACGCCATTTCATTATAAAGAACTGTTCTTATTCCATTTAACAACATTTCTGATGTATCTCTAATTACTGTTGTCATTACTAAATCATAAGCAATTCTTATTTCACTACCTGTATTATTCATTTTACCTGAACTAACAATACCTGAAAGTGAAGGCTGCCATCTATTAGCAGTTATAATGTTTTGGTCTGTTATTTTTTGTAAATCTATCCAACTACCTTCTTGGTCGTCTTTAATTACTTGTACGTTGGCAGGAGAAGTGTCTCCATTCTTTACAATAAATAATATTTTCCCATTATTACCCTCTCCTACAAATTTTTTCTGAGCTTCACGTACCATTTTTTGTGCTTCTTTTTCTCCCATATCGCCATTTATTTCTACAATGGCAGAAGGCTGAAACCCATTTAAGAATTTATGATGATTCCATTTACCAATTTCGTAGTCTACACATATATGTTCTAGTGCAGCTACATAGTCAGGTAAACCATAATAATTAAATGTAGGCTCGTAATCTTTGAAGTGTATTACGAATTTATTGTGAGCTACTCTAGGGTAAAGAGGTAGCCTTTTTATTTTTGTGTCATTATTCCAATATCTACACCAATCTGAATTTACATAAACCTCTTTTTTTGATTTACTCATTCTAACTGTTGTAGCGTCTAAATGATATATATTAACCCCACCATCATATAAAACGCACTCCATGTATGCGTTACCAAAAGTGTAGTAATCGTCAGCTAATTTTTTAAATACATCTCTTAATGATTCGTGGTCAGCGTTTACATCTTCTATAAACTCTCTTAAACTATCATTATCACAAACAAATTTAGCTCCACTTGTAAATACAGTTTTTTGAGCTAAAACACTTCTGTGAGTAGATGATTTTCTTTTTAATTCAGCTAGGTATTGAGGAAACAAATTGTCATCTCCAAAAGGTATCCAATCTGTTTGAATATTGTGTAAGTTTTTAGGCTCTTTAATACTTGGTGGTACTGTTAAATCAAATACCCCAAACTCAAACGTATTATTCTTCTTTTGAGTCTTTCTTGTTGTCGCTACCTTTTTTGCTGACTTTACTGTCGCTTTTTTCATATGATTTATTGATTTTGTCAATTTTTTCTACATAATGAGAACCATTTTTTGCTTCTTCATACACCCAAGCAAGAGTTTCATCAGTAGCGTCCTCCCAACGTACTCTAACATTGCCAAAGTAAGTTGCTGTATTTTTAAATTCTTTTTTTACTTTATAATTTGCCATTTTTGTATATATTTTTAGATGTGGTAAATCTACCACATTTTTTTTACTATTACAATCGCACATAAAAAAGATATTAGCAAGGGGTGTTTATAACCCCTCGCTATTATCAAAATCAATTATGAAGTTGTAGCTGTAACATCTCCTGCAACAACTGTAATAGCTCCTGAATACTCAAGAGGTAATTCAAATTGTCTTGCAGTTAAAACTACAGTTACACCATTATCATCTGCATATGCAGCTCCTGAACCTCCTTCTATTGAAGTAAGGTTAGCGTAAGTTTGGTTTCTAACCCAAGGAGTTGAGCCTTGTGATAGTTGCTCATACTTGTATGAGAATCCTACCAAAAACATTTTACCTGAGTTTAACTCTACTAACGCAACAGGACACGCACTTTCTAAGTTTGTTAGCTCGTGAAATCTAGCTCCGTCAATATCAGGAATGTAAAAAGATAAAGCACACTCATATGAAGTGCTTCCTCCTTCTTTAGCTCCTGTTATTGTTAAAGAGGCAGTTTCGTGCTTAAACTCAAATCTAGCCCACGCACTTGTAGCTGTGATGCTTGTTACTGTGTGGTCTGCAGCCAATGTAGTAGGAGTAACAGTTGCTATGTTACTTAAATCTGTTAAAAGTATTTGTCTTATACCACCTACTGCATTTAAATCTGCACATTCCACTAAAAGTCCACTATCTATTGCCATTTTATTCTATTTTTTTAAGGTTATTAATTAATTACGATGTAAGTGTTGCTCCATATACTAAATTAGTCCAACCATATTGGAAGCCCATAGTAAAGTAAGAACGAACATACATATTGTCAGACACCTCATCATAGAACATTTTTAACTCATTTTCAGGTGCATTAACATCTGTTCCGATAAATAAACTATCTACTGCTGCATAAATTACACCATTCATTGAAGAAAAACCTGCTGCTGCAGAATCAGTTACATCAAAAATATCAGGTCTGTCTGCTCCTGTTCTTGCAGTTAAAGCTTCGTCCCAAACATACATAGGAACTAATTCAATTCCTCTAAAGAATAATCTACCTTTACCTGTTTGTGCTTCTGAGTGTCCGTAATCAACTGCTCCATTTGTTGCTACTGCTGTTAAACTAGCATACCAAGCATTGTAAATGTTTGGAGTTACAAACATTCTTTTCTTACTTGCATCTACTTGTTGTAATTCAGCAGGTGCACCTTCAAAAGCTTGTCCTAATACTATTGCTGCGTCTGCTGCAGGTATTCTTGCTCCTACTACATTGTAGTCTGCTGCTACACCACCACCTGTTACTCTTTGTAAAGAACCTGCGTTAGCGAAATTAGCATCTGCTCCTAATTTATTCCAAAGCCCTTCTCCCATTGATTCGTAAGAACAATCTGCTACTGCAGCTCCACCTGTAGCAAAACCTGCCCAAATGTTTCTGCTCATATCATTCATTATACCATTTCTTACTCGGTTAATGATAACATCTGCTAATTGTGTTCCTGATAAATCAGGCATATTAATACCATTTTTGTAAGACTCTACAATTACTTCTGATTTGAACTCGTCCCAACATTGTTGTTGTTTAACAGAAACATTCATTGTTTCTATTGTTTTTTGAGTTACTTGAAATGTGTTACCTGTACAAGTGTTTGTTGCTGTACAACCTGTGTTTAATGCTGTAATTCCTTTTAAAGAAGGAGCCATCATTATGTTTTGCTTATATTTCACAGTTGGATATATAGTGTAATTACGCTTAATATCATCTGAGTGAAACATAGGTTCTAACAAGATTTTAGATGCGTATGTGCCAATATAAGCACCACCTAAACCATTATCTGCTATATCATTTACTGCCATTTTTTTTACTTTTTAAATTATTATTAAACTTTTAACTTTGTTGCTATTTTATTCCAAAACGCAACATCTTTGCTCTCTACTTTATTTTCTACTACTGCAGGGTCTCCGTCTGTAGAGATTTCAGTTCCCTTTGCATCTGCTTTACTTAATAAAGCATTAAGTCTTTCTACTTCCTCAGTAAGAGTTGCTTTTTCTCCTTCTAATTCTGCGATTGACCCATTAAGCTCAGTTACTTTAGTTTCAAAATCTACAAGCTTATTTAAAACTTGTGCTTCGTCAGCTATAGTAATCTCAACCTCCTTGTTTGTATCAACATCTTCATTTTCAGATTTTTCGCTTTTAACTCTTGCGATAATATCATCAACTTTGTTGTTGAACCAATTTTTTAATTCATCAGTCATTTTTTTACTTTTTAAATTAACATTCAACTTATTTACAATTTCTTCGTTTGTAATATTTTTAAACTTAGAAACATCATATTTGGCAGCTACTTTAATAGCGTCCGAGATAGAGTCTACAAAACCTAGTTCTAATGCTTCGTCAGCATTTAACCAAGTTTCTTCGTCCATCATATCTTTAACCTTATCATAAGGTAATTTGGTTTTCTTAACATAGATGTCAGCAATCTCATTACTTATTTTTTCTAAAAGATTTGCTGTTTTTCTCATCTCACTTGCTTCTCCCATAGCTCCACCCCAAGCGTTGTGTATCATAAAAAGAGAATTTTCAGCCATTACGACATTATCTGCAGCTAAAGCAATAACACTACCCATACTTGCAGCAATACCCTCTATATAAACTGTAGTTTCTGCAGTTCTTTTTTTAATAACATTATAAATAGCCATTCCATCAAAGACATCTCCACCAACACAGTTAATATGAAGATTCATAGGCTTCTTTCTGTATGCTTTTATCTCCTCTATAAAAGATTGTGCATTAACACCATAAGAACCTATTTCATCAAAAATATAAACATCTACAATACTTGTAGATGCCATATTATTTATATTATACCATTTTTCCATAAACGCAAAAATATTTTAAAGATTTTGTTATTTTACGCAGTTTTTGGAAAAAACTTTAATAGGTAATATTGTAATTAGCGTTTTCTTTAACTCTTTCTTTGTAAACTATGCTTTGTGCTTGTCTTTCAGAAATATCATATTTTATTGATAAGTCCATAAAAGTATGTGTTCTATTGCCCTCGTTAAACCTTAACATAGTGTCAAAATCGTGAATTATCATATAGTTTCTTAATCTTTTAGGCTCTACTATACCTCTTTCTGTAAGGTGTCTTAAAATATCAATTATTGTTGGCTCGTGCCATCTTTTTAAAATTTCTTTTTCTGCTACCTTGATGTATTCGTAAACTATATCTATTTTATTTTTTCTTGACATTAGATTTATTTTCTTGTTTAGGTTTTTTTGTTTTTACACTTTTAGCAACCTCCACAACTTCAGGAGCTTTTCTTAAAGAAATAATATAGTCAGCTACATTATGAAAAAATTTACAAACAGCTTTCCTACACCCATTACAATGTTTAGATTGTTTTTGTTGAGGAAAATGTTCGTGCCATAAATTGAAGAAATAATTTAAAGCGTTAGTGTGATATGTATTACCTGCCATTGATTTTTTGTTTTGCTTGGCTAATTCTACAATTTTATCCTGTTTTGCGTCAGAATAGTTTTTAATTATTGATTCTAAGTCCATATATATAAAGTTTGGTTATTATTCTTTCCATTTTCCTATAGGACATTCGCCAAAGTATTCTTTTGTTAAAGAAGCTTTAGCGTCTAAAAAACAACTACACTTTCCACATCTTGCACCTAATGTCCATTTTGGTATTTTTAACATTAACAAGTTTCTGTAAAAATCGCATTTTTTACAAGTATCTATTCTGTCTTTTTTTATTTTTTTACTAACAAACATATGTTTACTTTTTAAATTATTAAATTGTTGCTTGTGATTCTAACACATTTACTGTTCTTTGACTTTGTGTTATATCAGATTCTACTACTACTACTTTTTGCATACCTGAGCCACCTACCGCTCTAGTAAATTGTTGATTTGCAAATTGAGGTAAATTCATAAGACCTCCATCGGCAAACTTGACACCACCACCTGCTTGATTTATAGCTGATAATTGGTCTCTATACATAGCTGTACTTCTTTTGTTTATTACAGCTTCTCCTCCTTCTAATTCCACTACTCTGCCACCAACAGCAAATTTCTCCCCTCCCTGTGCGTGAGACCTTCCTTGAACCATTCCACCATCTGCAAACTTTTTAATTACACCACCTTTGCCAAACTCATCTACAATACCACCTTTTTCAAACATTTTCATAATTTTTGATAATAGAGCTATTGTAGCAATAACAGCAATTATATTTAAAGGAAATTGCAATTTAGCTTGTGATGCAGCTCCTGACGCTACTTTCGGCCCAATACTCATCATTTCTGCAGCAGTATTTGCATATATTAAAGGAGTCTGACTAGCTACTACTGAAGATTCTGCAACTTCTGACTTTGTTTTTAAAAGAGTAGCTATAGTTTGTTTTCCGTCTGCAATAGTCTGTAGATTAGTTTGTAATGTTTGTATAGCTTGTATTGTATTAGCTATTTGATTAATTTTATTACCTGCTTCTTTTACTGCATTTAATTTTTCATTATCCCCTGCTAACTTTGTCAAAGCACTTCCAACACCACCCATAGCAGAAACCTGCTCGTTGAAATTTTTCATCTGTTGTTCATGCTTTTTTCTGTTACTTGCTGCTATATCCTCATCAATATTCATTAGATACATAGCGTACTTTCCGTGCAATTTCTTTTTTGCATTTAAAAAATCAATTTCAGATTGAATCATTGCATTTTGACCCTCTGCTGTTAATTTACCATTAACGGTATGGTCATTTTTTATTTGTTCTTGTTCTGCTCTAAGGTTTTCTTGAAGTAGTCTTAACCCATCAGAAAATGAATTTTTTCTTTCTTGAATTTCCAAGTCTAAATATTGAGTTTTTATTTCTAATATTCTTTTTGCATTTGTTTCGTTATCCTCTAAACTATCAAGCTCTCGCTGTAATATATCTTTTCTAGCATCTATTACTGCATCTCTATACCCTTCCTCAGAAAGTTGATTGGCAAGCAACTGTTTTTTTACTTCATTTAATGCCTCTTTGGTTTTTATAGACCATTCAGTAACTTTTTGTCCGTCATCATCATCGTCATCGTCATCGCCTGTATCAGTTCCTGTACCAAAAACAGACATAGCGTCTAGTCCTAACTCATCTATTAGGCTCATATATGACTCTCTTAAACTTTTTACAGCATCATCTGCACTTGATGAATCTGAAACTAAATTTGCTATAGTTTCACTAATGTCTCCTGTAAAATCAATATTATACTTTTCAAATATTTTTTTGATATTACCAGTAGTTAAATCAAACTGTAGTTGAGCCCCTTGAGCATAACTTTGAGCTACTTGATTAGAAATATCAGTATTAGGTTTATTTCCTACAGAATATTTAAAATTCATATCTAAAAGCTCCTCATCTGAGGCAGCATCAACCTCTTTCCGTAATTCTATAAGAGCAAGTCTTGCACTAGCAGCATTAGAGGTTATGACACCCATTCTCTCTTTAAACCCTTCAGCTATAGCCTGTTGCATCATTGATGTTGTCAGTTTGTCCATAGCGATAGTTAAATTATCTATAGATGTTTTTTCATCAATTAAGGCTTGGTCGTTGTCTTTTAATTCTTTATTTAACTCTCTAATTAATATTGCTGCCTGACCTTTAAGTCCATTATACACCTTTTGATTTGTTTCTGTATTTTCTAAAAGCTCCCCTTCTTTGTTGAGCATTTTATTCATTTCCTCTTTCAATCCAATAAGTTGCTCAAATTGCAGTTTAGTTTTTTCTGACTCAGCATTTGCATCTTTAAAAACACTATCTAATTGTTTTTGTGATTCTGATAAAGTGTCAGTTGCCCCTGCTACATCATCTGTTTCATTTTTCCACAAACCAAAGAAATTTAATATTTCAGGAGCAAAGGCTAATAACAAGCCTATTCCTGTAGAACCCAAAAGACTTTTTACAGCAATTTTTAAACCATTAACACTTAGGGTTAAGCCTTTAGTTGCTGTTGCTAATTTTATAGTAACAAGCCTAGCAATAACAAACCTTTTATTGTAAATAAGCATAGCTTTTGAAGCAGCAAAAACCCCTAATTTATAAAGACCAATTACCCTTACTAATTTAGTTAAAAACTTAATGGCATTAGTTATTGTCTTGCTGTTTTCAGCAATCATATTAAAAAAGTTTGCCGCTTTTTCTACTGCACTTTGCATTCCTTCAGCAAAATCTTTCATTAAAGATATAGAAACACCCTGTAGTGCTGATTTTAATTTAAGGAAAGCACCTTGCAATGTGTCTCCAACTAATGCAGCCATCCTTTCCCCCTCTCCATTAGCATTTTTTAACTCATCTCTTAGTTTTAATGTTCCATCTGCTGTAGTAAGCATTTGCTCAAAAGCTGCCGCTTGTCTTAAATCAACCACCTCCATAATATCAGCCATACTACCTCCTTCTGCGATAAATTGTTTCATGGCAGGAACTAAATCATCTAAGGAATGTATTGTTCTGCCAAACCTCATAGAAAGTTCTGATGTAGGGTCTTGCATTTTTAATAAAATATTTCTTAAAGATGTACCTGCAATAGAAGCCTCAATACCTGAGTCTGAAAGTTTACTCATTATTGCTGCTGTGTCCTCAATAGAAAACCCTGCTGCCTTTGCAATAGGAGCAACCTTTGTCATACCTGTTTGCCACTTTTCAATATCCATAGCAGAACTACTAAAAGACACAGCCATAACATCTACCACCCTCTCTGTTTCACTAGCGTCTAATCCAAAACCTCTTACTGCTGCTCCTGCTACTTGTGCTGCCCTTGCTAGGTCTGTTCCTGTTGCTGTTGCTAAGTCTAGCGTAGGCTTAACAGCGTCTTGTATTTCTGCTGCTGTAAAACCTAATTTAGAAAACGCTAATTGTAATTGCCCAACTTGTTCTGCTGTAAAGAATGTAGTTCTACCTAGTTCCTCTGCTGTTGCAGTTAAGGCTTTAAATTCACTATCAGTAGCCCCTGAAACTGCTAAAACTTTAGACATTGTAAATTCAAACTCTGTAAAAGTTCTAACAACACTACTTATAGCGTTTGATACAGTTCTAAACGCTCCAACTATAATACCTAAAGCAGCAGCCCCCTTAATAAACTGCTTTGCCATAGCATTTTGAGATTTAGTTGCCTTTTGAGTTACTTGTGTAGTAGAACTCATTTGCTTGTTTAAGTCTCTTAATTCTTTAGAATTTTGTTTTATTGCTTTGGCTCTTTCTTTATATGCTTTTGCGTTTTTATGAGACTGAAGTCTACCTGATTTAGACTCTTTTTCTTGTTCTCTTTGAGCTTTTCTTAATTCTTTTAACTCTTGCTTTAAATCGGCAATCTTTTTAATATTTTTGATTTCTACCTCTATTGCTACTTTTGAATTTCTCGCCATATTATCCTATTGTTAATTGTATTGCTTTACTTTTACCTGTTTGACCTATTTCTAAGTCTATTTGTTTTCTAATATCTTCTTCTATCATTTCATTCAAACCCATTCTTTCTGCTGTGTCAAAAGCTACTTCTATAAAAAAATACCTTCTAGGAGCCACTTTATCTCCCATAGGTGTAAAGTATTTTGTTTTTAATTCACTTACAATGTGTGATATTGAAGCTTTTTCGTGTCTTTTGTTGTCAAAAACAAAACCTTTGTTTAAAGCCCATTCTTTTATTTCATCATAACTAGCATCTACACCTGTAGACTTACCATCATTAACAAGCCACATATACTCTACATTATTCATAACGTCCATAACAAGACTGCCACCTTTTTTGTGTATTCTTACAAAAAAACCTTTGCTTAATCTTCCTGTTGCGTTATGCTTTTGAAAGTCAAGCTCCTCTCTCAAAAGGTCAATATATAAACCACCTGCAGTTCTTAAAGCATCTTTTATGATAGTTAATTTTGACATATTTATTTCTTTTTATAAGCTCTATCAGGATTGCTAAGTGTTTGGTCATATCTTTGAAAGCTGCTACTAATAGTGTTAAATTTAAAATCATCAGTAGTTGCTTGTGATTCTGTAGATTTAAAAACCATACCCATAGAAACATCAAAATTTCCACAAGTTTCTTCATCAGTTCTTCTAATTGTTACAATTATAGCGTCATCTGCATCTATTGTTCTTGTGCTGTCATTTACTCTTGCATCAGTTCTACCATCAACTTTGCTCACATAAGAGTTTGCTTTTGACACAAACGTAAAAGATTGACTAAACAATAATGTTATTGCTGTGCTAGAAGTAGAGTCTGCATTTGTAGGCTTTTTCCAAACAGATAAAACAATATTTGCAGTACAACCACTAGCTCCTTGTGGGCTAATAAAACCACTAACACTTTTTAAATAACATTTTTCTGAAACTATCATTTGTGAACGAGCAGACGACCAATTATTATTGTAATTACCACCATCAGAAATAATAGCACCTGCACTAGATTTAAATTGTGGGTGGTGGTTTACATCACTAAAATAATCGTTTAGTGTATTAGCCGAAGAAGGAAACCTAAATCTTACGTTTAAATTTGTTTCTTTATTTTCTACTGCAGTAACTAAATTAAAATCACACATAGTTCCCAAACCTGTATTTAACTTTAGTCCGTTACTTGTAGTGTTTCTTCCTGTTATATTATATCTTCTTGGCATAATTTAATTTTTAAGCTCCTTGATTAGGGTTGTCAGGTGCAGGGTCATCACTACCACCTCCTGTTGGTAGCTCTACGCCTGTAGGGTTTATCCATACTCCTGTTGTAGGCACAGCACTACCACTAGAAGGACTCCATTGATGTAATTCAACCTTAGTCAATCCATTTGTATGTGGCTGATAATCAACTATTTTAGATATTCTATAATAAACACCATCTATATAAACCATTCTTCTAAAATTAAGTTGTATTATATCTTTTAGTCTTAAGTCTATATAACAAACTCTAAGTTTTGGTCTAGCTTGTAACCCTTCAACCATAGGCCTGTAATATCTTTCGTATAAACCATGACCTACTTGGTCTCCTGATGCTGTATATGTATTAGTAGCAGGGTCGTAATCTTTAGCCCAATAATTACCATAAGAAAGTCCAAACTGATTTGTATAACTATGTCTATCAATAAATGTAGCAGAACAATAAAAAGCATTAGTTTCATTAGGAGAAGCAGGTGAATATGTACTTTGTGCGTGAGTTGTTACATCAGCAGTTTGTACTCTTTGATTTTGAAAATTCCAAGTTTGTAAGGCATTCCAAGAGCCATCTTGCACCCTAAAACCCTGCCATAGTGGGGTGTGTGCTGAAGGCATTGTCATTTTATTGTAGTATAATAATCTAGGTTTAAATTCATAACCTTTTGGAGAGTTGTACCACTCATCAGCAGTCCACAAAGAAGCAGTATAATTGTTTTGATTATAAGTTTCTAAACCTCCTGCACCCCAATTTTGAGAATCATATGTACCTGCAAAGAAAGGGTTTTCAAATACTGTTGTTCCTGCAGGATAAGTGTCAGGAAGTTCTACTTGTTTTGGATAATTATCTCCTAAATTATCAAAGTATGTTTCACTCATTCTGTTTACCCTCCAATCTTTGTCGTCTGTTTTATATTTAAATACTAATCTTCTTGTAAAATTACTTTGTATAAAACTTTGTACGTCAGATTGATTTCTAGCAAGTTTATGGCTCCAATCTACCGCATCTTTAGGTGGTAGATAAAAGTCGTTGTAAGGCTCTATAAATACTGTTTTAGAAGATTCTTGCGTGTAAAACTGTAAATTAAATGCGTGTGCTACACCTTTAACAAAATCTATTTGTTTTTGGTCTTTAGGAAATATATCTTGTAAGTTATATGTTGAACCCCAAGCAGGTTGGTCTTCGTTTACCATCTCTATAGTTACTAAGCCTGTAGGGTTTCCTGCAGAATTATTCTGCCAATCAGTATAAGTTGTTCCAAAAAGTTCTGTTCTTACATTAAGATTTGTTTGTCCACCACTAGATGCAAAATTAAATTGTGGATTAGATACTTTAACTTTAGGAGCAATACCAAAAGTAATTCTTATGTTGTCTCCTTTATTAAAGTAAAATGTTTTTTCTCTTGCAGGTAGTGTTCCTCCAAAAGAATATGGCATATTAGAGTGTTTTGCATCTTTAAAACCTGCTAACTCTGTTCCTGAATCATTATCTATTTGGTCTATTGCTTCCCAAGTTGAGCCACCTACCCTTCTAACTTCTGTTACTAGATTTGCAAAAATAGTTATACCTGTAACGCTATTATTAGTAATAGCTCCTGCACCTGTCCAATCTCCTACACCCCAATTAAAATAATACATTATGTTTTGTGTGGTTATTTTATAATAACCATTTTCATTTATTGTCCACATATTATAATATGGGTCTCCTGCAGTTCCTGAACCTGCTAAACTAACTAAAAGTTCTTGTTGATGACCTGCAGTTGTAGTTATAACTCCTGATGCAGGTTGAAATCTACCACTACCTACCCCTGAGCCACAAGTACCGCCAAATTGTATAGCTTGATATGGGTTTTGAGCAGTATTGCTATATGTTGTGGTTTGTGGTGTTTGAGTTACATTAAAAGTCCAATTACCTGTTATATCAAAAAACTTTAAATTTGTTTGTGATGCTGCACAACTACTGTCTTTAAAATTACCAATATACATATTGTTCTGCTTTCTTTCATTTGGATTATTAAACAAAAAATTTGGAGAAGCATAAAGAAGTCTTTTAAAGTTGTCAGTTTCCATGAAATTAGAACTAATTTTGTAACCAACATCATTAAATATTTGGTGCATCATATTGTATATCCAAACAAGAGGCCTCCAATCTACAACAGGGTAGCCAGACCACCCTACCTGCAAGTCATTATAACCTGTTTCAGAAGTGTTGTAAGAAACATTATTCATATACTTAATCTCCCAAGTACGTCTATATAATTGAAAACCATTACCATAGTCATAGCCTGTTTCATTTACCCTACCATAACTTACAGGAGGATAAACTACAGGAGAAGTATTTGTTGTTGTCGTTCCTGACCTATCTGTTGTGCTTGTTGCGTTATCAGAATACCAAGATTTTGTTACGTTTTCAGCATCTAATACTAAATTTGTAGAATTATTTAGTTGTAAATCACTTAAATATTTACCTTCCATCAAAGTAGACCAAGCAAGGTTATCTCCTAAAAATATACAAGAGTATAATATAGGCTTGTCGTTTAATCTTTCTACGTCTTGCACTTGCAATAAACCTGTTATAGCATACATATTACCAACAGTAATTCTACAAGGTATTTTGTTGTATATCTGTGCGTCCATTAAGGTAGAGTTAGGTATAGCAAAATGTTTTAAAACAGTATTGTTTTGTTTTGTTGCAGGTATTTGAAAAGTTTTACTAAAAGCACCTTTTCTAGCGTCAATATTTGCAGGGTCGTTTACAGAAAAAGTTAAAGCCATAGGAAAGTCATCTGACGTACTAGCTTCTAAAACTCCATATACAGAACTTTTATCTACTGCAGTTCTATAAGGACGTATGTAAGTTAAATCTAATTTTGTTCCTGCGTTAGCGTAAACTTGTAAATTATCGGTGTTTGATGCACCTTGCACCCATCTTGTAGTATAAAAACCATAACTACTTCCTGTACCTGCACCTCCTGCAGGAACAATCGTTGAATCTAGCAAAGTAACATTAGCACCTCCTACTCCGTGATTTGCTAAAAGAAGCTTACCCACTCTGTTGTAGTTTTTTACTGCTACTTTTACCTCATACTCATTGCCTTCATAAAAATTTGCAGATATTGTAGCTCTAGCACAGTCTGATGTTACTGCTTTTTGCATTAAACCACCTGTAAATGTAAAAGCATCAGCACAAGAACCTGTTGGAGAAGTCCAACCTGACGAATTTGAAAACTCAGAATTGCCTATTTTTATACTACCAATTCTAACATTTTCTCTGTCTTGTAAAAGCTCAATTCTAATGTCTTTAGCCATAGTTTAGTTTGTTTGTGTTTTTATAGCGTGTGAGTGAGTATATTCTAAAGTTATAGTTACTAAACCTTGTTGTTCGTCAAATGTTGTTATCTCTGAATTTGTTATAACAATAGGAACATACTCCATATTATTACCAAATAGACCTGATTGTCTTGAGCCATCATCATTAGGGTCGGTAGTAGGGTGGCCTACAGTCCTAAAATTTAAAAAATTAAAATCAGGACTTGTGCTTCCGTTACTATCTTGTGTTAAATTTTCTGTCCATACATTTGGAGACGTTAAGATTTCTCTTAACCATTGTGCTTTATCTATATTTAAAGGTCTTGATGTTACTGTTCCTGACCTTGTACCTGATATGCTTAACACTTCTGTTCCTCCATAAATATTATTATCTACAACGTAGTCGCTTTGATAGTTTCCTACTGTAGTTTGATTTGCAGAAGGATATGGGTTTGCACTTGCTGTTCTTCCAATTAAACCTCCGTGTCTGTTAGGTTCTTTTCTTTGAATAAAATCTCTTTGTGCGTTATAAGACTCAGTTTTATATCCTTTAAAAGTATAGCTATCTATACCTCCTGCTTTGTTTAGCCAATGTATTCTAAAAAACCTATCTTGTCTTGGCGAATTCCACCTAAAACCTTTACATCTTATAGCTTCATTTACTGCTATTCGTGCAGCTTGGTCGGTTCTTAATTCTGTGTAGTATATACCATAATACCTAGGAGATGTATTATAAGATGAGTTTATCAAACTACTTTCTCTATCTATTTTATACCATCTTTGCTCACTAAATTGTTTGGTTGCTCCTGTACCATTGCCCTGAGTAGTAGTTATTGAATTTATATAAACACCATAATAATAAACATCATCATTTAGAAATAAAGCATCGTGGCCTGACAGACCATCATCATCAATAAGCTTTCTAGTGTATGTTTGACCTCCATTTTCCCATATATCTTGTACTGTTGAATCGTTGTGAATTATATTAGCGTTTATATATACAGGAGAAACATTTTGCACACACATTCTATAGTGATTTCTAGGGTAAACGTCTGTTACTCCATTAATTGTTGTTTTAGGCTCTAAATTTTGCGTCCAATCAAAAAGCCTTCCTGACCTAAGAAGTCCTCCGTTACTATCGTAAGCAACTACTGTTATAAATAAATTAGTAACTAAATCTGATGTGTTATTAGTGTTATATGGAGACTCTCCTGCTGCTGTTGGACTAAAATATATTGCATAATTATTACAAGTTCCTTGATTCCATTGTAAAAACTCTGCAGCCTCGTCCATTCTTACCTCTTTACGACAAGCTAACTCTATTTTTGGCTGTGTTCCTCCCCAATATCCATTCCTGCATAGCGTTTGAAAGCTTCTAATATATCTATTACTCGTACCCCAACCTAAATGCACAAAAGTACTTGCTCTTATTCCTCTACTTGGAACTATAGAATTGTCATAATCTAAAGCTGTATTAAGCAGTTGTATGTTTGAATTCATACTTTTTGAACTAGCTAACGTAGTTGCTTCTCTTATTATACCATTACCATCAATAATTTCACATCTAGCCTTAACTCTAATTCTTCTACAAGTACCATTTTTAGTTACTAAATATTTATCCCCTATCCAATTTTCCATTAAGTTTGCCTGTGGTTGTGCACCTCCATTTTGACCACCAAACCAAACATTAGTCCAAGTTCCCTTTCCATGTGGTACTAAAGAATAAGAAAGTAAATCTTTGCACATTTCACTAATATCAACAGTAAAGGTGTGTCCTGTCGCTGTTTGCACACCATCTCCACCTAAAACTCTATCATACTGACTAATATTTCTAATATCTCTTGATTTTCGTATTGTTCCCACCAAAGTCCAATCGTTAGGCCAATTTGCACCATTTTCCCAATCACTTATCTGATAAACGTCAAATAAAACATTAACAACATCTCCATATGTTGTACCACTTGAGTAAGTTGAGTTAGCTGCACTAGGTTCTTCATTTTCTTTTAAAGATGTATTCCATCTAACACTTACAATAATAGGGTCGTTTACTGACCTAGTAAAGTTATATGAATTTACATAGTTTCTTGTTCTGTTTAAACTAGAAGAATCATATCCGTATGGGTCTTGTCCCATACTTATAGTATCATTTATTGCATACGCCATACCTTAATATATTTTATATTTTTTATTTAAATAGCCTTTTACTTTATCTCTCTCATAATTATTTAAAAATCTATTATATATTATTACCTCTTGTATATCTCCATTCCAATAAGTTCCTACACCTCCTAAATCTATATGTCCTATACTAAAAGACGCTGCATTAAACCCATTGCCATTGTTGAAACTAGCAAAAGTATTTGTTAGTTCTGTATTGTTATTATATTGTAAATAAAAACTTGTGTCGTTTATTCTAGCACAAGCTATATGATTTACAGTTCCTAAATCTTGACTTGGTGTTATCAATTCTCCACCATTATTACTATCATCTAGGGCTTTAAAAATTACTCTACCCTGATTATTCATACCAAAATTTAACCTGTCGCTACCTTCTCTATATCCTATAACTCTTTGTGTTGCAACAGATGTAGAATTTGATTTTGCTACATAAAAAATAGATAAATCATTTCCTGTTATAGGACAATCATAAGATGAAATTAAAAAATCATTTGTTCCGTCAAAAGATACTCTTGTTTTATCTAAAGCACCTCCATAACTGTAACGTAAAGGTCTAAATTCTGAGTTTGTTTGTCTAACACTATTATCACTTCCTGATTGGTCTGTCCATAGTGATATTTTTTTAGTAGGTGTGCTATACGTTATACCACTATCAGCTTTTAGCCATACTACTAAATCGCTTAACTCGTTTGGATAATTACTTTGTGGTCTAAAACACTTACTCATAACCCTCCAAGTAAATGTCATTTTTATTTGCAAAAGTTGGTCATTAGCAACCTCTTTATTTCTTTCAATAGAAACACTCTCATCTTCTAAAAAAGCTAAAACAGGTGCGTTCCTTTGGTAGTATTTTAAAAAATTATCTAACCATTCTGTACCTAAATCTTGTAGGTTTTCCCATCTTTGCTCAATAGACTCATTAGCTTGTTGTGTTCTGTTATATAAATCTGAGAAAAACACTTCAAAAGTATAATTTTCCCAACCATTATCAAGTCCTACTGCAGGAAATACAGAATCAGGGGGTGTAATTAGTAAAGAAGGGTATTGTGTATTGTGATTATCGTTAAATTCTTCTGTATAGCCAAAAAACTTATCTCCATAAGTCCATTTGTCTTTCATTACAGCAACTATATCTGTTAGTTTTATTTGCATATTTTACTCTACCTTATTTGGGTTAGAAATTTTCTCACTAACCTTTGATTCATACTCATTTTTTGCAGTTATCCAACTTAAATATGTTAAAACTTTATATAAATTTGTGTCTTTTACACTATCTATATCATTTTTACCATCTTGTTTAAAAACTCCTTTCTCTGCTAAGACATATAAACTGTTTAGCCAACCAAAAGGCTTTATGTATTTATTATATAGACCCTCTGTTTTTGCAGCCATCATACTTTTTCTTTTTTCTCCAAATACATATTGGAAATTTTCAGCAATCTTTTGCTTTGATTGGTCAAAAAAAAAGCGAACTCATAAACAATGTCCATAGTAAGATTTTTAAATTTCTTTGATTTTTCTTCTACAATCTCCTCATTATAATCTTCTCCTGCCCTTCTACATAAAATAGCCATTTGTTGAGGTAAAATATCATATTTTCCGTGTTTCATAGACTCAACAGTCATATCAAGTGCTGTTGATTCAATAAAATCTCCATAAGTGTTATCTTTTAATGAATCTGATGGAAAATAGTAAGTTTCGCCTTCAAAATCAAAAGACCTTATACCTTTAGGTTGATATTCTTTAGTTAAATCTCCTACAAGCTCAATAACCTGTGTAACCTTTTCCATATCTACATTTTTCATATCTTCTGCACTAATACCACTCATATATGAAAATATTTTACCATTTAAAGCTACATTATCTACAAATTCTATACTCTCTAGTATTTTTGTTAAATCTTCTTCATCTTCTGCGTATCTTTCTTTAAATGAATTATGTTTTAACTTAGTATTGTCGTGGTGTGTTTTAATAATAGCAGCAAGTTCTGACCAATATTTTAACGTCATATCTTTCCATTCTGTAGGAATGTCAAAATCATATTGCCCTCCATTATCTCTTTTAATGTTTATGGTTATGCTCATTTTTTGTTTTCGTTAGTTTTAATATTTTTTTCTGTCTTTCTTCTTTTGCTTTTATGTCATATAAAATATCAGTAGTTTCTCCTATAAATTCTACTGTTGTTTCAAACATATCTTCTGTTAATTCTTCTATATATTCGTTGTTGTGTTTATTTTTTAAAGCTGCTAAAAAGCCCATGGTTGCATACATCATTAAATTTGGCGTCAAATAAACCCATTCTGTTCTTTTGTCTTTTGTGTCTTTAACTATTCTGTTAAAAGCATTTACATAATTTATAATATTATCTATAATATCGTTAAAATCAGTAAATTTATCGCTACCATAACCTTCTGTAGCGTGATACACAGTACCTTGAATAAATTTTATATATTTTGTTAAAATTTTTTCGTGTTTTTTATTTAGGCTACAGATTTGCATAAAATAATTCCAATTACTTCGCAAGTATATTATTTTTTTTTATATTAAACGAGAAATTTTTGGAAATCAGGCAAAATAAACAACTTTAGCACTATTCCACATATTTTTATTTAGTGCCATTACCAAGCAGTCTACCATATCGTCATGTTTTGCTGCAGGAAACTTTACTAATTGTTGTAAAAACTCCTCATTCCATTGACCTCTTAATAAACTAACCCTTCCTGACTCTAAAGCTGCAGAAATATCTTGCACTCTTGCTACTTTATCTTTAGAAGGTGGTTTATCTTCTCTTATATTTAATCCTGTTTCTTTTTGTAGTGTTTGCACAATAGACTTTCCTGATGCTTTTGGCTCTACATATATTCTGCTTCTGTTGCTATACCCATTTTTTTGCACCCATTGAGGTATAAACTTAACTAATTCAGGAAACTCCTTTCTTACATTGACACAATCTATAATTTGCCACTTGTTATTTTTAAATATATATGCTAAAAGTGCCGAAGGGTCATTTTTTTCGTTAGATGTATATGCAGGGTCTATAACAAAATCTACAATTACTTTTTCTCCTACATCTATCATTTTATTTTGGTCAATTCTTAGCCATTCTGCTTTTATCATACCTGAATTTAAAGGTGTTGGTGTTTGCATAAGCTGTCCTGCATAACCATAACTACCTAAAGCTTGTTTGTAATCGTCTAATATATCTTTGCTAAATCTATCTGTCCAAAAAAGACCATTTTTATCATAATAACTTTCTAAAGATTTTGGTTTTACGTCATCAGAAAGCTCTGCAGGTATGCAGATATGTCTATATTTTATTCTGCTATCTCTACCATACAATAAGAAACCACTTAAATCGTTATCGTGTATTCTCTGCATAATAACTATTCTTATTCCTGTTAGAGGATTATTAAGTCGTGAGTAAAATGTTGTTCTATACCATTCGTTTGCATTTTCCCTTTCTATTTCAGAAGCTGCATTTTGGGGAGATACAGGGTCATCTACAATCAAAAAATCTCCCCCCTGCCCTGTAACTGTTCCTCCAACTGATGTCGCCCTTCTTACCCCCAAAAAATTATTCTCATATCTTGATTTTAAGTTTTGGTCTTTCTTAATATGAAAAATTTCCCCCCATCTATCTTTAAACCATTTAGAATTTATTATATCTCTACTTCTTGTTGAGTGTTCTATAGAAAGCTCTGCAGAATATGAAGCTGTTATAAATCTAAATTTTGGATTTCTTATCCAACTCCATACAGGAAACATAACTGTTACTAAAAGTGATTTAGTAGAACGAAAGGGTATGTTTATAACAATGTCTTTTGTTTTAGGCTTGTTCGCAATTATTCGTTCTGCTTCTTCTTGTAAAATATCACATAAATATTTATGATGCCAATTAGTAGAAAGCTCAATACTAGGTTCAACGATATGCCAAGCTTTTTTAAAAAACTCATAGAAAGATAATTCGCATAATTTTTTTTCTAATGCAAATTTTAGTGCTTGGTCGTTAGCTGTTGAGGTCATCAAGCTTGGCTCTTAATTCCTCTATGCTAACATCATCATTCAACTCTATTTTTACTTTTTTTGTGGTATTGTCATTTATTTCAGATGACGATAATTTTGGTACTGTATAATTTAACAGTTTAGAAACTGCATTTATATAGGCCTCAGGATTTTGGTCAAATAATTTATCTAGTGCTAATCTAATTTTTGTAGAATGCCCTTCTAAAGCCCAAGTCAAAGCGTTTCTACTAATTTTAGTTACTGTTACATTATTTTTTTCTCCCTTTTTTCTACCCTCTGTATTTATTTTTCCTCCATTTGGAAAATATTTTTCAGTTACCTCTTTATATGGGTTTAATTTATTAAGATTACTTTCTTTAAGTTTATATCTTTTATCTTCACTCATATTTTTAATTTTTTTACTAATGCAGCTAGTCCGTCAATTTGTTCTAATTTTCTTATAGCCCAATTTATACCACTCGTACCTCCCCAACAGTCCCACATTAGCCCTCCACAGCCTTCGTCATAAGGAACGTCTTTGTGTTGTTGGTGTCTTTTAAATGAAGCCATACGAGCAATAGTATCTCTTGACAAGCTTTCTCTATTTGCTAATTGTCTAGCTCTTTTTTTTCCTACGTCAGTTCCACAAGACCCCCAACCATTTTCTTCAACCCATTTTAACGCCCTTTTTGCGTTATTTGTTGCAGATTGTGGATAATCATTATATGTTTCTGCCATATTATAACTTTTTTATAGAGTCAGCTAATTTATCTATATACTCATCTAACTCATCATCAAGTAGTGAGTCAGTTAAATTCTCATACTCTCTTTCAAGCTCTTCAGCATCTACCTCATCAGGAGTATATGTAAATTTAATTACCATTTCTTTTCCTTCTTCCTCAACATGAACTATTACCTCTCCATTAGTATGAAGCTCTTCCATTTGTTCTTGAGTAAAATTCATAGTATAATCAACATCTTCTTCGTGATTATATTTTGGTTTTATAGTTTCCTCTAAATACTCTCCCTGATTTGCTAATTGACAATCTTCAAGAGTTTCGTATTCACACTCTCCTGTCTCTCCCCATTTGTATTTTCCGTTTTCACATTCCTCGCAAGGCATAATTTCTATTTTTTTAAGATTGATTACAATTTTTATAAATTATACAAGTACCTTCAATAATTCTTAACCTAACAATATCAGCCATAATTTCTAATCCTGATGCAAACGAAAAACCTACAGAAGTAAAAGCTGCTGTTTCTGTTGCAGGAATATTATTTGTGGTTATTAATGCTAAAGTTGTTTCTTCTAAAAAAACTACTTTCCAACCATTGCCCTGTCCAAAATCATCTTGACCTGCAACAAATGTAGTTATACCTGTGTGGCTAGATAATACTGTTGTTTGGTTACATTTTCCATGATTCTCATATTTTAAGTCTGCCGATATTATCGGAGCTTGATTTGCAGTAATCATTTCAGTTGGGTGGTACAATGCCATAATTCTTTTTTTACAAATAAAACAATTTTTTCCATATTTCATAAGAAACTTGCAGAAATTTTACTAACCTGTCTTTATTCATAACTTTATCTTTTTCCATATATATATCTTTAAGGGTATATAATACCCTATAAACATTTAACTATTATGAAATTGAATTTGTTTCCATTTTTATAATTTTTCTACTTCCAAAAACTTCTTGAATATATATTTTTTATAGCATACCTTTGACTTCCTATAGAATACGCTGTTGCTCATATCGCAACTAGCATATTTGATAACCTAATAATCAAAAATCAACAATATGTTTAAGTTTAAAATTGGAAAAGTAACTATACAACTATTACCACCTAAAATAATATGGAATATCTAATTATGAAATTGAAATCAAAATTAGAATGTGTATGTAGATATGCTCAAGAATAGGGCTTCGCATTTTTTACGGAATTTGAAAAAAAACTCCCCAAAATTTCAAAAAAATTCTTTTTAAAACTTTTTTTTTAACTTTTTAATAAAAAAAACTTTTTTTTAATAACTTTTTATGTTTTTATTTGCATAAAAAAAGAAAAAAAGCAGATAATTAAAAGCATTTTGTTAAAATAAATTTAACTATCTGCAATTTTTTTTTAATACCTCTTAGCAGCCGCAAAGAACAATAATTATTGCTATTAAACAGATTGAAAAATCGTTAAAAGGTATTTTATCAAAATTATTAGGGTGTAGTTTTTTTGTATGTCATAGGCATAAATTTAGTTAATAAATAGTTAATAGTTTTCTTTAATAATCAAGGTCATTATTATAGTGATATTCGCCCGTATAATTGTTTCTTACTGCATTTTCTTCTCTCACTACTTCGCCTCTTTCTTCAATATATGTACTGCAATTTTCGCAGAGATATTCATCTTCTACTTCTGAATAATTAAGGTCATCTTCGTGGAATCTCTCCCCGCAACAATCACAAATTGAGCCGCCGCCTTCGGTGTAATCTCCGCAAGTAGAATCTAAAATATATTCGTTAGAGTCCTCATCTGCATCAAATTTAATATTTTCGTTTAATTCTTTGCCCCATCTGAACGAATCCATATAAGGATAATTTGTTAATTCAAAGAATGTATTTGAGTTTATTTGTATTGTAAAGTTTGGATATGGTTTAGAATTTTTAAAATCTTTATTAAACAAATCAGAATATTTTTTTAATGTGTCTTTTATATGGCTAATAGAATAGCAATCTAATTTTTTTAATTTTAAAGCTCTTTTTACTTTATGATATAGTTTACTTTGTAATTCTGCTTGATTGCTATTTTGAAACTCATTAGCGATATAAATTCTGTCTAAAAAATAATTTTTTTCTTTTGTTTCTTGGTTTGTCTTTGTCCAAAGAATAGCCCTAGCCACAACACTTTTCCCCACTTTTAAGCCTACAATTTGAGCCTTTGTATTTATAAATTTATCATATATTTCAAAATAACTAATCGGTTTTTTTGACATACAAGAGCCGTTAGGATTATAGATGTATTTTTTATTTTCTTGAGAATAAAACCCTTTTAAATCATCTTCAAAAAATAAATCTACATTTTTACAATAATTTTTTCTAAGTTGTTTATCTATATCGGCAGATATTAAGTCGGTTTTTTCTTTCTCATCTATAAACATTGCCGATAAAATTTTATTAATGCTAGTGCTAGTAAAATATTTTTTTCTTTGTTCTTTTGTGCCTTTTATTTTTGTGCCTGTATAATCAAGCAAAGAATCAATTTTATCTTGCTTGATATAAGAAACTTTTAAAGGGTTATCTATGCTAGTGCCTATATATTTAAAATCGTTGAATTTATCGCTTTTAGTGGCGTATATAGATAGATAATCAATCGCCTTTTTAATTGTGTTTTGTGTTTCCATTTTTTTTAGTAGTTAGGTTTATAAATTTATTTCAAATTGTTTATTTTGTTTTTTAAATTTTCAATATCTTTCCGTATTTCTTTTACTTGTTCGCTTTGATAAGTAAAATTCAAAAATTTATAATGATATATAGTTCCGTCTAAATCATATAAATATTTGATTAATTCTTTTTTTAATTGTTCGTTGGTTAAATTTTTTAAAGACATTTTTTTAGTTAGTTTAGTTTATAAAATTATTTAATTAAGTTAAAAATTAAGTCGCTAATTAAGATGACAAAAGCAACAGAAAAAAAAGATATAGCTATAGTATTTAAAATATTATCGTATTTTTTAGCTGTTGGGCTTAGTGTTTCCCTGACTGCATACTCTTTAATATTATTCTTTTTAAAAAATAACAATATTTCGTTAGTATTTAAAATTTGTTGTTTTCTTGTGTTTCTGTTTGTTACTGAAAAATAGTTCATTTTTTTATTTTTTTGGTTAATAACTGCAACAAACATACAAATAATTTTTAAATAAAATACAAATAATTTAAAAAAGTTTTTCAACAATTAGAATGTTGATAACTTTCTTGCAAATAATTTGCATACATAAAGAAAATATGTAAAGAAAATAAAATTTAACATAAAAAATATTATGTTAAATATTGTAAAATGGCGGCATACCCCTTTAACAACAGGCCTGGCAGTTTCATAGGGTCTAGCAGTTTCAACAGCCTCAGCAGTTTCAGGAGAAATTTTAAAAAAATAAAATAAAAAAATAAAAAAAATAAAATTTTTAGAAAATAAAAAATAAAAATAAATTATCTTTTTATTTTAAAACATTATATAAAATATGTCGTATAAAAAAATAACCAACAGGCTATCAAACTGTTGGCTACTTTTCACTAACTAAAAAAAAGCGTATTATGAAACACTTTACCTTTAGACCTTAACGTAGGTCTTAAACCTTAAAATCTTGTTTATTATAGACTGACTTACCTTATACAAAGACGCTAACTGATGTTGCGTGTATTTACCTGATTTGTAGTCAGCTCTTATCTGCTCTGCTTCGTCATATGTGAACTTACGTTTAGCATATCCTCCACCTCGCATATCTTTTCTGTCATATATATTTATACTCATAGCTTTTTATTAAAATAATCATCAATAACTTGTATAGTCTCGTCTAACCCTTTAGTAACCCTAGCACAGTACCCTTGCTCGTTTAAATATTCTATCCACTCTTTCTGTTCTTTAGTTGGGTAAGATTTTTTATCTTTCTTTATTTCTAGGAACAATCCGTGATATACCCCTCCCCCCTCC
>CETU01098150.1_pt1 | contig 34624 bp, 42 predicted proteins | sample 356531 | NCBI WGS metagenome assembly CETU01 (sample SAMEA2623488, study PRJEB7988) | marine metagenome | isolation source: saline water (ENVO:00002010), including
AAAGAAAAATCTTTGATGACTGATGATGAATATAACAGGTTTAAAGATAATCAAAACAAATAAAACTAGTATTCTTAAACTAACTATGTTTATAACTATTTAATGTCTTCTAAATATTATACTATGGAATTTATTATTAATGATATTGTCTATGTATCATTAAGAGAAAAAATGGATGTCTTAAATATTGAGTCACAAGGCGGTCATTTCAAAGTTAAGGGCCATGATCATATGGGCTTATGGGTAGAGCATCCAGGTTTAGAGTATGATTTTGAAGATGGTAAAAAGGAAGAAATTGACTGCGTTTTTTTAATCCCATGGTCAAATATCCAGACAATTATGCATTTTCCCAATAAAGAAGGTTTTGATTTTGAGGGAGTGTTAGATAAAAAGAAAATTGGTTTTACTAATATCTCAAAAGATTCCAAAGATGCTTAAAGGGAAAATAAAGCATTTAGACACTTCAAATGGCTGGGGATTTATAGAGACTATTGACGGTGATGATTATTTTTTTAATGTTTCAAATGTTCGACCGGGGCAAAATCTTAATCTTGGCGACTCTGTTAAGTTTGATTTTTATCAGACTAATAGAGGTCCTTCTGCAAAAAATATACTGAAAATAGATAGTTGATGAGTATTGATGAGCCTGATTTTTGGCAGGAAAGATATATTAATGATAATATACCATGGCATACTAAAACTATTACTCCTGCACTTGTTAATTCTGTCGACCATTCAGTTAGCAAAAAAATTGCTATTTTAGGATGCGGATATAGTAAAGATTCAATATTTTTAGCAAATAAAAAACATAGTGTTTTTTCAGTAGATTTTGCATCTAAGCCAATTGAATATTTAACTGGTATTAAAAATAAATATAATATTGACAACCTAAACCCCATTGAATGTGATATTTTTAATCTTCCAAATTTATATCCCAATTTTTTTGATATTGTCTTAGAATACACGTGTTTTTGCGCAATAATGCCATCAAAAAGATTAGAGTACGCTGAATTAGTTTCAAAAATTTTGAATAAAAATGGACAATTTATTTCATTGTTTTTCCCAATAAAAGAAAGAGAAGCTGATAAAGATGGTCCTCCTTTTTACGTAAATTTAGAAGATACACTTCCAATGTTTGAAAATAATTTTAATATTATCAAAATTGATAAAAATGTAGATTCTATTAAGCCTCGTAAAGGGTTTGAAACATTAGTGATTATGAGGAAGAAATGAAAGAAAGTAGATTTGCCATAAAAATACCGAAACTGAAACTGTTTGGTTACCACGGATGTTATGAAAAAGAAAAGGATAAAGGTCAAGAATTTGAATTGGAAATGGTAATCACAATTATTCCACAAAAAACAGATGCGTTTTTAAATACAATTGATTACGTTAAGGTTGAAGCTGAAATTAAAAAAACTTTTAATGATGTAAGATATGATTTGTTAGAAGATTTGTCAGCTAATATATCTTCTATTCCGTATAAATTAACGGATCCCGCAAGTAGACTTTACAAAGAAATATATTCAGTCTCTGTTACAATTAGGAAAAATAGTCCACAGGGTATGTCCATCCCATATGTTGAGGTTAAATATATTAATTATAATTCGGCATCTAGGAAAAATGAGGAATATCAGTAAATTAAATAAAGCTTTATTCTCTCTAGGTTCGAATTTAGGGAGTAGAAAGAAAAATCTTCAAAGCTGTATAGCTTATATAAATAATTGTAAAAATATTAAAGTAGTTGGAATATCCTCTCTTTATGAAAGCTCACCAATGTATAATTCAAATCAAGAAGATTTTATTAATTGCGTGATAGAGATTGAAACATCTTTAAAGCCAATGGAATTATTAAAGTATAATCAGTCAATCGAGAAAATTATGGGTAGAGATATGAGTATTGCTAGAAATCAACCTAGAAAAATAGATATTGACATATTAACTTATAACAACGAAATTGTTAATGAACAAAATTTGCAGATACCGCATCCAAGAATGACTGAGCGTAAATTTGTTCTTAATCCCTTATTTGAATTAAAAGGAAGCTTGTCAATTCCTGGACATAACAAAAAAATAGAAGATTTGATTAAGGAATTGGATAAAAAAAGTGATAAAATTAGGCAGTGTAAACATAAAATAAATGAAAAAGATCTATCATATAGCAGTTGAAGGTACTATTGGAGTAGGAAAAACGAGCCTTGCTCGAATATTGGCTGAAGAAATTCAGGGACGCCTAGTTTTGGAAGAATTCGAAGATAATCCGTTTTTAAAAGAATTCTACCAAGATAGAAAAAGATGGGCATTTCAAACTCAAATAAATTTTCTTATATCAAGGTATTATCAGCAACTACGATTACAGCAAATTGATATGTTTGCAGATAAAATTGTATCAGATTATATGTTTGCCAAAGATAAATTATTTGCTCAAACCAGTCTTGATGATAATGAGATGATATTATATAAAAAACTTGCTAATATCTTTGAAAAAAATATCACCCCTCCTGATCTAGTTATATTTTTACAATCTGATGTTGATAGGTTAATGGAGAACATTAAAAGTAGAGGTAGAGATTATGAAAAAGATATCGACTGGGAATATTTGAGCCAGTTAAATGAAATATATAATCAATATTTCCTTTCTTATGATAAAAGTAATCTGCTCTTAATCAACTCAAATAATATCGATTTTGTTAATAATAAAGATGATTTAAAACAAATTTTAGACGTAATTAGGACGCCATTTTCAGGAACTAAGTTTTTTAATCCCGCTATTTAATGATCAGAATTGTTATAGTTTTAATAATTGCCTATTTTTGTATACAAATCTATATACTATTTAAAAATAATAATGTTAGAAATAAAAATAAGAGTAAAAGTAAATTTACACCTCCAAGTGAAGATAATGTTAGGGATGCTAAATTTGAGGATTCTAAGTAACTTAGGTAATTAATAATGGCCACTATTTTTACTAAAATTATTAATAAAGAAATCCCCGCAGATATAGTTTATGAGAATGAAAATTTTTTAGCCTTTAATGATATTTCTCCTCAAGCGCCAATTCATGTGTTAATTATACCTAAAAAAGAAATTCCTACAGTTAATGATATGCAAGAAGAAGATTTAGAAATCTTAGGAGGCCTTTTTCTAGTTGCTAAGCACCTTGCTAAGAAACTTAAGATAGATAATGAAGGTTTTAGATTGGTTATGAATTGTAATGATTATGGTGGCCAGTCTGTTAACCATATACACCTGCATCTAATAGGTGGTAGAAAAATGAATTGGCCTCCGGGTTAATATATATGACTAGAATTGACGACATAGATATAAAAGATAAAACCGTTCTGATAAGGGTTGACTATAATGTTCCAATTGTTAATGGAATTATAAAAGATACATTTAGGATTGATGCTAGTTTTAAAACAATAAATTATTGTTTGAAAAATAATTGTAAAGTAGTCTTGATGTCACATTTAGGCCGCCCTAAGTCTACTGATTTAAGTTTATCATTATATCCAGTATTTGAATATTTAAATGAAATTTATTCTGGAAAAATTTTCTTTGCCAAAGATTGTATATCAGATGAAGCTATTCATAGCTCTAGTAGTTTGAAAAATGGTCAGATTCTACTTTTAGAAAATTTGAGATTTTATAAAGGAGAATTAGATTGTGACTATGATTTTTCTTCAAAGCTTTCAATGCATGGTGATATATTTATAAATGATGCATTTGGTACTTCTCATAGAGCTCACGCTTCTAATGTGGGTGTTTGTAACTTTTTTAAAGATAAAGGATATGGATTTCTTATACAAAAAGAAAAAAAATACCTTAATGATATTTTAAACTCTAAGGATAATCGTTTGACCTTAATTCTAGGCGGGGCAAAAATTTCAGATAAAATTAAAATTCTTAATCGATTCATAGGTGTTGCGGATAATATTTTAATTGGTGGAGCAATGTCAAATAATTTTTTAAAAGCAAGGGGTTTTAATATCGGTAAATCTTTATATGAGCATAGATATGTTGACTATGCAAAAGAGATATTAGACCGTAAAAGCCACACAGCTATCATATTACCAATTGACTATGTTTGTACAAAAGATTTAGAAAAAAAAGGAAATGTGAGAAATTCAAAATTTTCAAATATTAAAGATAACGAGTATTTAGTAGATATTGGATGTGAAACAATTAATTTATTTAATATGATTATTAAGGAAAAAACTGATACAATCATTTGGAATGGTCCAATGGGCATTATTGAAATAGATGAATTCTCAAATGGAACTAAAGAGATGATAAACTCTATAAAATTTATGAATAAAAAAAAAATAATAAGTATCATTGGTGGAGGTGATACTAGTTCAATGATTAATAAAGATGAATACTCCATGTTTACTCATATTTCAACAGGCGGTGGAGCGTCTCTTAAATTATTGAGTGGTGAAATCATGGATTCTTTTGAGGCACTAAAAAATGAATAAAATTTTGTATATAGCAAATTGGAAAATGAATAAGAGTTTTAATGATAGTGAATCTTTTATAAACAAACTTATACTTAATCTGGATACTACAGATAATAATGAAGTTGTGATTTGTCCCTCATTCATATCATTAGCTAAATTAGATTCTACTAATAGATTTAAAGAGTCAGCTGGAATATCTTTCGGTGCTCAGAATGTTAGCGATCAAAAACATGGAGCATTCACTGGAGATATTTCTGTTGAAATGTTAAAAGATACACTTTCTAAATACTGTATAGTTGGTCATTCTGAAAGAAGGCTATTATATCGCGAATCAGATAGGCAAATTAATAAAAAAATTAAATTACTTATTGAATTTGACATTATCCCTATTTTGTGTGTTGGTGAGTCTTTAGAGCAAAGAAAAAATAATGAAAGTGAAATAATAATTTCAAATCAATTATCTGCTTGCTTAAAAGATATAGGTGAAAAACGACTTATAATTGCCTATGAACCAGTTTGGGCAATAGGTACTGGAAAGAGTGCAACCATTCAAGATATTTCTAAAATGAATTCTAGTATTAAAAAACAAATGAATAAACTAGGTTTTATAGATGAACAATTTTATATTTTATATGGAGGAAGTGTTAATATCGAAAACGTAAAAGTTTTAAAAACAGCAAAACATATTAATGGTTTTTTAATTGGTGGAGCATCGTTAGAGGTAGATAAATTTTTGGAATTAATTAAAAGGTAGGTTATATGAGTACTTTAGCATACATATGTTTAATTGTATTTATTCTAGTTTGCATTATGTTAATTGGAATAATTTTAATACAAAGTAGTAAATCCGGAATGGGTGCAGGCTTAGGAGGTAATACAGCCTTGAATTCAGCTTTTGGTTCAGCTGAGGCTGATAAACTTCTAGTTAAGCTAACAACAGGTTTGGCAGTAATATATATGGCTTTAGCTATAGCAATGTCATTTCTAGTTTAAGATATTTTAAATAGCTGAAGTGGTGGAATTGGTAGACACGCTGTCTTGAGGGGGCAGTGGGAGAAATCTCGTGCGGGTTCAATTCCCGCCTTCAGCACACAAAAATAAAGGAAGGTTTATGAAATATATTAAAATTTCTATGTTATTATCGATTTCAATGCTATTTGCCAACTCAGATATTTATAATTTAATCGAAAAAACAAAAGCAACGCTAGAACAAAATCAAGAAATTTCAAAAGACGAATTATATCAAGCTGCAATATCTGCATATTCTATTGAAGAGTATAAGGATGCTAATAGTTTTTTAAGGTATTTAGTTCGCGAACTTGATAATGAAGAATATAAAAATGATCTTAATTTATGGGTTAAGAGAACAAAAGAGATTGAAATTTTAACCGGCCGATATTTGGATGACCCTGGAGAAAAAGATAATATTATTTTTGAGCTTGAAGAACTAAGATATAGCTATGATTTTTATAGAAATTGTGACCTAGTTGAAGAAACTATACCAGACTTGTTGGCAAATGAGAATATACTTGAATTTGAAAACTGCGCTTATATTGAATATAATATAGGTAAGATCCATTACTTTGAAGAAGATTATTCTGAGGCCTTAAAGTACTATAATTTAGCCTCTTTACTCAATCCTGTTAATCGTTCCTATGCGAACTCCTTGAATAGTGTAGTTTCAAAGATAATTAAAGATGCTGATGAATATTGTGATTTTAAAGATTACGGCACCTGCATTGAAATTTATTTAAGTGCATTAGAAAATATGGGTGAAAATAACAGTAATTATCAGTCACTATTATATAAAATATCAAGGGCATACTATTATGATAAGGAAGAAGAGCAGGCTTTGAAATATCTTAAAAAGAGAGTTGATATTAATATTGAAACATTATCATTAAGCAATATTGAGGATGAGTATTTTGATGAAAAAGATTTTAAGGCTTTATATTTAATGGGTGAATGTTATAGAAAATTAGGTGATCCTGATAATGCTATAAAGAGTTATACATGCGCCTTAAATGCAAAAGAAGATGCTAAGGCATATTACAAGAGGGGCACGGTTTATTTTTCAATTGAAAATTATGATAAAGCAGCTTTTAATTATGAAGAAGCTATTTATATAAAAGAAAATTATCATCAAGCATATGAAAGCCTTGGTATTTTATTTAAAAGTCAAAATGATGATGACTCAGCTATCGAGAATTTTAAATTAGCTCTTGAATATGATCCTAGAAACTATGGGTGCTGGTTTAGACTCTCAAATGCATATAATGATATTGGTGATAAATACAATGATAAGACAATGTATCAGTTAGCAAAAGAATGTGCGGAAGAATGTTTGATGATTAAAAGAAGTTATCTTGCTGCATATTTTGAAATAGGAAGGGCTGAATATGGTTTAGGTAGAAAATTTGCTGCTATAACTAATTTTGAAAAAGCACGTAATGATAGTCAGTACCGAAAAATTGCAGATTCTGAAATTAAAAATATACAAAAAGAGCTTTCTGAATAATACTATCAATGTTTCATAAAACTCTATGATTAAAGCAGTAATATTTGATTTAGACAATACCCTTGTAGACTTTATTTACATGAAAAACCAAGCCGTAGATTCTGCAATTAGTGGTATGATTAATTCTGGCTTAAAGATTGATCATAAAATTGCCAGGGATAAAATATTTGATATTTATGAGAGAAAAGGATACGAGTATCAAGAGGTTCTTAATCAATTTATTCTTTCTGTGAATGGTTGTATAGATTTTAGAATTCTTGCTGCAGGTATTGTTTGTTATAGAAGGGCAAAAGAAGAGTCGTTAAGAACATATCCTAAAGTACAGTCTACATTAAATAATATTAGGGTATTAGGATTAAAATTAGGCTTAATAACTGATGCTCCTAGCAGAGAGGCATGGACTAGGCTCTATTCTGTAAAAATACACAATTCTTTTGATAGAGTTATAACAAGCGATGATACCAATACTTTTAAACCAAATCCTCAGCCTTTTAATTTGATGCTAAAACACTTTAATATATTGCCTCATGAGGCAGTAATGGTTGGCGATTGGCCCGAAAAAGATTTAGATGGTGCAAAAAGCGTTGGAATAAAAACTGCATTTGCGAAATATGGAGCATCAAATATAAACGAAAAGCAGAATTATAATTCCGATGTAATTTTGTCATCTATTGACGAGATATTAGAATACATTAAATTGGAAAATAGCAAGTGATTTACATCGGAAATGATATTGTTGAAATATCTAGGGTATCACATATGATCAATAGATATGGTAAAAGATTTCTAAATAAAATCTTTTCGTCGAAAGAGATTCGTTCTATAAAAAAAAAGAACTCTCTAAACACACTTAGTGGTAAGTTTGCAGCTAAAGAAGCATATGCAAAAGCTCTAATGTCTAGTGGGATTATTGAAAGAGTTTCTTTTAAAGATATTGAAATATTAACAAAAGCTAATGGTGCTCCATTTGTAGAATTAAATAACATCCCAAAAGAAAGAATTAGAAGTTTAAAAATTTCAATCTCACATACTGATCAATATGCAACAGCTTTTGCATTGATTGAGTTATTTTAATATTAAATGCAATTAATACTATCCAAAAAAGAATCACATTTGCTGGATAAGACAAGTGCAGCCAAAAAGTATATTTCTTCTTCTAAATTAATGGATAATGCAGGAAAGTTGTCTGCACAATACTTTATAGATAATGTAGAGGATCCTTTTAATAAAAAAGTTTTAGTTATTGCGGGATGTGGAAATAATGGTGGTGATGCATTTATAATGCATTATTATTTAATTAAATATGGAGTTAGCTCAAATATATTCTTTTTCAATAAAAATAAACACAAACATTTACTTAACAAATATAATCTGTCTGATTATTTTGAAATTAATACTTTTAATGCAAACATTATTAAGTCTTTTGATTGGTTTGTTGATGGTATTTTTGGCGTTGGTCTTAATAGACCCATTGAAGGAAGGTTTAAAGATGTGATATCTTTGTTGGGTAATAAGATGGTTTTTTCATTAGATCTTCCATCAGGCATCGACTCTAATTCAGGGTATCCATTTAGTCATATATATTGTAAGCCCTCTTTTGTGGTTTCAATGGGTTACTTAAAGCCAGGTAATATAATGAACTCAGGTAAAGAATTTTTTAAAAATACAGATGTTTTAGATGTAAAGTTTCCAAAAGCAGAAAATATAATTAAGCTTAAAAATAAGTTTCTAGTTCAAAAAAGTGATATTCAGGCTCTAATTAAAAAAGATGACTTATTAAAAAATAAATATAATTCATTTTGTTCAATTGTTGTTGGTTCAAAAAAATATTCTGGTGCTGGTGTTTTATCAATGATCGCAACACTTAAATCTGGTTCTAGTTATGTCCAGACTTTAGTGCCTGGAAGTATATCAAATTTATATAGAGCTAAGTGCCTTGAATCAAAAATAATCGAGGTTGGTAATAAAGATTTTTTTTCTTTTGATAATTATGAAAAAGCAATTAAGTATCTTTCTTCAAAAAAAGGACCTGTTTTAATAGGTCCAGGTATTGGAGAAAGTAAAACCACAAAAAAATTCACCATGAAAATTTTAAACTATTTAAAAATAGAAAAATATAAATGTGTAATAGATGCTTCTGCGTTCGAGCCTTTGTATTCAAGTGAAATGAATGTTAAAGACTTGCCTGAGAATTGTATAATCACGCCACATAGAGGAGAGTTTGATAAAATTTTTCCTAAATATAATAATTCTAATAAAAGTCAGCTAGAAATATGTCTAGAAGTTTCTGAACAATTAGATGGTCGTGTTTTAATTTTAAAGGGACCTACGACTTTCGTAGTATCCAGCGATAAAAATATTTATCTCTTTAATAATTCTAATTCATTATTGGCTGCTGCAGGATCAGGTGACGTCTTATCTGGTATTTTAATAGGATTAATTTCCTCTGGATATTCAATAGATGAAGCTGCTTTAATTGGAGTGTATTTACATGGTTTTTGTAGCGAACTTCTTTATCTAGAAAAATCTAAACATAAGATTGTTTCAAGCGATATACTCAATATTATAACACGTGCATTTAATGAAATTTTATAGTAGAAAATTAGTGCTATTTTTATATATAGTAATTATATTTTTAATATCATTAATTCCATCAAAGAGTGTTCAATCTATTCAGGTACTTGGAATTGATAAATTTTTTCATTTAGTTGAATATTTTATTTTAGGATTTATTTTCAAATATTCAATTAAACATAATATTAGATATTATGAATTTTTAATTTTATGTGTTCCAATATTAGATGAATTTTTTGTTCAAAGGATATCAGGCAGAAGTATAGATCCGTGGGATTTTCTTTTTAATATTATAGGCCTAATATTAGGATACAAAATAAAAGGATACTTTGATAAAAGAACTAAATATTAAAAATTTTGCAATTATTGATTCTCTATGTGTGAAATTTGACAATGGATTTAATGTAATAACTGGTGAAACTGGCGCTGGAAAGACTCTAATTATTAAAGCAGTTGATATTTTACTTGGTGCAAAAATTAATAAAAAAATGATTAGAGATGAAAGTGTTGCTTTGGAAATTAATGCTAAATTTATTCATAATGGTAAAGATTTAGAAATTTCTAGAATCTTTAAAAGAGAAAGGTCTTATAGTGAGGTAAATAAAAAGCGTATCTCAATTTCTGATTTATTAAAAAAATATTCATCATTAGTGCAATTCCAAAGACAGCATGATTCGAATGATTTATTAGATGTTAGTAAGCATATTCTTATGCTAGATTCTTACATTGGAATTGAAGAAGAAATATTTACACTCAATAATCTGTTCTATGCATATTTAGATGATAAAAAAAGATACGATGATATGAAAATAAATGCCATCGCTTACAGAGATAAGATTAATTTGAATAAATTCCAAATAGATGAGCTCAATTCTATCAAATTAGATGTGAAAGAAGAGAGTTTGGTTAATAAAAAATATAAACAATTCGTAAGTTCTAAAGATGTAATTGATACAGTTAACAAATATATTGATTTGAATGAAGATTTTCAAATTTCTCCAATAATAAATATAGAGAAAAATATTAAGTCTCTATCCAGATATCAATCTGAAGACACGGATATCAATGATTTAGTTAATAGGTTAGAAGAAGTTTTGATTGAGTTAAAAGATATTAAGGATGAAGTATCTAATTTGGACTCAAAGTATCATTTTAATGAAGAAGAAAAAAGTGTTATTGAAGATAAGATTCTTTCATATGAACAAATTAAACGAAAGTATGGTGGATCAATCCAATCTGCAATTAAATTTAGAGATACACTAATATCTGAGATTGATGGAGATTTATCATACGATGATAAACTTGAGAAATTAAAAAACAAACTTGATTTAAGTAAAAAATTATATATGAATAAGGCTCAAGAGGTTAGTGCTACAAGAAAAGAGTATGCACTAACCATGCAAAAGAAAATAAATGATTACTTAAAAAAAGTAGATATGCCTAATTCAAAAATAAAAATATTAATAAAACCTTCTGGTCGATACAGTGACAATGGTATTGATGAATGCGAAATTTATATTATAACAAATAAGGGTGAGAAGTTTAAACCTCTTCAAGAAATAGCTTCTGGTGGCGAAATATCTAGAATAATGCTTTCAATAAGCTTAGTTTTAAGCAACGTGAATACTGGAAGCACATTAATTTTTGATGAAGTTGATACTGGTGTCTCAGGCGCAACTGCAAGTAGTATGGGGAATCTTTTAAAAGGATTAGCTGATAGAAAGCAGTTGATTGTAGTTACCCATCTTCCTCAAATTGCATCAAAAGCCATAGCTCATGTTTATTGCTACAAAAGTGTAAACTTTTCAAAGACTAAGGCCAAATTAAAATATTTAAAAAATGAATCGAGAAAAAAAGAGATTGCTAGAATGCTAAGCGGAGAGAAAATCACACAACATAGCTTAAAGCAAGCAGAAAGGTTTATTTTAGATGGATAAATTTATAATAAATGGTGGTAAAAAACTTATTGGAGAAGTTCAGATTAGCGGAGCTAAAAATGCTGTTCTTCCGATAATGGCTGCCTGTATTTTAAAACCTGCAACTTATACAATTAAAAATGTTCCAAATCTAAAAGATACAAGGACTATGATAAAATTGCTTGAAGAGAGTGGTGCTAATGTAAAATTTGATAATAATATATTGGTTGTAGACTCTACTCAATGCAACAACCCTGTTGCTCCTTATGATTTAGTTAAAACAATGAGGGCTTCTTTTTATATGTTGGGTCCTTTTATTGCTAGATTTGGAAAATCTACAGTTTCGTTGCCTGGAGGATGTGCATGGGGACCACGTCCAGTTGACTTTCATATAAAAGCTTTAAAACAAATGGGCGCCCATGTTGAATTAAAAGAAGGAAACATACTTTGTTCTGGTAATTTGAAAGGTGCTGAAATAATCTTTGAAAAGAAAAGTGTTGGAGCTACAGGCAATATTATTATGGCTGCAGTTGGAGCTGAAGGTGAGACAATAATATCAAATGCTTCTTGTGAACCAGAAATTGAAGATTTGTGCACTTTTATATCATTGCTTGGTGTAAATATAGAGGGGATCGGTACTGATTTACTAAAGATAAATTCATCAACCGATAGCATTGTAAAAAAAGTAGATTATTCTATAATTCCAGATCGTATTGAGGCCGCAACTTTTATGATTTTAGCCGCAATAACAAACGGTGATATTATATTAAGAAATGTAAACATTAATCATTTAGATATTGTGATATCTAAACTTAAAAGAGCAGGAGTCAGAATTGAAATTGTTAATACTAATTCATTGCGTATCAGTAATAGTGCTAACTTATCTTCTGTTGATGTTGAGACGAGAGAATATCCGGGTTTTCCTACTGACATACAAGCACAATGGATGTCCTTAATGTGTCTAGCGACAGGCACTTCTACAATCAAAGAAAACATATATTCTGATAGGTTTACTCATGTAGCAGAGTTAAATCGATTTGGTGCAGATATTAAAGTTGAAGGAGATACGGCACATATAAATGGTGTTAACAGCTTTAGAGCTGCTCCTGTAATGTCTACAGATATTAGAGCGAGTGCTTCATTGATACTTGCAGCATTGAGTAGTGAGGGTGAAAGCTCTATTTCTAGAATATATCATATTGATAGGGGCTACGAAAACATTGAACGAAAGATAGCTGCGTTAGGTGGGGATATAAAAAGAAAAAAGTAAGAAATTGTCGTATGTGTTTATTTCTAAAAAAAATGTAGTATTGAAATAATTTGTTACAAAAAGTTGACCTAGAACACTTGTAATATTTGCAAATTCGAATTAATTTAAGACAGTGACAAAATATACTTAAACTGAAAAGGAGTATTAAAAATGAAAAAAACAAACACATTAATAGTATTATTAACTATTGCATCTTTATCTTTTGGACTAAATAATAAATCTGCTATGTCAGTTAACAATGATTTCGATTTATCATTTAATAGTAATCAAGATGTATATGGTATCCAATTTGATATGCGTTATGACGCGTCTATCATATTAATCGATGAATTAACAAATGAAAGCTCTTTAGTAGAAGGCGTAGATATATATGCAAGAGAAAAAGAGCCCGGGTTTGTTCGAGTGCTTATGTTTAGCATGAATTTAGAAAAAATTGCTTCAGCAAATCAACTAACTAATGTTATTGACTTTAATATTACTCCTTTATCTACAAATGCAAGTTTAAGCCCTGTAATTGTGTTCGATAATATTATAGTTGCTGGAGAGAATGGTCAAGAATTAGACTATCCAAGTACTTTTGAGTATCAAGTATCTAACTCTGATTTAGTCCCAACTTCGACAGCGTTGTCGAATGTTTACCCAAATCCTTTTAATCCATCTACAACTATTGACTATACATTAAGTGTAAGCTCAGATGTGACTCTATCTATATATGATATGCAAGGTAGGATGGTTAGATCATTAGTTTCTGCTAACCAAGATGCTGGAACATATAATGTGATTTGGAATGGATTGAATGAAACTGGTGAGCAATCTGCAAGTGGTATTTATTTAGTTATGATGGAAGCCAATGGTAATATCTACCAGCAATCTATCACATTACTAAAATAATTGTAAATAAAATTTAACATTTTTTGTGTTTTGTTTTAAAAGGTCTCCTTGTATAGGGAGGCCTTTTTTTTTATAATAAATTTTTATTTAGGTTGTATATCTTGCAAATTTCATATAATATACTACTTGAACTAGTATTTCATTTATAAATATTCGAAGAATGAGTTTAAATATAGTTATAATTGGCGCTGGAGAGGTGGGCTTTAATATTGCGAAACATTTAAGCAAAGAAGACTATTCTATAAGTGTAATCGACATAAATCCTAAAAAATGTCAAAGAGTTCAAAATTCAATCGATGCAAAGGTTATTGAGGGTGATGGTACCTCTCAAAGACTGCTTTCTGAAATAGATATGCCACAAGTTGATTATATATTAGCTTTGACAAGAATAGATGAAGTTAACTTAGTTTCTTCACAAATTGCATCTAAAATGGGTGCGAAGCATGTAATATGTAGACTAAGAAATACTGAATATATTCATAAAGATGCAGTAGTTTCTCCATCTGATTTTAATATATCCTATGTTACATACCCAGAAATGGCTGCAAAAGATGATATAGAACATATGATTAAGAAAGGTTCTGAAGATGAAGTGCACGAATTTAATGCAGGTAGAATAAATATGATAGGATTTCATCTTGAGGAGGACTCTCCAATTGTTGGAAGAACTGTATCTGATGTAGAATTATCAAATCCATATATCTCACACAAGCTTGCTTTAGTTTATAGAGATGACGAGAGTTTTATTCCTCATGAAAATACAGAATATAAAACGGGGGATTATATTTATGTTGTAGGGAAAAATGAAGATATTAGTGAAATTCAAAAAATGACTGGAAACCCCAATTATGATATTAATAATATAATGATTGTAGGTTGTGGAAAGGTTGGCCGACTACTAGCGAAATCATTACAGAATGATTATAATGTTACAATGGTCGAAAAAGATGAAGATAAAGCAAAAGAATTTAGTGGAAAATTATCTAAAACATTGATGTTGTCAGGGGATGGCTTAGATTTAGATTTTCTTGATTCAGAAGACATATCAGAGATTGATTGCTTTATTGCAGCTACTGAAAGCGAGCAAACTAATTTATTATCTAGTATGATTGCAAAAGATTTTGGCGTACAACAAGTTATTACGCATGTAAATACAACTGATTACTATAAAGTAATAAAGAAAATGGATTTAAGTATAGTTATTAGTAAAAATATATCAGCAGTAAATGAAATATTGAAATATATTCGAACGGAACAAGAAAATATTCAGATTTCTAGATTTGAAGATTTAGATGTTGAAGCTGTTGAGTTAACAGTTGACAGTCAGTCTTTATATATAAATAGTGATTATAGTATATCGGATATTCCAGAGACAATCAGTTTGTGTGCAATAATTCGTGAAAATAAAGTAATAATACCAAATCATAAGGCAGAAATTTTATCAAATGATCAGCTGCTTATCTTTGCAAAGCCTAATGAAATTAAAGAAATAGAATTATTATTTAAATAATGAATTATAGATCAGTAGTCAATATAATAGGATTCATTCTAATTTTATTAGGAATTTCAATGATTTTTAGTATTGGCTGGTCTTTGTACTATCATGAGGATATTAATCATTATAGAGATTTAACAGCCCTTATAAAATCCATGACCGTCACCCTATTGTCAGGCTTGATTTTAGTTTTTGGAACATATTCAAAAAAAAAGCGAAAAGAATTGTCGGTAAGAGATGGCTTTGCCATCGTTGCTCTAGCATGGATTTTTATGGCAGCATTTTCTGCTTTACCTTACTACTTTTCTACAGATTTTAATTATATCAATTCATTTTTTGAAGCTATGTCTGGAATTACAACTACAGGAGCTAGTGTTGTAAGTGATATAGAGTCATTGTCTCATGGGATTTTATTTTGGAGAAGTTATACCCAATTTATAGGAGGAATGGGGATTATTGTATTTAGTATTGCTATCTTGCCACTTTTAGGTTTTGGTGGTGTTCAGCTTTTTAAGGCAGAAGTTGCTGGTCCAACAGCAGATAAGCTAACTCCTAGAATAAAGCAGACAGCAAAGTATTTATGGGGTATTTATTTAGGTTTAATATTGGTTCAAACGTTGGTGATGTGGATTGAAGGGTGGTATTTTGATATAGATAAATTGAACTTTTTTCATGCTTTATGTCATTCGTTTTGCACTATATCCACTGCAGGATTTTCAACTTACAACTCAAGCATAGCAGCTTTTGAATCTCCTATCGTTACTTGGACAGTAATATTTTTCATGTTTTTATCAGCTATAAATTTTACATTACATTTTTTATTTTTTATAAAAGGATCCTTTGGATATCTAAAAAACCCAGAGTTTAAGGTTTATTTTAGAATTGTAATTGGTGTATCTATTTTCTTTTTTTTAAGTTTATACAAGTCAAATATTCCAGATTTGACATCAACCTACAGTAAAATCGAAAGTTCAGTTTTTTATGCCGTCTCTTTTATGAGTACGACAGGGTTCACATTGACAAATTATTCAGATTGGGGTAATAGTAGCCAGATAGTAGTTTTTATTTTATTATTTGTGGGTGGGTGCGCAGGTTCAACTACTGGAGGTGTAAAATTAATTAGAACATTATTAGTGTTAAAATATTTGAAATCAATTGTAAGAAAACTAATTCATCCTAAAGGTGTTTATCCTATAAGAATTGGTAAAAAAGAAATTTCCGATGAAATTATTCAAGGCGTATTAGGTTTTTATTTATTTTATATATTAATTTTTATAATATTATCTTTGTTAGTAGCAGTTACTGCAAATACTAACTTTATATCTTCATTAGCAGTATCTGCGTCTACAATAGGTAATATAGGTCCTGGTTTAGGTGTGATAGGGCCTATTTATAACTGGGAACATTTTCCAAACATTACAAAAATTATAATTAGTTTTTGTATGTTGCTTGGACGATTAGAAATTTTTACAATAATGATTTTATTTAGCAGGACATATTGGAGAAGATGAAAAATATAAGAATAGAAATAGAAAACAACGTTTGCACAATATATATAAATAGAGAAAAATCTTTTAATGCAATTAATATTGAAGTTATTATGGAACTAAAAGAAATTTTAGATAAATATAAAAATTCAAAAGAATTTAGATCCATAATATTAACTGGTTCAGGGAAAAACGCTTTTATTGCAGGTGCCGATATTAAGGCAATGTCTGCCATGAATAGTAAGGAAGCTTATAATTTTTCTACTGAAGGCAATAGTTTAACTAGGTTAATTGAAAATTATCCTAAGCCTATTATTGCAGCTATTAATGGCTATGCTCTAGGTGGTGGATGTGAGTTCGCTATGGCTTGTCATATCCGTTTTTGTTCTGAAAATACTATTATTGGTCAGCCAGAAACTGGGTTAGGCCTAATCCCCGGCTTTGGAGGAACTCAAAGACTGCCGCGAATTGTGGGGCTAACAAATGCATATAATATATTATTATCAGGTAGGTCAATTGATGCAGTTGAAGCAAAAAGAATAGGATTTGTTAGTGAAGTTTTTAAATCTGAAGACTTGCTTTTGAATTGTATTAGCTTTGCTAAAAAAATTAATAAAAATTCACCTTTTTCTTCTAATCTAATTATTGATTTAGTTAACAAGGGAGCCCATTTAAGTATAGATGAAGCTCTATCCTTAGAATCGAATTATTTTAGAAAAGCTTTTGAACATAATAATAAGAATATAGGAATAGATGCTTTCCTAAATAAAAAAAAGCCAGATTTTTTAGATTAAGATGCTAAATAGAAATGATTTAATTCGTAATTTTTGTATTATTGCTCATATAGACCACGGAAAGTCCACATTGGCTGACCGTTTAATCGAACATACAAACACCCTTAATAAAAATGAGATGAGATCTCAAGTCCTTGATGATATGGATCTAGAAAGAGAGCGAGGTATTACTATAAAATCTCACCCAATATCAATCGATTATAAAGACTATACATTAAATTTAATAGATACACCAGGTCATGTAGACTTTAGCTATGAAGTATCAAGAAGTTTGGCTGCCTGTGAAGGTGCATTGTTATTAGTTGATGCAAGTCAAGGTGTTGAGGCTCAGACTGTAACTAATGCATATTTAGCTATTGAATCAGGTCTAGAAATTATTCCTGTAATTAATAAGATTGATATGAAAAATGCTGATATAGAATCTTCAAAAAATCAGATAATTGATTTGTTAGGCTGTGATGAAGATGATATTATTTGTATTAGTGCACAAAAAGGTTTAGGAATTGAAGATATTTTTGAGTCTATAATTAATAAGATATCTCCTCCAAATGTTTCTGAAATAAGCGGTACTCGTGGACTTGTGTTTGACTGCGTGTTTGATAAATACAGAGGTGTGATTTCATATGTCAGAGTTTTTAATGGCGAGATTAAAAAGGGTATGACTGCAAAATATTTTGCGAATGATTCGGTACATGAAATTCTTGAAGTTGGTAAGCTTAAAATAGATAAAGTAGCTCAAGATTCCATAAAGAATGGAGAAGTGGGTTATGTGATTACCAATAATAAAGACGTTTCTGAGATAAAAGTTGGTGATACACTAACCCTTGTTCAGGACTTAGCTGAAACACCTCTAGAAGGCTATAAAGAAATCAAACCTATGGTATTTAGCGGAATATATCCTATTGACAACAATGATTATGACAATTTAAGGCAAAGTCTAGAAAAATTAAAAATTAACGATTCAGCATTACATTTTGAGCCTAATTCATCAACTGCCCTAGGTTTTGGTTTTCGTTGTGGGTTTTTGGGTCCGCTTCATCTTGAGATAGTTCAGGAGAGGCTAGAAAGGGAATATAATCTTGATTTAATTAGTACTGCTCCAAATGTTCATTATAAAATAGAAAAGCATGATAATTCTATAGTAATGATAGATAATCCATCGGAAATGCCAGATCCATCCGATATTAGATCTATTAATGAACCAATAATTAAGGCTGAGATTATTTCTCCCTCAGATTACATTGGAGGAATTATGAAGCTGTGCTTGGATAAACGAGGTGTTTATGTAGAAACAAAATATATCACTACTAGCAAAGTTCAAATGATTTTTGAGATTCCTCTTGGAGAAGTTATTTTTGATTTCTTTGAAAGATTGAAATCTATCAGTAGAGGGTATGCTTCTTTTGACTATGAGGTTATTGGAGATAAAAAATCAAAGTTACAAAAGCTTGATATTATGATTTCAGGAGAAACAGTGGATGCTTTAAGCGTTATAGTCCATACCGATAATGCTTATAAACAAGGATCAGACCTATGCAGAAAAATTAAAAAAGAAATCAAAAGGCATCAATTTTCTATACCAATCCAAGCTGCAATTGGTGCAAAAATTATAGCTCGTGAAACAATAAATGCATTACGTAAAAATGTAACAGCAAAATGTTATGGTGGAGATATAAGTAGAAAAAGAAAACTGTTAGAAAAACAGAAAAAAGGCAAAAAGAGAATGAAGCAAATTGGAAATGTTGAAATCCCTCAGTCTGCATTTTTAGCTGTACTTAAAAGTAATGAAGAATAAGTTAATCTTAATCCTTTTTTCCTTTTGTATTTTGCTAGCCAAGGATTTTGATTTGCTTATGAGTATTTACCCTGATGTATTTGAAAATAATGTTGCCTTTAATATCACACCTAATAAAATTAAAGAAGGAGTGCTTGAGTCCCAACCTATTCCATTTTACTTTTTGCTTGATAATGATTTTGTGTCATATGCTGGAGAAAGGAGTTTTAGCAGATTTCCTTATCATTATAAAGACTCAATCCATTTAAATGAATCAGTACTGGCTGGTCAATTAATACCTGGTCCCCAAAAGATGCTAAAAGAGTCAATTTCGCCAATTAATGATTCAACATCTCAAGAATCTAGGTTATCCTTATTTAAATATCAATTTAGTTCGCATTTAGATTCAATGATTTTTGTAAGTAATAATTTCAAGAATGATCTTAGGGAATTTAATATTCAATTTTTTTCAATTAAAAATTCATCAAGCATAAGAGATTCAATTTATCTTAAAATTGATTTTTACATACCAAAATTAGACTCTGTTGACATTAAATTTTATGTAGATTATTCTAAAGAAAATTTTCAGAAATTATCAAATAGCTCAAGAAAAAATATTAGTGAACCTATATCTACAATTGTTAGAATCCCTTCTGAAAAATTTAGATATGCTTCAGCATTAAAAGTTAATTACAATAACCCAAATAATCTGATATTAGTTAATCTTATAAGTGATAATTTTGATACAGCACAAAGTGTTAGCAAAAGAATAGTTGATATTCCGGTTATTATATTAGCATCTATACTTGTAATAATGTTAATATTTATAGGTATATTAGTATTCAAACAATTTAATATAAAAGAGAGTATTTAAATGTGGCATGGTTTTGATATAGGTTTTATTCACATTTCAAGTTTTGGATTAATGATGTTTCTAGCTTTTTTGTCGTGCAACCTTATCATTCGTAAAACTTTAAAAGAAAAATCAATAAATCCTGTTGTAGGAGATGATATTATTTTTTGGGCTGCAATTGGCGGTATTGTTGGTGCAAAATTTTACAGTGTTATAGAATATGGATCAGATAGTTTTATTGATGGATTATCTTATTTGTTTAAAGGAGAATTTTCACTAGCAATTGAAAATTTAGGATCTGGTTTAGTGTTTTATGGAGGCCTTATGGGTGGCCTAATTGCGGTCTCACTTTATATATATAAAAAAGGTCTTTCGTGGATAGAGTATGCAGATATAGTTGCGCCTCTTCTTGCACTGGGGCATGGTATTGGAAGAATTGGTTGCTTGTTAGTTGGAGATGATTACGGTATACCGACAGATAGTGTCTTTGGAATGCATTTCCCCAATCCTATTCCAAGTTTTGAATATGCTTTTCCAGGTCAAAATGTGCATTATGTTTATCCTACTCAAATATATGAGATGGTAGCATATTTTCTGATTTTTTTATATCTTTATAGATATAGACATAAAGTAAATTTTAATGGTGAATTATTTTTTGAATATCTTTTCTTAACAGGCCTATCTCGTTTTTTAATTGAGTTTATAAGATTTCACGATAGTAATGCTTTTGAATTTATGGGTCTTTATGGGGCGCAGTATGTTTCATTAATTATGATAATATTTGGAACATTTTTTCATTATAAATTTAGAAAAACACACAAATAACTAAATGTGGAGTTTGTAAATTGTATATTATGCAATTCCGATGATACATTTAATCATGTAGAGTCTGTTTGTGATAGATTCAAAAAAGAGAATAATTATAATATTTTAGAATGTGAGTGTGGTATGGTGATGCTAAATCCTAGACCTACAATAAATGAAATAGAAAAGCACTATAGTAATAAGGATTATCAACCACATTATAAAAAGAATAATTTTATTAGTTTTTTGTATAAAACTGCTCAGATTATTAATAATAAATCCAAGATTTCATTAATAGAAAAATATTTTAAAAAAAGTAGTTTGCTTGACTTTGGCGGGGGAGATGGACAATTTAGTTCATTCATGATAAATAAAAATTGGAAGTCCTATTACTACGAGCCTAATTTAGATAAGAAGAATAAAAATCATATATACAGTTTATTAGATTTAAATCAATTTACTTTCGATGTTGTTACGATGTTTCACTCTATAGAACATATTCATAATATAGATGAATCCCTTGAAGTTATATATAAAGTTTTAGATAAAGATGGTGTGCTAGTTTTGTCATTCCCTAATTATTATGCATATGAAAAATCATTTTTTAACAAAGATTGGATTGCATATGATGCGCCAAGACATTTGTATCATTTTTCACCAAAAACAATTAAAAAAATATTGATAAAGAATAAATTTGAAATTATTGAAAGTAAACCTGTATATCTTGACACATTCTACAATATTATTATGAGTACAGATAAATTATATAGGTTCATATTTTTTGTACCTTTTCAAATTATACTATCATTATTAAAAATTTTGAAAGATAATAATTTAGGATCTAGTTTATTATTGGTTTGTAAGAAGCTATGAGAAAATATTTACCATTAATATTATTTGTTCTAATCTCAAGCTCTTTTATAATTTCATCAATTATAAGTATTGTATCATATTCAGATCCTAATACCCAACTTGACTTACCATCAAATAAAGTTATTATCGTGTCTGCAATTGAGGACAGGTCAATAATTTCTAATTACCTTAATAAAAAAAATAGATATTTGCCTATAGAAGAAAATTTTTATGATATTACATGGATTTCTGCAGATCTATTTAGTGAGTATAAAAACTATCCAGCAATTTTAATGGTGAAAAATGAACAGCATAAAGACTCTTTACTTTTTAAAGTTTTTGATAGAGTGTTTAAGAATAAAACTGAAAAATCTAAGGTTAACCTTATAGAGAATAGTTATTCTGAAAATCAAATAATTTTCGGCTTGGAGGTTTTAGATTCTTTAGAATTGGGACTCACTTTAGATAACTACAGCGAATCGATTAATAGAATTGATGAAAAAATTGAATACCAAATATTAAAAAAATATATGAGAATTCCCCAAAATAATAATCTTACAGATCTAATAAAAAACTCTTACTCAATTGATATTTTCATTGATCATGAATATACAATTCTTAAGAATTTTAAAAACATATTGTGGATTGGGCGAGGAAAACCTGAATATGCAGACCCATATAGATGGATTATTTTTAAAGAAATTCAAAGTTGTGACAATATCCAGGAATGTACAGAAATAATCCAAAACACCTTTAGTGAGATTATGTCTGATTCAAATACAATCAAAATCAGCGAATTTAACGATAGTAAAACGTACAAATATATGCATAAAAATAATTATATTATTGGTGGTACATACACCTTGTCAGAGATTATAAAGAATAATAAAGGTATAGATGAAATACCTTCAGCAGGTGGCCCCTATGTTAGTTATATAATAAAGCGGGGTGACTCTAAAGATATTCTAGTTATAGGTCTTGTGAATAATCCAGGTCAAGATAAAATGATTTATTTAAAACAATTTGAAGCAATTTTTAAAAACATTAAAGGAGATTAGAAATGGAAAAAAAAGTAGCAATATTATTAGGCAGTAAAAACGATATGAAATTTGTTGAGCCATCAGAACAATATTTTAAACATTTTAATATTAATTATGAAGTTCATATAATGTCTGCCCATAGAACTCCAGCAAAAGTAGCAGAATTTGCAGGAAATGCGCGTGATAATGATTATTTTTTATTAATTGGTGCAGCAGGAATGGCAGCGCATTTGGCTGGTGCATTGAAAGCTCATTCCACACTACCAGTTGTAGGTGTTCCATTACCAGGTGGAATGATGGATGGCCTTGATTCTTTACTTGCCACTCTTCAAATGCCTAAAGGTGTTCCGGTCGCAACTATGACAGTCGGCAAGGCTGGATTTATTAATGCTGCTATATTTACAGCTGAACTTTTATCATTGCACAATAATGAAATTAAAGAAAAACTTGATGATTTCAAGTTAAATGGAGCAACTATTTAATTGTTTAAAAAGATTCTAATTACTGGTGCAGATGGTCAATTAGGAACTCATTTATGTGACAAGTTATTTGATAATTTCAATATTATCAAAACATCTAATAAAAAAACCAGTAACGGTTATTATTTAGATGTAACTAAAAAAAAACATTTTGAGTCAGTTTTTAATCAAGAAAAACCTCAGGTTATAATAAACTGTGCATCCTACAATAGTGTAGATAATTGTGGAACTGATAAAGTCAAAGCAAGATCTGTAATTGTAGATGGTATTTCAAATATAATAAAACATTCTAGTAAAGATGCATTTATTATACATATATCTTCAGATTATGTATTTAATGGAAAAAAGACAATATATTCAGAAAATGATAGCCCTGATCCCATCAATTATTATGGGAAGCTAAAATTAGAGTCAGAGAATATTTTAAAAGGTTCTAATAGAAAGTATGCCATAGTTAGGCCTAATGTTGTTTTTAGTTCAGATATTAATAATAGAAGTAATTTTTTAGGTTGGGTTTTAAGAAATCTTAAAGCCTCCAATACTATTAATGTCGTGAATGACCAGATATCAAATCCAACACCAGTTGAGTTGTTGAAACAAGTTTTAGAATCAATTGTATTACTTAATTCCGAAGGCATTTTTAATGTTGGGACACCTGATCCAATTAGTCGTTATCATTTTGCTATTAAGATAGCAAAAATCTTCGGTTATGATACTAACTTTATTAAAAGTATATCAACAAAAAATTTAAACCAGGCGGAAAATCGTCCCAAAAACACGTATCTTAGCTTTGAAAGAATAATAAGTGAGCTAGATATAGATATCTATTCTTTAGATTACTATTTAGAACATTACAAAGAGGCTTCTATTGAGTAAAGATTTAGTTATAATTCCAACATACAATGAGTCTGATAATATTAAGCAAATTATTGATTTAATCTCAAAATTAGATATTGCCTTAGATATTCTGGTTGTTGATGATAATTCTCCTGATGGAACTGCAGAAATTGTGAATAATATTATTAAAAATAATCTTAATATCTATTTGCTTAATCAAGATAAAAAAGCTGGTTTAGGTACTGCTTATAAGGCGGGTTTCAAGTGGGCTATTGAAAAAGAGTACGATAGAGTAATTCAAATAGATGCAGATTTATCTCATAACCCCAATTCAATACCTGATCTATTAGAGGAATGTAGTGATTTTGACGTAGTTATTGGGAGTAGATATATTAATGGGATAAATGTCGTGAATTGGCCCATGTCCCGGTTGCTTTTAAGTTACTTTGCTAATAAATATGTTCGATTTTTTACTAGAATGCCTGTAAATGATGCTACAAGTGGGTTTAAATGCATTAAAACTAAAGTTATAAATGATATTAATATGGATAATGTTTTATCACAAGGATATTCATTTCAAATTGAAATGACATTTTTAGCATGGATGAAAAATTATAGAATCAAAGAGGTTCCAATTATATTTTGTGATAGAACAATTGGTAAGTCAAAAATGTCTAAAGCAATAGTTAGAGAAGCTATATTTATGGTTCCCAAGCTTGCCTTAAAGCGAATTTTTAAAACATGAAATTTGATATTTCTATTGTAATTGTTAATTATAATACTGGAAAATATCTTTTTAATTGTATTTGTTCAATTTTTCAATCTAATCCATCGCTAAAACTAGAAATTATAATTATAGATAATGATTCTTCTGATGACTCTATAGAATTTCTCAATTCGTACAAACAAAATTTTACTCTTATTAAAAATAAATCTAATTTAGGTTTTTCTAAGGCTTTAAATCTTGGCTTAAGAAAAAGTAGCGCGAAATATGTTTGCATTTTAAATCCTGACACTTTATGCGAACAAAATTCAATGCAAAAAATGTTTGATTATATGGAAAAATCATTAGATGTTGCGTGCTTATCACCTAAAATAGTAAATTCAGATGGCAGTTTTCAAATTAGCTGTAAAAGGTCGCTTCCTACCATAAAAAATTCTTTTTTTAAAATAACAGGTATTGATAAGCTTTTCCCCTCAAGCTCTTTTTTTGGTAGTTATAATCTGCTATACTTAGATGAAAACGAAATTAACCAAGTTGAAGTAATTAGCGGAGCTTGTATGTTTATGAGATATGAAGTTCTAAAGCTTGTTGGATATTTTGATGAATCCTTTTTCATGTATGGAGAAGATATAGACTATTGTCATAGAATCAATGAGGCTGGTCTTAAGATTCTTTATTACCCAGATTCAAAAGTTGTTCATTTTAAAGGCGTTAGTGCGGAAAGTCGGCCTTATGAAGTTATTTCTGAATTCCACAATTCTATGATAAAATATTATGATAAATATCAACTAAAATACCCTTTTTGGAAATTATCTAAAATTTTTATTGTTTCTATTATAATAGTAAAAAAATATTTATCTTATTTTATCCATTTTGTGAGAAATAGAGTTAAATAAAATGAGTGAAATTTATACATTAGAATTTGAAAAGCCGCTAAAAGAAATTGACGACAAAATTCAGTTATTAAAGTCTACATCTATAAATACTGGAATAAATGTCGATAGTCAAATCGAAAAATTGAAAGATGATTTGATTGTTAAAACGAATGAAATTTATAACAATCTAAATCGTTGGGAAACTGTTCAATTAGCTAGACATCCTAAAAGACCTCATGCAAAAAATTATATTGATATGATGACAGACTATTGGTTTGAATTGCATGGTGATAGACTATATGCTGATGACCCTTCTATAATTTGCGGAATTGCAATTTTAGATAAAGTTAAATTTTTTATTATTGCACAAGAAAAAGGTAGAGGAACTAAAGATAAGGTTTTTAGGAATTTTGGAATGCCTAAGCCTGAGGGTTACAGAAAAGCAGCGCGACTCATGAAGTTAGCAGAAAAATTTGAATTGCCTATTATTACAATAATTGATACTCCAGGAGCTTATCCAGGAATCGGTGCTGAAGAAAGAGGTCAAGGAGAGGCGATTGCAAATAATTTACTGATTATGTCTCAGTTAAAAGTACCAACTTTCTCTGTTGTAATTGGAGAAGGTGCTTCAGGAGGAGCTTTGGCAATAGGTTTGTCTGATAAGATTATATGCTTGAAAAATACATGGTATTCAGTTATTTCACCAGAAGGATGTGCTTCGATACTTTTTAGAGACTCTAAAATGGCGTCAGAGGCCGCAGACGCAATGAAGGTTACTTCAAAAGATTTATTTGATTTAGGTATAGTTGATGTTATTGTTAATGAACCTAATGGAGCTGCCCATATTGATCCACAATCTTCTTCAGATGAATTGAAAAAAAGTATTTTGTCTGAATATGCAAAATTAAAAGATTATTCAATTGATCAATTAATAAAAAGTAGATTAGAAAAATATGACAATATTGGAGATTGGAGAAATTAGTATGTCATTAATTGGAAATAAGATTGAAGATTGGAATAATATTGATGTAAATAACAACGAAGAATCATTCAAGATCTTGATAAAAAAATATAATGAAAATATTGCTGATTTTTTGAAAGGAGGTGGAGATCGATATATTGAAAAACAGCATAAAAAAGGTCGTTTGACAGCTAGAGAAAGAATTGATTATTTGAAAGATTCTGGTACTGATATTCATGAAATAGGTATTTTTGCTGGATATAATATGTATGAGGAGTATGGTAGCCCTGCTGCTGCAGGAGTTGTATCGGCGATTTTAAAGATATCTGGTATTGATTGTATGGTGATTGCTAATGATGCTACTGTTAAGGCTGGTGCTTATTTTGAGGTTTCGCTCAAAAAAACATTAAGAGCTCAAAAAATAGCTTTAGAAAATAAATTGCCAATCATTTATTTGGTTGATTCTGCTGGTGTTTTTCTACCACTACAAGATCAGGTTTTTCCAGATGAAGCTCATTTTGGAAGAATTTTTTTCAATAATGCCAAGTTATCAAGTTATGGTATTCCTCAGATTGCATCTGTAATGGGTCCATGTATCGCAGGAGGTGCATATTTACCTGTAATGTGCGATAAATATATAATTGTTAAGGGTGCTAGTATGTTCTTAGCTGGTCCAGCATTGGTTAAGGCTGCAATTGGTCAAGAGATTAGTCAAGAGGAGTTAGGAGGTTCTCATACTCATACGGCAATCAGTGGAACTGCAGATTATGAAGCTAAAGATGATTTGGAAGCTTTAGACTACATAAAGAATATGATTAGTAACATTAATCATAGTGGAAAAAAATTAATGAATAGATTAGAGATTAAAGAGCCTGTTTTTAATTCAGATGAGCTTATTAAAATATTTAATACAAATTTAATGGGACAGTATGATGTTTGCGAGATATTGGCTAGAATTTTAGATGCTAGTAAATTTTATGAATATAAAAAAGATTACGGTAAAACACTTGTTTGTGGTACTGCTAGATTGGGAGGCTTCCCGATTGGTATTGTTGCAAATCAAAGATTAGTAATAAAAAATAATAATGGTGGTATGCAGTTAGGAGGAGTTATATACTCAGATTCTGCTGATAAAGGCGCAAGATTTATTATGAATTGTAATCAAGACAGGATACCCATTTTATTTATTCATGATGTTAATGGTTTTATGGTTGGTAAAGATTCAGAGTGGGGTGGTATTGCTAAGGATGGGGCTAAGATGGTAAATGCAGTTTCAAATTCAGTAGTACCTAAAATATCTCTAATTACTGGAGGTAGTTACGGAGCAGGAAATTATGCTATGTCAGGAAGAGCATATGAACCAAGATTTATGTATTCTTGGCCTTCTGCAAAACTTGCAGTTATGGGTGGTGATCAAGCAGCGAAAACCTTAATGCAAATAAAAGTATCAAAAATGAGCAATGTTACGGATGAACAAAAACAAGAAATATACAATAAAATTAAACTAAATTATGATAATCAAACAAAAGCTGAGTATGGGGCAGCTAGGATGTGGGTAGATGAAATTATTGATCCTGTTGAAACTAGAAATGTCTTAATCAGGACACTTGAAATTATAAATAATCAAAATACCTTACCAGCTCCTCGATTTAGCGTATTTCAATGTTAAATGAATAAAATTGTTAAAATAGCAAATGGCCAAGGTTTTTGGGGAGACTCTTCTCAAGCGCCTATTGATTTAGTCTTACATTCTGATATTGACTATCTTACAATGGATTACTTGGCAGAAGTTACATTGTCGATTATGCAGAAACAAAAAAATAAAAACCCAAAAGCTGGATATGCACAAGATTTTATTTTATTTTTAGATAAAACGCTTAAAACAATAAAGAAAAAAAATATCAAAATAGTAACTAATGCTGGTGGTGTTAATCCTTACGAATGTAGAGAGCAAATTTTAAAATTAGCTAAAAAATTAGAGGTTGAAATTAAAATTGCAGTAATCAGTGGAGATGATATTTTTCCCGAATTAAAGAATATGGTTGAAAATGGAACTAAACTTAATAATCTAGATAATAATGATGATATTAAACCTATTATTAACGATGTATGCTCAGCAAATGTTTATATTGATTCTTTTAATATTGCTAAAGCACTTGACTTAGAAGCAGATATCGTTTTGACGGGTCGAGCTTCAGATCCAGGCTTGGTTCTTGGTCCATGTATTTATGAATTTGGCTGGGGAAGAAATGATTATGACTTACTAGCTTCAGGAACCGTTGCTGGCCACATAATTGAATGTGGAGCTCAATGCTCAGGTGGTAACCATTCAAGATGGGATGAGGTTGATAATTTATCAAATATTGGCTATCCAATAGTTAGTATTGATTCTAAAGGAGATTTTACAATAACTAAGGATAATGATTTTGGTGGATTAATAAATAAATTCACAGTTTGTGAACAAATTTTATATGAACTTGGAGATCCTGAAAATTATATTTCACCAGATGTGGTTGTGGACTTTACTTCAATAAAAGTTGAAGATAAAAAAGAAAATGAAGTTTTTGTTACAGGTGTTAAAGGTAAGCCACCAACTAGTACATTTAAGGTCTCAATCAATTATCACAAGGGCTATAAAGGAGTAGGGCAACTAACTATATCAGGCCCAAATTCTATTCGTAAAGCTAAATTGATTGAGGAATTAATATGGAGTCGTCTTTTAAAAAGAGGGATTGATTTTGAAAAAAAGAAGTGTGAGTACATTGGCTATAATTCATGTCATAAAAATATAGACTCCTTACCAGATGACCCTTCAGAAATTGTTATTCGATTAGGTGTTATGGATAAAAACCGTGACAGCATTAATGAGTTTGGTAAAGAAATTGCTCCTCTTATTACTAATGGCCCTCCTGGAGTTACTGGCTTTTCTGGAGGAAGGCCAAAGGCACAAGAGGTTATAGCTTATTGGCCAACTCTGATTGATAAAGGTAAAATTCAAACAAAGGTTGATGTTTTTTAAATGAAAAATTTAAAGCTTAATGATATTGCTTATGCTAGATCAGGAGATAAAGGATCTGGTTCAAATGTTGGATTAATCTTTGTTAATGATAAATTTTATAATTGGGGAGTTGAAAATTTAACTGAAGATGTTATTGCTGATTATTTTAAAGATATAGCTTTTGGAGGAGTAAAGCGTTATCTTCTACCCAATATAAATGCTATTAATTATATCTTATTTGATAGTTTGAATGGTGGAGGAAGCGAATCTCTTATTAACGATGCACAAGGTAAAACCCACGGTCAGGCTATTTTAAAAATGAATATCCAGCTTCCAAGTGAGTTTTTTGATGAATAAAAAGGTTTTTTACGATAATATTTCAGATATAGGAATACTCACTATTGATAATCCGCCTGTTAATTGCCTTTCAATGGATTTAATTGATTCAATAAACTCAATTATTGAGCAAATTCCTACTAGTACTAAAATTCTGATATTTCAATCAAAAGGACGTGGTTTTTGCGCAGGAGCAGATCTTAAAGAAAGAGCTAAAATGAATGATGATGATACAATTAAAACTCTAGAAAAGTATAATTATCTTTTTAATAAAATAGATTCTCTCTCCATCCCAACGATATGTGCAATTCATGGGTATGCTCTTGGAGGTGGTTTAGAGTTAGCGCTATCCTGCGATTTTAGATTTGCAACTGTTGAATCTAAATTAGGTTTTCCAGAGACAAGTATTGGTATAATTCCAGGTGCTGGGGGAACTCAAAGAATGACTCGTTTGGTAGGGGAAAGTATTTCTAAAAAATGGATATTTACGGCTGATAAATATGATGCTTCAGAAGCATTGAATGATAATGTCATTGATAGAGTTTTTAAAAATAAAAAATCAATGGATGAATATATAAAGGACTTTTCATCTAAAATTAAGAATAACTCAAAACCAGCTATATCTTTAGCTAAAAAAGCAATTAGTCACTCTTTAGGCTCAAACATTATTGAAAATCTTAATTATGAACGTAAACAATATTTGAAAACATTATCGAATCCAGATAGGATTAAATTTTTAGAGAAAATGAGAGATAGAAAATGAAAAGGATATACGTGTTAATAGTAACATTTTTCTTATTTGGCGCAAGAGGCGATTTGCTAACATATAATTTGATTGATGAAATTGATATAGAAACAGCTCAGCAGGTTTTAAATGCATTTATTCCCTCCGCTCCTATGGTAGAGTATGATTTGGAAATGTATTCAATTACATATGAAACAATAGATCAATTTGGAAATGAAGCTATTGCTTCAGGCGCAATAGTTCTTCCTGTAGGTCAAATAGAAACTTTGCCTTTAGTTTCTTTTCACCATGGTACTCAAGTTAGAAGACTTAGTACGTATTCGTCGGATGACGCTTCATTTGATTTGTTGACTTCATGGCTTGGAGGTACTGGTTATGTTAGTGTTTTTCCTGATTACTTGGGTTTAGGGGTATCTGAGCTATTTCATCCATATCAAATTAATATTCCTAGTGCTACTTCAATTATAGATATCCTGTTTGCTACTAAGGAGTTATGCCTTGTAAAAGATATTCGTTTGAACGATCAGTTGTTTTTAACAGGTTATTCAGAAGGTGGTTATGTTACAGCTGCAGCTCAAAAGATGATTGAGGAAGAGTATTCAGATGAATTTAATATCGCAGGCTCAACCCTATGTGCAGGAGCCTATGATATGTCTGGAACAATGTTCGATTTAATGGTATCTTATCAAGAATATGGTGCTCCATATTATTTGCCGTATGTTGTTTTGGCATATCAAGATACTTATAATCTGGTCGATGATTTAGATGAGTATTTCTTGCCTCAATATTCAGATACTCTTCAAGTTTTATTTAATGGTGATTATGGAAGTGGTGATATTGATGCTATTATGCCATCTATACCAATTGAAATATTTATACCTGAAGTTGTAGAAGAGGTTGTTGCCAATGAAAATCATCCATTACGAGTTAGGTTAAGAGAAAATGATTTATATGATTGGGCACCTCAAAGTCCGACACAACTAATACACTCTTATAGTGACGAGCTTATTCCCTATCAAAATTCTGAGATAGCATATGAATATTTTGTTAATAATGGATCTCCTGATGTAGAACTTCTTTTGGTTGAATTTGGAGGTCATCAGGAAGCAGCTCCAATTATATTAATGGGTGCATTTTATTGGTTTCAGACCTTAAAAGAAACAGAAGCCTTTTTAAAAGGGGATGTGAATATAGATTTTAGTATAAATATCTCTGATATTGTAATGATAATTGAATTTATTATTAACGATGATATTCCTAATCCAAGTCAACATTATACCTCTGATTATAATTCAGATAACATTATAGATATTATAGATGTTATTCTAATTTTAAATTCTATTCTTAGCAGTTAATTATTTTTTCTATTTTTAATATAAGCCAATCTTAATTCTTCATTTCGGAGAAAAGCCCATACTCCAATGTTTAATACTCCTATTGCAAGATTAAATATGATATACTCTATGTGAAAGATATAAATATTATATATACCCATACCTAAATTAAACCATACTATAGCTGCTAATTGTCTCTCTTTTCTTTTTAAGGTCATAATAAATCTCCAATATTAATTTCATATAGATTTTACACTATTAGACGATAGAGATTGTTATTTGTTGTCACGTTTTTTTATTGGGATTAAAAGTGTATCCTAGGTCACACTTCTCAAAAAAGTTAGCAGTCATCACAAATTAACATTTAAAAAAAACTTAAAATAAAACAGAATAAAAAAAGAAAAAGGAGATTAAAATGAAGTTAAATACAGAAAAATATAATGATTTAATTAACACTACAGATTGCATTAATGCATTGTGCAAGCAAAAGCCAATGATGGTAATCAATACACAGTGTGGAACAGGAAAGTATCGTTTTAAGAAACTTGGGTATAAAGATGGTGATCTATTAATGGAATTCATGTTGATACATGACTCTGACTTTAAAGATACAGATGTTATTTATCATAAGTTAGGAGATTATTGTTATTTAACTCTTAATCAGTTTTTATATGCATACAAACACTACGTTAGCGCGTGAGGGAGGTCGACATGGGAGAATTAATTATATCTTTAATTGCAGTTTCAATTCTAGGTCATCATATTGATGAATCTAAAATTAAAAAGTATGAAATGATTGATGATAGTGGGAAAGTTATTAAGGTTCAGTTTTCTAAAAAAAGTGAATATTCTTGCCCAATGTCATGTAGCTTAAATCATTTTCATTATGCCAAGAATTCAGATCATAATGAAGAAAATGTATGGTCAATTGAATCAGTCTCAAGTAAAAATGAGGGTAAAACTTCTGAGTATAATGTGAATGGCAATAACATTGTATCATACCAGGTCATTAATATTAAACAAAAGCCTAAAAGAGTTCCTTTAGTTTCAATAACTGATCAGCAATCAGGTAGTGGAGCTGAGTAATGCGTATTTATTCCAAAAATTTACGGCCTGAGCCCATTCCTCTGATGAATAATGAGCCTTGGTACCACCTTCCAATTGAAGTTGGTTTCTCATCATGGTTACAGGTTTCATTGGAAGTTTATCAATTCCCTCTGGGATAGCATGAAAAGCAATAAGTTCCCAATCAGAACTTGTTGAGTTTTCATTTGTTTCTTTTAAAACATCTTGCCTGTATAAAATTATCTCTACTAAATTAGTTTTCAATCTATTTCCATTTAAAGCCTTTATTTGTAAATAGGGTTTTTCCTTTACTCTTCTTTTTGTTAATTGACATTTTAGCTTTGTGTCTTGGTCAATTTTCACTATTGGGCATACAAAGTTTTTACAAAATTGATTATCTGCTATCTCGATTATAACAACTCCGTCTCTATATCCATTTTTAAATTCACCACTATTTAATTTCTGTTCAGCTGCTAAAGCAACCTCTTCAAGTGATATATTGAATAATTCTGATTTACCACCTTTTTTAATCTGTTCTCTAACAAAACTACTTACACCTATTGTTTCCATAATAAACTCCTAAAAAAAAATCACATATAAATTTAAATTTATCTAAATTTATGAATAAACTTATAATATGCCCTAATGGGATATTTTAGGAAAATGATTTTATATGGTTAATATTTATATACTAACTCTTGATGATACTGTTTTTACTGATTTGAAGAATGGTTTTTCAAAAACATCATACATGGATGTGAATTCTTGCCGTTTAAATGATATAGATAGCCTTATTGATAGGATAGATAGTCATCAGGATGTAGATGTTGCGCTTATATCTGATGAAATAGTGAATAAAGTATCTTACAATATGATTGATAGGGAGATCGTTAAAGCTCGAAATGTTCCTTATTTGATTATCAACACCTCTGATAAGATTCTGATGGACGCAATTCATTCTAATGCCCAGGATATCATTTTATTAAATAATTTAGATATAGATAGGGCTGTATGGTCTATTTTGCACTCATTAGAGCGTAATAAGATGATAAATAGGCTCTATGAAGACTCAATTGAAGATCAGCTAACAAAGCTTTATAATAGGCGAGGTTTTTTAGCTTTAGCAAAAGACTCCATTCGACTAATGGATTTACCTAATTATCATATTGTTTTTATTGATATGGATAAAATGAAAATTATAAACGATAAGCTTGGACATGATATAGGCGATAATGCTCTAAAAGAAGCTACAAATATACTTACATCTTCATTTCGTGAAGCAGATATAATATCGAGATATGGCGGAGATGAGTTTGTTGTGTTTATTTCCGATGTAGATAAAAGTATTATTGAAAAAATTAAAGATAGAATCTTAGATAAGGTTTCCACCTTCAATGAGCAAAATAAATATGATTACAATCTTGGACTAACATTGGGCTGGTCAAAATATGATAGCAATAAAAACCAATCCCTACAAGAAGTGATTAATGATGCTGATCAAGATATGTACAATAATAAAATGAAGTCATCTGAGTAAGTATT
>CETU01040258.1_pt1 | contig 34250 bp, 44 predicted proteins | sample 356531 | NCBI WGS metagenome assembly CETU01 (sample SAMEA2623488, study PRJEB7988) | marine metagenome | isolation source: saline water (ENVO:00002010), including
TAGCATGAAATGATTTTGCATGCTCTTGTTCAGATTTATATAAGATAGCAACTGAAGTATCTGACATTTCTTTTACTTCTGCTAGCTTATCTTGATACTCTTTTTCAAAGTCTTTCCTTGCGTCACCAAGTTCACGACCCTTTTTAGATAGAGATTGTTCAGTAGAATAACCTTTAATAAGATCATTAAAAGAAACTTCAGTATCTTGCCCATCGATCTTAATAGATACTTTTGCTTCTAAGTCTAATTCTTCAGGAGTAAATAATGTAGTGTCTTGGGTAGCGGATTGTTCATCGGCATCCTCAACCACTTCTTCAACTTCTTCGGTTTCAGCTTCTTCTTCAACTTCTTCTTTTACAGGTTCATCAGTTTCTTTTGGGTCTTCTATTTCTTCTGATTCGCCTGGGTCTACTTCAGGTACTTGCTCTTCGGGTAGAGATTCTTCTTTCGGTACAAAGTCCGAATTAGAAACAATGTCAGCCAGCAATTGTTCTTGTGTTCGACCATCCGGTGCAATAGAGTCATCCTTTGTTGGGGTAGAGTCTACTTGTGCTTCGGGTATTTGCTCACTCATTTCTTAGTTACCTCTTTTTTAGGTTTTAATAGTGAATGGTATCTTTGTTGTAATTGATACAAAAAATATAATTTATCACAGTTAAGTTTAGTTTTACCACCACTTCTACTTGAATCATATTCTAATGTATTAATCATTTCATTAATATTTTCTAATAACTTATTGTAATCAATTTCTCGATTCGTCATCATTGTCCTCCTTTAGGTATGGAATATTTTTTCCATATGTCTCGAAGTTTATCATTCTTTCTTTAACACTACCAAGTGCCATAGCTGAAGAGTAGAGGAACTCTCGAGATTTAGTTTCATGTGGTTCAGTCTTTAACCATTCCACAAATAAGTCAATTAAGACTTCGCCATATACTTCATCAAAAAATTCATCTCGTTCTCTAGATGCGAAGTGCCCTTTAACATGGGCACGCCGCGCTAATTCTTCGGGATGTATTTTATGTTTACCATATGACTTATTATTACCCAGCCTCTTCTCGGCTGTCTCCCGATACTTATCCATATTAGCCGCCAAATGCAGATACTAATAGTGGAGTTACAACTTCTTTTGTTAGGCCAAGAGCTAGTACTAATTTAATTCCAAAACTAACTACGCCTGAAAATGTAATCGGATCCATAATGTCCTCCTATTTAATTTTAATTGTTTTTGGTTTCTTTGCTTCGGGTATTACCCTAATCAAATTAACAGTCAAAAGACCGTTTTCTAATTTTGCATCTTCAACTCTTATATCTTCTGCTAAAGCAAATTCTCTTGTAAACTTTCTATATGAAATACCTTTGTAAATATTTTTACTATCTTGATTATTTTCTTTTACAGATTTTATAGTTAATACATCATTAGCTACCACCACTTCAATATCTTCTTTACTAAAACCTGCAAGAGCCATTTCAATTTTAAAATCGTAATCGTTTTCTCTTATAATATTATATGGTGGGTATGAGCTAGTCGTCCTAGAGCTACTAGCTAATTGGTCAAATAGCCTATCAAACCCTACAGCGTAAGGTGTAAACGTATTTAAGTGATCTAATAAAGTTAATGCTTGATTCATAAGTATTCTCCTTTTTAAGCAAGATTATTAGTAACCCATTAGGCGTTACTATTTATTAATTATTTAAGATGCTAAATGAATATATAATTTTTCATCTTTTTGCGCAACTGTTCCATGAGCAGTTTTAACGCTTGTTAATGTCTTAGCAGCATTAGCAAGACCTGATAATATTGTAAAATCTTTTTTCTGTATAGTTATACCAGATTGCTCTACTGTTGATCCTCCAGTTGTTACGTCAAATGTAACAGCAGCATCAGTATCATTAACAATTAATATACTAGTTCCTGATACGGCTCCTCCTGATTGTGCTGCACCAACACCTGATGCATTAATTGTAACTGTCGCCATAATTATTCTCCCTTTAAGATTTGTTTGGCCATCATTATTATCTGAGCATAGTTAGGATGCTCAGCTATTGGGGCACCTTCTTTAGTTGCTTTAATAGTAAGGTCAGCCCATTCTTGATAATGTTTATCTATAGCTACAGCTAATTGTTTTGCATTATCATCTTCAGTATTTTTAGTTTGAGCTTGAGTATAGCCAACATTAGCCTCCGCTAAAGCGGAATCAGCCATAGCTTTCTTTTGCTCTATTTGTAATTTTTGTTCAGCATCTTGCGATTGCTTTTGAATTGTTTGAGCAGCTTTTTGTTTAAACTCATCAGTAGTATAATCTTCTAAGAAATCATTACTATCTAAGTTCATTGCTTCAATTAACTTGGTAGCTAATATAGCAGGTGCTTCAGGTTTAACTACTATACCTGCACCAGCAGTATTTAATGCTGGTAATATTTCACCACCTATCTTAGATAGCTTTTGAATTTGATTAGCATTAGAGTTTTCACCAATATCTAATAAAATTTCTACATCCATATTAGAAGGTAAATTATCTATATTAACAGTACCATATACACCATCTAAATTATATGACATTTTACCTTTCATATTTTTATGCATAGTTTCATATATACCAGCTACTAGCTTTTTAAAACCCGTCTCAGCAAACCTACGTGCAATATGTTGTATTCTTTTCTGTGCTGCAGACTGCACAGCAGCTAGCTTTTGTTCTGAGTTACCTGATATATACAAAGTATCATTAAGGCCTTGTGCGGCCTTTGACATGCCCGTTGCTTGCTCCTTTATTAGCTGTAAGTATTCTAATACTGGTACAGTACCTGGTGATATTGTTTCAGGTTGCATTTGTTGTACTGCATTTACCGGACTACCGTTAGTTGGTATAATCTGTTTAGGCTTCATATTTTGTAATGCACTAAAATCAACTACATTAGGATCTGCAAGTTTAGGTGAATAGTTAGTTAAGTAAGTATTCTCTACAAATCCACGTAGTATAGCAGTAGATGCTAGTGTAGAACTACGTGTAAAGTCTGCCATTGACAAACCATAAAACTCAAATGGTATGTCTATAGGTGTAAGACACGCTAATGGTATACTATCAATGTCTTCTTCATACATTATATAGTCGCCAACAGTTATTATATGCTTTAACTCTGCAATACCATCGCCATCTCTGTCCACATTTAGCCACGATTCTGTAACTGTTACCGGTTTATTAGCTTCTAATGGCGCATCATTTTCTACCATGCTGCCTGATATGTATTCTTGTCCTGTAATTTCTTTTCTTGCAGCAACTTCTTGCGAATATCTTAGACTACCTGCGTAAGCTGTGTCACCTAATTCGTCCCATTCTGTAATATTTGCAGTTTCTTCGGGATAATGCTTACGTAATTCTGATCTTGTCATCTCTGTTTGTATACCAACAAAAGATGATTCATCAATTGACGTAGCTTCACGTGATATTCTAAAATTTTCTGGTGGTACTAACTCTAATTTTACACGAGATTTGTCAATTGCTCTTTTTAATCGTACATTCATGTACACTACTTCAGCTTGTGGCTGTTGTCCTTGCAAAGGATCTTGCTCTGCAAAAACATTTGCAGACTGTAAGTCTCCAACAATTTCTATATTTTCATCTGATAACAGCTCATCAAGCTTTGCTTGGGATATTTGTTCGTATTCTTCAAACTTATGGTCAAAATCTTCTATATATGTCCAACGACATACAGAATTTTTCCATAGTAATGCAGATTTAATCCACTGAGACATAAGCTCCCAGCCGTTATTCTTTTTAAACAAACAATAATTTACTATAGCTGAAGCATCTTTGGCCGCAGCAAAGCTGCCTGGTGAGTCATCATAAGGTACAAATCGTGCTAACTTATGATTACTTAAAAATAAATCTGATATAATTGCAGTATATGCTTCAACAACTTCTGTTGTAGATGTATCAACAATGGCACTTACGCCTTGTGGTGATAAATGACTTTCAGGTACACCCGCATATTCATATGTAGCTTTTAATCTTTCTCTTGATAGATCTGCTGAATCTAGCCAATCACCGCTAGAATTCATTATACCTCTATCAATAAGCTCAACTAACTCATCATCAGTTACAGGTTCTTTATATCCATAAGGTTCGGTCATCTCTTACCTCCTTGATGCATAAGAACTTTCTTTTTTAAGTCCTGTAAATCTGAAACTGCATATGAACCAGGTTTAGGAAGAGTTCTAGGTTTTTCCTTTTTCTTTTCTTTACTACGTGGTTCTTGTATATATCTTGACATATTCCGCTCCTGGGATTTTTAACATGTACATTCTTTTTTGTTTGCTAGCTCTGCTAATAATTCTTTATTTCTTTGTAGCAATTTGTAATGCGCTTTTTGTAATTCTTTCAAATCCATTTTAACTAACCATAAAGCTTGCCTTGCAGATAACATTTCTCTTCTTAATGTTTCTTCAAAACTTTCTTCATGGTTTTGCCATCCTTGTCCATTGATAACCATATCATCCTCTTTTACTCATCCATGCTGATGTACCCATGTATGCACCTACTATACCAGCACCTGATATATAAAATAAGTTACTTACATCTGATAGAGCTTCAACTCTTTCTAATGGTACCCACGGTAAAAACATTGCTACTGTAAACACACCCATACCTATTAAAGTATATCTAGCCATTCTAAGTTGGCCTAACTGCTTACGCAGCGCAGCTTCTGTTTCTTTTATTTCTTTTAAATGCAATAGTTCTTCATCAGAAACTACGCCGTCACCATCCTCATCATACTCATTAAATCTTGAGTTTTTCTCTAAGTTTTTCTGTATTGCTTTCATTACCATTGTACTTTTCCGGGTTTGTAAACTGATCCGTACATTTTTGTTTAATAACTACAAATGGTAATTTATTATTTATTATATCAAATTTCATTTCTTCTATTCTTACTTCGCATTTTTCCATTTCTACATATGGACCATTTAGATCTTTAAATGTACGGCAATCCATAAAATTATAAACTGAGCATACCATTATGAATGCTTCAAACATGTCCTCATCTCCTTATTATTTACATAGATCATCAAACTTTGTTGAATGTATTCTATGTTTGCTTTTATCAAGTAACTTATCTAATAATATTTTATTTCTGTTTCCTATTAACCATAACATTTGTTGAAATAAAAATATCATCTGTGCCTCGCTACTTTCTTTGCAATTCGTTTTGGTTGTTTAGAGTGCTGCTTACCAGCTTTAGTATCTTTTCTTTTCTTCCTAGTTGTTGCAGCATACTCAGCGGCAGTTAAAGATTTTATAGCTGACGATGGCATATATCTTTCACCTGTAGCTTTTGGACCTACAGTAGAATTTTTACCACTCTTAGTTCGCCACTTTTCTTTACCCCACTTCTTTAGACTTTTCTGGCCTTTACTTAAAGCCATTATCTATAGCCCCCACCTTTAGCTTTATATTGTTTAGCTAACATCTGAGCTTTACGTGCAGACCATTGTCCTGGTCTACCACCTTTACCACCAGCTTTTATTCTATTAAATAAATTTTTACGCATAGTTGGTTTAGTATAATTACCTGCTTTATTTACTGTACTTTTAGCCATAATAAAAACTCCTTATTACTTTTTAGCTTTATGTCTATTTGCAAAATTTCTTGCAGCTTCTACACTGCCAAATCCCCATGCTTTTAATGCTAAGGCTTTCCTAGTTGGTCTACCTTTTTCATCTTTCATAGGTCCCTTCATTCCTGCAAATCGTGCAGCAAAACTTACCTTCCTTTTAAAATCTTTACTTTTTTTAGATGGTGTTTTCTTAACAGGCGCTTTTAAATTACCACCATCTTTTCTATTATAATATGCCCTGCCCGCTGCGTTTAATCCTCCCTTAGGATTTTGATGTTTTTTCAAAGTCATTACTTTTCTCCCATAAAATCTATTACTTGTGCTGAAGTGTTATCTTCAACTAGCTCCCATTCTATAATTTCTTTCATTGCACCTATATATTCAGATAAGCCCATTTCAGCTAACAACTGTAATGGAGCTTCTAATGTATCACATTTAAATATTAATATTTTACATGATTTAGTTATTGTAAGTTTAATACCTACTGCTTTCGCTAGTGCTATTATAGCTATAGATTCTTCAGGTGATATTTCGTCAACTAAAGTTATGATCTTTGTATTTATGCATCTAGCTTTCATTGTATAAAGATATGATAAACTAACAAACCAATTATTAATAGCTTACCATAATCTAAATCCCAGGCTGTGCCTTCACCGAATTTTTTACTAAAATTTTTTAATTTTTCTTTCATATATACCTCCTTAGGTGGCGGATTTATCCCCTGCTTCCGCCGGAGCAGCGAGGACAATGGGAACTCTTAAAGCCACTGTGTATCATCATCAAACAAAAAATTATCTGCTTTTTGCGACCACGGTACTTTATTCATAGTTAACTTGTCGTAATGTGTTCTTAATGTTTCTAAGGCAATAGCTGTAGCCATAATAGTGTCATCATGACAACCAGGAGCAGCCTCAGTTCTTCCGGAGTCGGTACTAACATAATCTTTTAATTCCTGTATAATTGTTTTAGATGCTATCCATATATCATCATTTTCTACAGCATTTTTAAGATTACCTATTATATGTGGTTTTGTTACCTGAGTTGTTCTAAAGCCAGGTGTTGTACCTTCCTCTTTTGATATAGCTGAAATTTTTGTTTGTTTATATAAATTTATATAATTCATCTGTGCAAGCCGAGATAATGTTGCAACCCCCATTGAATTACTTTCAACAGTTAGCAATGCATTATTATAATACCTACCAAGGTAAAACAACAAATCACCAAACTTACTTGGATCAATATAGCTGTCACGATACAAAGCAATTACTTTTCTATCTGTATCCATAACAACTGCTGCTGAATAATCTTGGCCTACGCCTAATGCAACATCGGCAGCAAGAATATAATTGCTATCCCAGTCAGGATACTCCCATATATCCAAATTCCCATCTTTAGATGTCTCCCATGTAAGTGAATCAAAATCAAATAGCATTTTTTTATCTGGAGTAACAGGTATTAAGTTGTTTACTTTTTCCATTGCAAAAACAGATTTACCTGCTGTAATAAAAGCTTCATCGGGAGTTGCTGGGTATTCCTGGCGGAACTTTAGTTCCCCACCTTCAGCAATCTTCAACCGACGCCAGTAGAGTTGTCCGTTGTTTAGGTTGTGCTGCTCTACTAGTAGCTCCTCATCAGAGGAACGTTCGAAACCTTCGGGAGGTTTTCTATAGTATTCATCTGTAGAAAACCATGGAAGGAATATCGGTAAGTACTCATTTTCGCCTTCTAATGCACCTTTCCATAATCTATAGAATTCACCTTGCGCACCGTTAGCTGTTGACTCAAGTATAACTTCAGTACCCGGAGCTTCAGATATACCCTGAAACAAACCAGCTAATATCTTTTCATCATGTTGCCAGAAAGCAACTTCTGATAGATGTGCTATGGTTGGTGTTGTACCACGACCTGCTTCAGGTGATCCCGCAGTATATAATCTATAAGACGATATAGGCTTATCTCCGCCTTCTTTTTTAAAGTGAGGTGATGAAATAACAATCTCTTTAGCATTCGATTTAATTTCATTTGGCTTATATGTAGTACTCATATTTCTAATAATATTTTTAGATAAATTAAATAGTGCGTCAGATGTTGCACTATCATGTGCCATAACAACTGAACGAGCATGAGGAGTAAAATAAGTTTTCCAAAATACACGCCCAGCACAATATGTACTAATACCTTGCTGCCTAGCTTTTAAAATAATCGCACGGACCTTACCAGTATCCTCTAACTGTTTTTCTAAAAGTTCCGTAATTTTTTTTTGGCAGCTATTAAAAGAAAAATTAATGAAGCCCCTCCTTGCATCCTTAGTAATGATCTTTATATTGTCAGATGCAAAGGAAGTAAAGTTATTTTCATAATCTTTTAATTTATTTCTTTTATTCTTTTCTTCGAGAAGTCTTAATAGTTCTTTCTTCTTATTCATAAAACTTCTCCTCAGATTGTCTTTTAGGGGACATTTAAATTTAAACGTCTCCTATAAGGGGGGAGATATAATATATACTATCTTAAGAATAAACTAAATTTAATCTAATTTTTATATATACCCCAATATATTTTTACACCCCCTACTAATTATATAACCTTTCTCTTACTATTCTTTTAATACTTACTCTCTCCCTATACTAATAAAATTTATTAACATAAATTTTTCTATACTTAAATTTAAACTATAACAATTATACAGGAGTGGGTATGTCCACATTTAATTACCAAAATAATTATCAACAAAATAATTATCAACAATATAATTCTAAAAATCCTTTACAATTATATTATAATCCTCTATATAATCATCAACAATTTAATAATCTTTTTACTTATATTAATCAACCTAATATAACTAATCTTATTAAATCTAACCAATTAAATTTACAATTCTTTTTATTTAATTCAAATAATAATACTATACATTTATATAATAATAATATTTATTCTTTAATTACTACTATTAAACAAATAAATAATTTACATCAATATATAAATTCACCTACTATTATTCAACAATTAAATAATCAACAACTTATAATTTATTATATAATTTATAATCCTTCTACATTACAAATATATAATCAATTTCATAAAATTATTAATAAATCTTTAAATACATATACTCAAAATAATTTAAATAATATTAATAATCAACAAAATAACTCTCATAATAACTTTAATCAATTATTAAATAATAATATTCCTAATAATTCTTAAATTTATTATCATAAATTTTTCTTTACTATTTTATAATAATAATTATATCTAAATATAATATATATATAATCATATCAAAATATCACTATTATATATTTATAATTATTATTATAATCTTATCTTTATAAAAAATTTTTTGGTACCGACATCCGTATAGGGGGCTATAAGTGCTTATAGTGCTGTCAGATTTTTAACAATGGAGTTTACTTGAAGTTATTCTGTCAGAATACTGACAATATACCCCGCGTCCTATGTGATTACGCATTGTTTGTAACACCTCCTTTACATCTTCTCTTAAATTTACTAACGTAAATTTTTCAATACTCTTTTCTTTTAACAAATTCGGAGATAAAAACCATGGCTATAGAAACATTTAGCTTATTCGATAACTATGAAAATAAATTTGTAATTAAAAATATATCTTATGAAGAAGCAGCAGCTCTCAGAGATTCCAAAGAACCTGTTGCTACTCATAATTATCATGATGAATATCAGTATTCTATATATTCTGATTCATATAAATGCGATAATTGTTATCATGAAGAAGACTTTAATCACTATACATGCGAAATAAAATACGACCATGTACGTGTATGTGGCTACTGTCACCATCAAATATAAAGAGAGAGTGAGAACACCAGAGTTTTGTTATAGTTGCTCTGGTGTTCTCTAAAAAATACTTGTCATCCGTCAACCCACAACAGGAGAATCGCACATGCGACCAGTACAACCGTTATCCGATAAAGATCTCGAAGCTGAGTTCTTATTAATCTTTATGAAATTCGAAAAGATCAATAAGAAACTTGATCTTATCTTAAAGCATCTTGAGCCTAAAGCTGAAGATCTTTTATCTCAATCAGAAATTGATATGATGTACTCTTGGCGTAACCAAGCTAAAGCTATGGAACAAGAATCTCAATAATCTCTTTCTTAACCTTTTAAATTTGCTAACGCAAATTTTTCCTCACCATCTTCTCTAACTAAATATCTTTTTAAGATACATGGTATACATATATCAATTGAGAAGTGAGTAGACCTGAGTAAGTCTGAAAAACTGCTCAATATAAATATTAACTCTAGCATAGGAAAGGTACTATTCATGCAAGAATTTGAAGCAAGAAATTATCGTATAGATAATGTTGAATTAAATTGGGCTAAGCTATCAAAGCCTGTAAATCCATTTGGCACTGAACAATGGGAACTACAAATAGCAACTACAGACAAAGCTATAGCTGATACTTGGTCTTCTAATCATCTTAATGTTAAACAAGATAAAATGGACTCAACCAAGTTTACTGTTAGCTTAAAGCGTAAAGCTGTAAAAGCTAATGGTGATGCTAACTCTGCTGTAAGAGTTGTTGATTCAAGTGCTGTTGCTTTACCTCACGAAAAGATTTCGCAAATCGGTAACGGCTCAACAGGTAATGTTATTGTTTATCAATATCCTTACAAACAAGCCGGTCGTGAAGGTATCGCTAATTCATTAACTGCTGTACAAGTTATAGACTTTAAAGAATATACAGCACCTGTTGATTTCGAACCTGTTGTAAGTGAAGGTAGTGATACTAGCAATAGTTCTGAAATGCCATTTTAGTTAATATTGATTCTGGAAGATGTGCTAACGCATGTCTTCCAGTATTATTTAGTTCAACCATCATCCGCGAGGAAATCTATATGAAATATCTTATTGTTATATTAACCGCATGCACTCTAACTGCATGTTCATTTCTACCTAAACCGTTAAATAATCCTGCAGTATCTACGCTCGGTAAAAAGTGTACTACTAGCGGTCATTGGAGTTACGTCTGGATCCATGACAGAGATGAAAAACTTCGTGCATCTAAAGAATATTGTAAGGAGTAATTGTTATGGCTGTATATCGTAAACCTCGTAACAGTAAAACATCATGGCGATCTAAGTCATATAAGTTTACTGTTGCATCTAAAGATGATAAAAGTCTTATCGATCTTAAAAATACTATTACTAAACAAAATGCTAACGTAAGAAAGCATGCAAGAACTTATAATATGGTTACAGAATATGATATGCTTTATACAGTGCGCCTTATGGCGCGTGGCCCACGAAGATGGCATACCAAATACAAAGCTCCTCTAGTTCGATACTTCAAAGGTGCTTATGGCATTCCACAAACTCAAAAGCTATTACATGGCAATGCCGATTCTAATCTTAATCATAAGTTTGCTGAAGAGTTCGATGTATATGTACATCACGATCGACAAAGCCTTGATAAACTTAAACACGAAATCGAAACCGGTCAAACTCCTGGTGTTCAACGTCAAATCGAAAAACTTAAAAATAAAATATGGCGTTTAGAATATAATGCAAAGCAAACTAAATATGCGTAGTAACCTTGAACCTAACCCATTTTGGGAAATGGCTGGTATAGCTGTTGGTCTTCTGGTAATTATCAGAGCGATCCTATATCTATTGTACTACAAATAATCCTGAATATGATTTAAAACTATTCATTCCTTTTAACAACTAAAGAGTATATTATTATGCCACTATTTCAAGTATATAAAGATATTATTAGCACTGCTCAATCAGTACACGAAGCCAGATGTGCTGAGCTCGAATCTATCGTAAATGATTTTATTGAAGAAACTGTTCTAGAGTTCCGTGAAAATATAACTCAATTAGCAGCTAACAATAATTTTACCGATGAAGACATAGAAATTATTATTGCAGGCTCTCGTACTTCCGATGAATATAAAGATCTCGAAGACATCGAAAATCATGAAATACGAAATGTTATGACTTCAACATTCTGTAATTTCTAATTATGGTAGTCGAATATAAAATATTACTCGATGAGAAAGAACGCGATTTGCTTCTTGATCTTATCGAACACCGAGTATTCTTAATTAATTCTAAAATTGATGAAAAGTATAATACTAAAGATCGTAAAGGTTATAAAGATGCATGTTCAGAATTAAATATGCTTAATAAGATAGGAGACAGATTAATATGACTATTACAAGATTTATGCTCGGCATAGCTTTAGGTATTACTTTAATTTTAATCATTGAAAATGTAAAGGTTGTAATAATATGAGTATGACAAGACAAGACTTCGAAGCACTTGCACATATGTGTGCTGACGAAACTCACAAAGAATTACTTTGCGATGCTACTATTGATTTACTAGCATCATTCTGTAAATCTCGAAATCCTAACTTTGATTCTAACAGATTTCATAATAGAGTTGCTAAGCTTAAACTAGCTCAACGTATGGCTATGAAAGGTGTTAACAAAGAATGGTTCGACAAACACGTTGAAGTTATACTATGATTAAGCTATTCCACTTCGATGTTTCTGAAAGATCTAAAGTTGATAATCGAGTTCGAGCATTTGCTAAAGCTACAGCTCTTGATCTCGGCTTAGTAACTAAAGATCAAATCAAAGCTAAACAAAAGATTAACGGAACTCACTGGGTTCCATTAGGTTCGTTCAAGAATAAGAAAGATGCATACGATTATATTCAAATACTTCGTGACGAACAAAAAACATTACGGTAACTATAGTGTAACGGTTGCACGACAGTTTGTGATTCTGTTAGTTTGAGTTCAAGTCTCAATAGTTACCCCAGTTTGCGATAAGAGTTAAGGCCTCCTAGTCGGTAGCGACGACATTAAATAACCACGCAACTTCTCTTGACAGGTTCCTTGAGCTTACTCGGCCTGGTAAGATCGCAAAAATAAGCCTAGAGCGCCTACAATCAAGTAGTGCCTCTAGGCTTGTTTAAAACCTAACCAACATCCGAACCCACATCCGTTTAACTAACAGTCTGCAGTTCCGCAATTTTCTTTTGCAAATCTTCCTCTGATAATTCCGAAGTATCTAATTCTAAATTTGTTTGATCTATACGTTGCAACTTAGGCTGCTCATATTCTGCAAGAGCTATAGCTAACCTTTCTATAGTTTCCTGGTCTTCTATCTCTATCGCTTTGGCTAACTGTACTTTCAATATATCAACAGCAGATGGCATTTCACTAACAACCTCATCGCGAATTTTTTTAAACTCGGAGGCTGATAGTCTCATAGCTTCTCGGAGCGCTTTATTTTGCCTACGTTTTTCTGCACCTTTAGCTTGCATCTCACGAGCAGTATCAGAATCTATAACTGGCCTTAGCTGTGCCAGTGAGTTAGGATGTTTACCATTATTTTCATAACCCATAATTACCTCCTTAAATATCTTTTAGGAGACATTTAATCTTTTTAAATTTGCTATCGCAAATTTTTCAATACATAATTTTTTATAACCCACATCCGGAGTATGCGGTCATGAAAATACATATAACTAATCCTTTACTAATTAAAGTAAATCCTATTGCTAAAACACTTGAAGATCCTAAGTATCGTCAAAAAGTTGTTAAAAATAAAAAGAAATATAACCGAAAAAAAGAAAGGAAAGATCAATGGCAAAAGTAACAGCCTCAACAATCTTAAAAGAAGCAGCTGAGCTTAAAGAAAAGAAACAAGCTGATTACCAAGGTGATAGATATACTGAAGAAGATTATTTTCCATTTGGTAACTTATCATACTTGCACATGATTCATACTAAATATTTAAGAATTATGAACTTAGCACAAAAAGCAGATAAGAAAAGTAACTTTGAATCACTTGAAGATTCACTAACAGATATGGCAGTTTACTGTGCAATGTTTTCTGCGTATTTACAGAATGAACATATGAAAGAAGCAGATGTTATTGATAAAATTAATTCTGAGAAAGGAATATAAATGCAATTTAAAAATCTATTTAATCATGGTAAATATGGTGATGCTATTAAATATAATGTATTACTATGTAAACAACAATACTCTGAAAAGAATATTGCAATAAAATTAGATGAAATTGAATCAATTGAAGAATGGAACGCTGGTTCTTTATGTGTATATATGAAATCAGGTACCAGACTTTATGTTGAAGGTGACTTAACAGATATATTCAAAAGTGAATAAACATGCAAATATATAATCAAAAGTATTTAAATATAGCTGAAGACATACTAAGATATGGTCGTCAGAAAGAAGGTCGTAATGGTTATACTAGATCTTTGCCATTTAAAGAACTAGAATTTGATATGCGTAATCATTACTTCCCGTTACTAACATCACGTAAGATACACTATGAAGGTGTACTAGGTGAATATGCTGCTATAATTAGACAGCCTAAAAATGTTAAAGACTTTCAGAAATGGGGGTGTAATTACTGGAATGAGTTCGGAGATCCTGATACTGGCGAGTTACGTCTTAGTTACGGTAATAGTTGGTATAATTTTAATGGTGTTAATCAAGTAAGAAATGTATTAAATAATCTTAGATCTAATCCATATGATAGAAGACATATTATTAGCGCATGGAATCCTAAAGGTATGGAAGATCTAAGCTTACCACCATGCCATTTCTTATATCAATTTTATGTTGATGAAGATAAATATGATAATGAGAAAACTTTATCTATGTTAATGTATTCAAGATCAGGTGATTGGATGGTAGGTATACCAAGTGATATGGTATTTGGTGCTACTATGCTAGCATGTTGGTCTAACTTAATTGGTGCTAAGTCAGGTACACTAAAACTAATGGTAGCTGATGCACATATTTATTCAGATCATTTTAGTACAGCTTGGTCACAAATAGAAAATGGTTATGTACATTATGATGCTAACTATCATTTGCAACCACAGTTAAGCGTAGATGACTTTGAACCAAAGCATATGGAAATATATAACTATGAACATAAAGGAAATATAAAGTATGAGCTTAAAACGTAACGAAAATTATTCAGAATGGTATGATGATATTAGAATCATGCATGATAAATTCGGTGCTAAAGAATGGGTTAGACGCCAATTCGAAGCAAGAAATTTTAAATTATTAAATGATTTCTTAGCATTTAGATTAGACTTCTTAGAAGAAGAGTTTGAAGAAACTCAAGCAGCTTTCTTAAATAAAGATCACAAAGAAGTAGTTGATGGTTTAATTGATCTTATTGTTATTGCAATAGGTACATTAGAATTATTTAATTGTGATGCTGATAAAGTATGGAAAGAAGTACATAAATCTAATATGGCTAAAGAACCTGGAGCAAATAAATCCAGGAAGAATCCATTTGGTTTACCAGATATGGTTAAACCAGAAGGTTGGAAAGGACCTGAAATAACTAAATATGATTGCGGAATACTATCAGATATATTTGAATCAGAAAAAGAAAGACTTCAAATGTTAAGAGAAAAACGCGATCTTGAAAATGAATTTAAAGGTCAAGTAGCAAACTCACAATATGAATAAGGAGTAATATATGAGTGACGATTTACAAAAAACTAATGTTGCTGATAGCAAACCTGTAACGGTTGATGATGTTAGAAAAGCAATAATAGGTGACGAAAATAAATTCTTGTTATTAAATGTATTCAATAATTTAATGCAAGAAAATCAACAACTTAAAGCTGAGCTTGAAGCTAGCAGAAAGGCTAATAATGAGGCTAACGTTTGATATAGAAACTGACGGTCTAGATGCGACTAAGATATGGTGTTTAGTAATACAAAACATAGATACAGGTCGTATCATGAAATATACTAATGAATCCGATAAATATGATGGGCCTATTGAAATGGGCCTATCACTATTACAAAATGCAAACTTATTAATAGCGCATAATGGTATTGGTTTTGATGCATTAGTAATTAAAAGATTATATAATATTGATTTGTATCAAGGTAATAAATTCTTTGATACATGGATAGCATCTCAAGTATTAAATTACAGACGACCACATAAACATGGGTTAGCTGGATGGGGTGAGCATCTTAAATATCATAAAGGTAGCTATGATGATTGGTCACATTTTTCTGATAGAATGATGGAGTATTGCGTAAGAGATGTTAAATTAAACTCTGTAATATATGGTCATCTTATATCAGAATTAAATAGAATATCACAGAAAAATCATTTAATACGTAAAGGTTTACGAAATGAAATGACTGCTGCTAAGTTTGATGCATATTGTCAATACTATGGTTGGGCTTTCAATAAAGATAAAGCTAATTTATTATTAGATGATATTGAAAACAACATGAATGCTATCGAAAAAGTAATTGAACCTGAGCTACCACCAGTTATTAGATTAATTGATAAGAAACCTAAGACACCTAAGTTTACTAAGAAAGGTGAATATACTGCAGCTACTGCACGTATGCTAAGTGAATTTCTTAATCAAGAAGTTAAACCTAATCATACATTTAAATGGGCAGCTGGTAGAGAGTTTCAAAGAAAAGAAACTAAGAAAGCTAACATGGGTAATCTTGCACAAGTTAAAGAATACTTATATTCAATTGGATGGGAACCTGATGATTGGAAAATGGAAAGATTAGGTAGAGAGTTCATTAAGAAAACACCTAAACTTACATCAACTTCATTAGAAAAGCTTGGTGATAAAGGTAAAATGATTGATGAATGGACTACACTTAGATCACGTAGAGGCGTTGTTGAAGGCTGGCTTAATAACTTAAAGAATAATAGATTACATGGTAAACTATGGATAATAGGTACACCTACATTCAGATGTCGTCATGAAGTTATTGCTAATCTTCCAGCAGCTAATGCTAAACTTGGTAAATCAATTAGAGAATTACTAACAGCAGAACCTGGAAGAAAAATAGTAGGTGCTGACTCTAGTGGTAATCAATTCAGATCTCTTGCGCATTATGTTAAAGATAAAAACCTTACAAATCAAATACTTAGTGGGGATATACATCAGTATAATGCAGACATTATTGATACTGATAGACGTACTGCAAAAACCTGGATCTATGCATTTCTATTTGGTGCTGGTGCAACTAAACTTGGTAAAGTGCTTACAGGTAAGGGTAATCTAAATGCAGGTAAACAATCTATAGAAAAGTATGGTAATGCTATACCTGGTTTGAAAGCATTAAAAGATAAATTAGTTTCAATGTGGAGTGTAACAGATTGTCATAGTTCTACTGTTGAAGGTTATGTTCCTGGTCTTGATGGCCGTAAAGTTTATGTACCACAAGACTATCAAACACTTAATTATTTGTTACAAAGTTGTGAAGCTATAACTACAAAAGCTGCATTACATTATCAAATGAATAAAATTAAATCAGAAAATCTTGATGCTGAACCTAGACTTTATTATCACGATGAAGTAGCATGGTCAGTAGCAGAAGAAGATGCTGATAGAGTATTAGAAATACTTACAGAATCATTTGCTGAAGGTCCTAAAGAAATGGGCGTAGATATTATGGCAGGTGAAGGTACAATTGGTAATAACTATGCGGAGGTACACTAATGATTGTAGATATTAATGTAACAAAAGATTTTATTAATCAACGTGATGCTCGCGCTGAAATATATAATCCAAGAGGTAGATCATTCGAACGATTAAAACTTGATATTGAATGTGAAATATTTGAGTGGTGGATGATTGATAAAGGTACTTGGCAAGATCATATTGATTGGCAAGTTGATGGCGTCGATCAAATATATGGTAATGTCGATGTTAAATTTATTAAAACCTGGTATAATATTCCATGCAATAAAATGGTTTATTTATTAAAGCAAAGAGAACTAACAGATAACTTTTTCTTTTGCGAATGGAATAATAGACCTGAAAGATTATTAGTTGCAGGTGATATGGTTAAAGTTAATACGCTTGGTATACTAGAATACTGGGAACTAATGGATATAATTAAACCTTCTAAATATAACGGTTTTTATGCAGATATTCGTAAGCATTTAAAAAGAAAGGAAGTACATGGAAACTAAACACATGTTTGTAGATACTGATTCTATATTCTTTAAGATAGCATACAAAGCTAAGTCTCAAGCTCAACTAAGACGAAGTTATAATGCATTCTGTAGAAACATGGAATTAGAAGTCAAGAATAAAATTACTAATCTATTTAATGATAACGAGCAACTAAATATTTTATATGCCGTTAAAGGTAAAGGTAATTTTAGAAAAGATATAAGTCCTGATTATAAATCTAATCGTCCTGAACTTGATAAGAAAATAAGAGACAGCTTAAACTATTTACATAAGTATGCTGTATCTAAAGGTGCTATTCAAGCAGACGGTATGGAAGCTGATGACTTAGTTTCTATATGGGCTTATGAAGCTATAGATAACAATGAAGAATATGTAATCTGTGGTATTGATAAAGACTTACTTCAAATACCTGGTCAACATTATAACTATGGTAAAGATACTTGGCAACTAGTTAATGAAGAAGAAGCATTGCATAACTTTTATATTCAATGTTTAACTGGTGATAATATAGATAATATACCAGGGCTTAAAGGTATTGGACCAAAGAAAGCTGAAAAGATATTAGCTGGCGTACCACTATCGAGGCAATGGAATAAGGTTAAAGCAACCTGGAAAGAGCATGAAAGATCTGAAAAAGAACTTAAGCTAAGTCATAGGTTATTAGCTATGCTTAAATCGTGGAGTGAATATGAAGATATTAAAGCACACATTCAAAGTAAAGCCACTATCCGCAAATCAAATGACATACAGGAACAAGTCGATAAAGTCGGCTAAGTACATTGATTATCAAAACGAATTAAGAGATGAACTTCAAGGGGTCGAATGGCCCTTTGAAAAATCTGATCAATTAGAATTTGTTATTATTGCGGGTGTATCTAATAAAATGGCAGACCTAGATAATGTAGTTAAGCCACTATTAGATACATACCAAGGTATCTTTGAAGAATTTAATGACAATAAAGTTTATCACATAACATTAGATAAACAAATAGTAGCTAAAGGTAATGAATATTTATTTGTTAAAGTCGAACGATGGCCTGAACAAATACCTTTAGAAATAGTAAACGACGAAGAGTTGTTAGAAAGGACGGTACTCAGTGTCAAGGTATAAACAAACTGCCTGCCCAAAGTGTGATTCATCTGATGCATTTACAATATACGAAGATGGAGCATACTGTTTTTCATGTCAATATACAACAAAGAAAGTAAATATTATGAATGATTTAGAACCTGTTGCTAAACCTAATAGTAACATAACACTCGATGAAATTCATGACTTAAATAGTTTTCCTATTAATAGTCGTGGTATATCAAAACAAGTAGTAGATCATTTCGGAATTAAGATGGCTGTAAATCCTGACGGTTCTGGTGGTTCACACTTTTATCCTTATACTTATGAAGGTAAGATAGAAGCCTACAAAGAACGTAAGTTACCTAAAAGTTTTGTAACACACGGTAGCTTTGTTAATGTAGAATTATTTGGCCAATCAGTTGCTAGTGGTGGTAAAACACTTGTAATAACTGAAGGCGAACTAGATGCTTGCGCAGTAGCTCAGGCATTTCTACATAAATATAAAAGAATATTTCCAGTAGTATCTATGCCTAGTGCTACAGGTTGTAAAACAGTACTAGCACAACGAGATTGGATCAGACGATTTGAATCAGTAATATTATTCTTTGATAAAGATGAAGCTGGTCAAGCAGCAATACAGAAAGTTGCTAAAATAATCGGTGCTGGTAAAGTTAAAGTAGCTAAGCTATTAGAAAAAGATCCATGTGAACAACTACTAAAACATGGGCCTCAAAGTTTATTACAAAGCTACTGGGATGCAGAAACCTGGTCACCCGCTGGTTTAGTAATGGGTGAATCTATATGGGATCAGTTCCAGCAAAGACAAAGAACAAAGTCTAGACCTTATCCTAAATGCTTAACAGGTTTAAATGATAAACTTAAAGGCATAAGACAAGGTGAAATTACTTTGTTTACTAGTGGCACTGGCTCTGGTAAATCAACAATAGTTAAAGAGATTATACTTGATTTGCTTGATGATAAACCAGATGCAGATGGTGTTATAGAAGAAAACAAAGTTGGCTTAATATCACTTGAAGAAAGTGTAGGTGATACAGCTGAAAAGTTTATTGAAATGTCATTAAATCAAAAGCTAGATCATGAAACTAACAATCTTTCAGATCTTGATTTACGACAAGGTTTTGAAAAAGTATTTGGTGATGAACGATTAATATTACTAGATCATCAAGGTTCTGTTGGTGACTCAACACTAACAGATAAGATAGAGTATATGTGTTTAATGGGTTGTAAATACCTAGTGCTAGACCATATAACTATAGCGGTATCAGAAGGCGCTGAAGGTTTATCTGGTAACGAAGCAATCGATAAAGTAATGAGTGACTTACTTAAGATTGTTAAGAAACATAATGTATGGTTATGTTTAATCTCACACTTAAGAAAAGCTCCAGGTGGTGGTGCTTCATTCGAGGAAGGTAAGCTAGCTTCTATAGATGATATTAAAGGTAGTGGTTCTATCAAACAAATATCATTTGATATAGTAGCATTCGCTAGAAACCTAGTAGCTGATAATGCAACTGAACGTAATACAATTAAGTTTAGAGTATTGAAATCTAGATTTACAGGTCTTACTGGTTCAGCAGGTGCAGCTATATATAATACTAAAACTGGTAGACTAACATCTACTGATAATGTATTTATGGAGATCTAATGAGTAACTACACAAATGCAATAACTAAACAAGCTAGATATGATAACTTGTATTTAAATATTGCTAAGGAAGTAAGTAACATGTCACACGATACCGACAATAAAGTTGGTGTCGTAGTTGTTAAAGATAATAATATACTTGCATTCGGATTTAATGGTATGCCTGCGGGTATGGATAATGAATGTAAAAATGCTAATGGCTCTACAAGAAAAGAAGTTATACATGCAGAAGCTAATGCATTATGTAAGTTAGCAAAGGGGACAGTAAGTTCAGAGGGTGCTACATTATATAGCACTCTCTCACCTTGTATTGAATGCGCTAAACTTATAATGCAAGCAGGTATAACAAGAGTTCTTTTCAGTGAAACATATACTGATGAAGCAGGTATATTATTACTATTAAATAATAACATAAAAGTAAAGGGCAATAAATGGAGGAACAACTTGGATACTTAAAGAAAAAGATTACTAAATCTAAAGCACATATTGCTTGTAATCTTTTGAAAGAAACTTCGTTAGAAGATTTAAAAGCGTACTTAGTATTTACTATGGACACTATCCAACAACACTTTGCTCGTAATAGTATGAGAGGAAACAAATCATACCAAGGTGAAGCTAACCTTACACATTTAAGTGTAGCAATTGGCACTCATATCTTAACAGAAATAAAATATTCTAATAAAGATAATGCACCTTGGGATTGGTTTAAACTTCGAGTTATGATGGGGGATTTATTCTTAGAGCCTTTTTATCAAACACATCAAATTAATATAGGTAAAACCAGGGATAACACATTTATTCCAGTAGAATCTTTAGACCGTAGTTTAAAGAGAAGCCGCGCACATTATATAGTAATACCAGAGAAGTGGGATTTACTTGTGCCAGAAGGTAGTATGGATTTATTAAAAGGAACTGTATTTGAAAAGCCAGAACCTATTAATTCTTTAATGCAACCTACTGAACGACCTGTAATAAAAGGATGGACACATGATAGAAGCAAAGAGTTTAAACCTTACCTAGCTAATAGCTTTATTAAAAGCATGAATGTATTACAGCAAACTGAATGGAAAGTTAATGATAAAGTTCGTAATATTTTAAATCGTAATCGAAATAAAATACTAGATCAATACAAAGACTTTCCTAAGAAATATAAATCAAAGATAATAGAATTTGATTTAACTATGGCACGATCTAAACTAATAGGTAACAAAACATTTTATCAATATGTTGAAGCAGATTATCGTGGTAGAATATATTATACTACACCATTCCTAAACTTTCAAGGTAACGATATAGCAAGAGGCCAAATGCTTTTTGCTAGAGGTAAACCTATGACTGATGCAGGATTAAGAAGATTAAAGATTCATATAGCTGTATGCTATAATGAAACTTATCATAAAGATAGTTTACCTAACTGGTTAACAACAGATTATAAACCTTACTTAAAAGACGAAGAGTTAGATGATATATCTGTAGATAAGATGACGTTAGAAGATCGTGAAGCATGGACCGATAATAATATTGATAGGCTATTAGAAATAGCTAACAAAGAAATTATAGATCCTAATGCAGAGAAACCTATTAGCTTGCTAGCTAGTGTATTAGAAATTAAAGATGCACTAGATCAGGAAGAATATATTACTTATCTTCCAATACCAATTGACGGTTCTAATAATGGATGGCAGCATTTATGTGCTATGTCTAAAGACAAAGAAGCAGGAGAGTTAGTTGGAATTGTACCACAGGATATACAAAAAGATTTTTATGTACAATGTGCTAAAGATTTAATTAAAAGAGTTCCTGATTGGTTTGAAGAAAGACAAATGCCAATGAAACATATACGTAAAGGTATAGCTAAACGCGGTTCAATGACTCGAGCATACAGTGCTGGAGCACAAAAGATTGCAGAAAATATGTATCTTGACTGTCATGTTGAAGGGTATTTAAATAAGTATAATATAACTGAAGAGGACTGTGAATTACTTGCTAAGCATTTAATTAAAGCAATAGATAAAGTTTGTGCAGGTCCACTACAAACAATGAAGTTCTTACAAAAGATTGCTGAAGCTGAGATAGCATCAGAGTATTCTAAGAACATCAAACAAAAGTCTATAAGATGGACTACACCTTCTGGGTTTCCAGTTATATACGAAGCATTCGTTGAGAATGAATTTAAAGAGAAAGCTATTATCAGCTGTAGTAAAAGAAAGGTTAAACCTATTTTAACTAAAGAGGATGGTAGCAAAGAAGAAACTGATACTATAAGAATACAACATGTCGGTAAAGAACCTACAGACAAACCAAAGATAAGATCTTTTATGTCTGGTATCTCACCTAACTTTGTGCACTCTATGGATGCTGCACATATGGCTAAAGTGATTGCTAAATGGGGAGGGGATTTTGGCGCAGTTCATGATTCATATAGTGTACATGCATGTGATGTAGATGAATTACTAAATCTTATTAAAGAAGAATTCATTACAATGTATAGCTATTCTAACTTCTTTGAAGTCATTGAAAGAATGATTGTAACAAACCCAGATAATTTTAACTATCAACAACCTAAGCTAGGCAGCTTAGATATTAGAGAGGTAAAGAACAGTGACTACTTCTTCGCATAAGAAAGGAATACTTCCAGTAAGATTAGGTTTGGAACCTGATACAAAGACGGCATTAAAAGGTCTTGGAATGGATCCAGATCTTGACAATCAAATGAGCGCTCAAGAGTTGGATGAATTAATAATCGAAAACGAATACCAAAGAGGACTTCAATGGTATAGAAGTGAGAATAGAGAACCAGAAGGCTTAAAGAATATGGGTCAATGGAAACGTGAAGCTCTACAAAAATGTAAAGAAACTAAATAAAAACTCCCCTAAGAATATCTTATGATACTCTTAGGGGTATTTTTTTTATATTTAATATCGGCTAAACAATTTTGAAAAATCTACATAGTCATAATTAAAATCTAAAAATCTTCTCCTAAAAAATTTACTTATCATTATACAGTCCTTATATTAAAGATTATTTAATTTAGATTTTTGTTTTGCAAAGTCACTATCAGATAAAGGTACAAGACCTGCAGGAAATAAATAGCCATCTATACTCATAGCTTTTTCTGAAATAAATTCACTCACATACTTTCTTAGTCCAGGTATAACATCTAAATGCATACTCTTTAAATAAAAGAATAATGGTCTAGCTCCTGGATATTTATAAGAAGATATACTATCAAAAGATAATTCCACACCATCAACTATAGATGCTTGAATCTTATCTCTGTTTGTATCATAAAATGAATAACCAAATATACCAAACATATCATCATCAGCAACCAACTTTTCAACTATAAGATTATCGTTCTCACCCATCTCAATAGCTCTACCGTCTTCTCTTAAAACTTTATATCCGTTTTTTGAATCGCCTTTATAAAGACCTAATTTTTTCCATCCATTTTTCATAAACAGAGATCCCATTGCATCACGAGTACCTGATGTAGGTGGTGGTACCATGATAGTTATCTCTTGATTAGGTAACCCCATTATAGGATGACCTATTTGTTTGTGTACATAATAATCTACTTGATCCCATGTTACTAATAAGTTATCAGACATATTAGATACAGGATATAATCCACCACCTGGTAATTCTTTAGCTAATGCTGCAGCAATATGTGCTATTGAAATATTAAACTGCTTACCATTTAATGAATTTGAAAATGCAAGTCCATCATTACCTACAACAAATTCTATAAATTCTACACCATTTTTTTTGCAAGTCGCTGCTTCTTTAGACTTAATAGCTCTTGAAGCGTTAGTAATATCTGGATGTTCCAGACCAATGCCAGCACAAAACAATTTCATACCACCACCTGAACCAGTTGATTCTACAATAGGTGCTGCATTTCCTTCTTGTGCAAACTTTTCTGCAACAATAGTTGAAAACGGATATACTGTAGATGAACCTACAATACTAATCTGTTCTCTAGCATATACAGTTGTTGCTACTGCAATTAAAGATAAACTTAAAATAATTTTTTTAAACATATATGTCTCCCGTTTAGTTATCTTTAAGGAGACACATTACGTTTTTATTACGATTGTTAAATTGCTTGATTTATATTAGCAACTCTTCCATTAGCTATTGCATCTTTAATCTTAGCACGATTTGCAGGGATAGTTGACTTAGCCCACTTCATATTACTAGGTACTTGTAGCATTGCAAAGATTTCTCCTAACAATATTCTAGCTTGATTAGCGGTTATTTTATCTCCTTGAAGTAACTGATACATTTGCATCTTAGTTATACCTAATCTTTCAGGTAATCTAGCTAGTATTAGATTAGCTCTTTTCTTAGCTAAGTTTTTAGTACGGCCTGCCCATTCTTTTAAAGTTTCCTGCCCCTCTAACCATTTCATTTCTTCATCCCATGATAATTTTTGAATAGCTTTTATTAAAGTTTTAGATGGTTTTTTATCTGCTGACTCATGGAAAACATCTCGCAACATATAGAAAGGTGATATAGGATCTGTCCAATCTAAACCTTTATCTCCCTTAAGTTCTTTCATTGAAGGTATTAAAGTATTTTCATAATAGTCTATAACCTTTTCCATCATAAGATCATTTACTAAAGAGTTTTGATAAACTTTATTTGCAACTTCTCTAACAGCTACGTTAGTTCCTAAGTCTGTTAAGAAGGCATCAAAGATTGGTAATACAAAAACATTCTCAGCACCATTAGCTTTAGCTGCTTCTTGAATTCTAGACCAGTTACCTGTTCTTATAGACTTACCATAAATAGGATTTCCATTTTTATCTTTACCTACTATAGGTCCTACTCTTTCATCAGTGAATACACCTGTTACCATGTTAGCATCAAATGCTTGTATAAGTGCAGGAAGCAATCTACCTGTAGCATAACCGCCTAATACAGTTTGACCAAACATTTTTCTCATAGCCGCTGGGCTAGTTACTGATTCGTACTGTTGAACATTCATCTGACCATCTTGTGTTGTTCTTGTTACGTCACCTGTAAGAGGATCTGTATAAGATAATGTATATGATGATTGTCCTGTTTGTCTAGAGTCTCTTCCAGCTATAGTACTTAATAAACCTGTAGGCTGTGGTAATTGAAACAGTACACCAGTTAAAGCAGATAAGTAACCTGCAGTTTTAATTAGTTTAGCCGAACGAATAGTATCTTGGTCCATAGTATCATAGATAGAACCTACTAGCATTGTATGTAGAAAGTCTATAACATCTGCAGGTGGTATGTTTTGTTCAGCCATAATATTATTTATTTCTTTACTTTGAAATACAGTAGTATCAACATGCTGTCTTAATGATTCTATTTCCTGACCATACCCCATAGTCATAGGAGATTTCTTTAAAAAGTTTTCTCTATCTTCAAAAGCTGCATATAATATTGCTTTAAAATAATCTCTTTTATCTTCTTTTATAAAAGAAATCCCGCCTGATATTTGATCGAAGTTAGTTGCCATTGAATCCATCATAGCATCTCTAAGATCTTTATAATCTCCTTCTAGCATTTCCTGAAAATCTTGTTTCATTATTATACCAGAACGCTTAGCCATTCTTTCACTACCTAATAGCGTTGCCATAGTAGCAGGACCATGTGTTTGTCCATCTATTTCTAAAACAATACTAGATCTAAACACTTGCTTTTGATTTGGATTTTGTTTATTGTGTTGTTTTACTCTATAATATTTAGCTAAGTTTATTAAATAATCTGACTGAAGAATAGCTTCTTGTTCATACTTTGATAAGTATGCTTTTAAATCAGGACTAAGTGGATCATTATTAAACCCTCTTTGAAGCTGTGTTATAACCTGACCCCTTGCTCTTGGATCTCCTGATGCATTTCTAAATTGAGTAAATAAGTTACCCGCATCTTTTGCATTGAAAGGATCTAATAATTTTTCTAGCTCTTCTCCCCATCTAACATACTTCATAAATAAACTATCAGGATTATTAGCATTCGCTTCTTCTTCATTAAATACTTTTATTCTTTCTTTAGGTGTTCTTGCAACACCAAATTTCTTTTTAAAGTTTTCTTCACCAGCTAACTTTGGATTTTCAAATAGGTGCGCAGATAGTGCTTCTTTAAAAACAAAATCTAAGTTACCAGATCCTGGAGTCCATTGATATGTATTACCACCACCCACTATATATCTTAAAACTTTATGAGCTTGCGGATTATAAAGTGTTTGTTGTGAATGCATTCTACCTGTTAATGCTTGCATAGCAAACGTTAAATAATTATTTTTACCAGAGTATCTATTTGCACCATCTAAAATACTTATTAGCTTTTCTCTTTCTTTATCTAATATGGTTTTAGGATTATACATTTTAGCAGAAATGTACATATCAAATCCCCAACCTTTTTGATTCATAGCTAAACCTTTTTGTTCCATATCAAAAGCAGCCGCATATAATCTAGCTTTTTCTTGTAATAAAGAATCGAACTTTGCTTTACCTATTCCAAATATATTAGCGTAGTTTACATCAGCAGGTTCGTATGACCATTGAGGATCTGTATTAGGTATCTCTAAGTCTATTAATCTTTTTTCGTACTCACTGTCTCCAAAATAAGTAGCTGTTAATTCACGCTCATTATAATCATTAGCTATTTGATTAGGTACTATTACAGGATTTTCAGCTGTACTTATAGCAGCCCCTGCATACATAAAAGCTGCACGCTCTCTTTGAGGATCATTTCTTATTACAACTTTATTCATGTTAGCCATTGCTTGAAATAAATGTGTTGTATTTCCTAGCTCTCCAATCTGAGTAGTAACACGTCTAGTATATGTCTGTCCTTCAAAAACCATTTGACCATCTTCAGAAGGTGCAGCCATAGGCGCAACCTCATTTGCACCAAACATTGCACTATACATATAGTAAGTATCTCTAAATAACTTATCTCCTTCAGGTTTTAAAGTAAACCTTACTTGATTATCACTAAGAATTTTTCTTGTCATTAAATCTGGATTAACTATATAGTATGCTTCTTTTGCGAAGTCACCTATTTGTTCAAACACTTCATCATTAATTAATTTAAAATCAGCGGCATAAGTATCTGTAGGTATTCCTCTCTTTGTTGCTTGTACTCTTTTCCATTGCTGAAATATATCTTTACCTAATTGTTTTCTTCCTTCAGCTTTTGTAAAGGTAGCTACATTTAAAGGTGTAGATTCAGGATCATTCATATCAGCTACTGTTTCAAAATCTTCTTCAGCTCGTGTATGTAAAGCTTGAACATAATGCTGCTCAGTAACTAAAGATAAAGTTTGTAAGAAGTCATTATCTAATACAATACCACCTTGTCCATCTCTTAAGTTAGGATCCCATAAACCTGCATCTAATAATTCAGGATTATATAAAATATTAGATTGATCTGTTTCTGTTAATGAACCTCTTACTGCTGGAAATTTTGCTTTCCAATCTTTATTTTTATCTCTTTTTCTTATAGTAAAAGCAGACTCAGCACTTCCAGTTCCCATCCATTCTGTTAATTCTTTACCTAACATTTTAGCTGTATCTATATTACCCATCCTAGTAGCTCTATACATAGGCCCATACATTAAATTATCTGGATCATTTGTTGTTGCTTGTATGCCAGCTAAGGTTCTTACTCCCCACATTTCAGGTATAGATTTAATTCTTTCACGCTCTCTCTGCTCTTCTTCCACAGACTCATCCGCTTGTATACCTCTTAGCACTGCATTTGCAAGTACTGGTTCAGGTGTATCATAAGTCTCTCCAGTTATAAAAGATTCTTCACCACCCGCTTGTTGTCTCATATCAGCTATATAATCTGTTACATTTTCAAAACCGCCATAGTCATCCTCAGATATTGGAGCAGGTGGCTCTTGAGTAGTTGCGGCACGTGCTTGAGCTTCATCAAAATCTTTTTGACTAATTATATTTGATTGCTCAACGGTCATCATACTTTCACCAGGAATAGGCAAATTTAATATAGGGTTATTAGTATCTGTGCTGCCTGCCTTTTCCAAAGCAGTTTTTGCTATTGTACTGGGCTGTTGTGTTTGTATTCTCATTTATATTATCTCCTTAGCCACCGAATAAATCATTAATACCACCAGCAACTGCCCTATTTAATTGATTAAATGGACCTGTTATTGGTGTGGTTTTGAGTACCTTATATACACCAGGTTCTAAATTACCTTCAGCTATTTGAACCGCTCCTGTAGCTGCTCTTGTTACGTTAGATAATGCAGCCGCTTCACCTGATACTGTTTGAAATAATTCTTCAACCATATTACTTGATGATGTTTCATAGATAGGAAAGAAAAAGTTTAATGGTCTTTCCGCTACACCAATTAATCCTGATGCACCTACACCTCTTTGAATTACTTCGGCTCTATCTAAATAAGGTGTAGCTCTACCGTATTTTAAAAGATCTTTTAAATACTGCGATACAAAACCTAATGCAATCATTAATGTCATAATAGCAAAAGCATTATACTTCATTGCAGGTGTACCACGTTTAACATAATCACCCCACATTCTAGGAATATGATTAGCTGTAAAGGTTGCAATAAAACCTTGAAACTGTGTGAATAAAGCTATGTGAGGGTTCTGATAAAACAATGGTCTATTAGCTGTACCTGGTAATGCAATAGCTTCATTAATAAAATTATACTGCGCTAGTGAAAACATTCTATCTAACTCAGCATTAGTTTCTCTCATTTGTTGTAATGTATCTGCTATTGGTGGTTTAACTCTATCAAATAAAGGTAAGCCTAAAGTTTGATTTGCTAAAGCTAAAAGTTTATTTACATCTAAACCTAAGTTTCTTAATTGCTCTTCAGCTTCTTGAACTTCGTTAGTATATAATCCACCATCTCTTCGTTGTCTGTTAATAGTATTAAGATGATCCATAATAAAATCATCTGCAATAGATGCTCGAATATTACGTGTGTAGTCTGTCCATTGCTGCAACCCGATTATTCTAAAATACTTATCTAATAAATATCTTGAAGCATAAGTATTTTCTGTAGCACCTGTAGTTTGTGCAGCACCTACATCCCAATCAAAGAATCCTAACTTTTGTAGGTTAGCTTGCCTCTGTTCTTTTCTAAGACGTGCTTCTGTATTTTGTAAACCAGGATTTGTTATAGTATCCCACATTGCTTGAGCAAATTCTTTAGCTGAATTTTTTATAGTAGTATTTATTTGTGCAGGTGTTAATGCTCTAAGCGTCATCATATATTCTACCATAGAAGATATAGTTGCCATAGGCAAACCAGCCATAGTAGTCCATACTAATATATTCTTTTGTATACTATTAAGAGTTTGATTTTGTATACGCTTATAGTTTCCTGATTCAGCTTGTAAGTAATCTCTTAAACCTGCTGCTAAATAGTTAGCATCTTCTTCGGCTAAACCATTTGCTACAGCATCATCTAACATTTGATTTAATATTTCATTATTATCTCCAACATATTTTTGATAAGCCATATATCTTGTTGCAGATTTAATTGCATTATTTATATTTACAAAAACATCTTGTTCCATAAATTCATTAAAGTCACTGATGTCAGATAATCCAAATACTCTTTTCTTATGAGCAGCAGGTATATGTCTTCCTCTACCTACTTCAAATATACTACGGCCATCAATCATATCACCGTTATTTAATATCTCATTAGCTAAGTCAGTAGCCGCATCTAATGTAAGACCTCTCTTTACTAACTTACCATCAGGTCCTGTATATGAACCAAATCCTGGAACGCCTTTAGCAAATTCATCTTTCATTAATGCTTTAATAAATGCATTTTTATTTTTTTCAATAGCCGCTTTATTAAGTGATTTATATCTTAGTAAATAATTATTTAAATAATCAACATCAAAAGTTTTATCAGTATCACTACCATCATTTAATCTAGTACGCATTTCTTTTTGTTTATTATAAAGCGCATCACCTAAAGTATTCATCTCAAGAGAAAAATCTTTTAACCAATCTTTATGTTTTCTAAGATCTACTCCATTAGTAAAGTTAGGATCTTTAGCATCAGTAATACTACCATCAGGTAAACTGTTCCAATCAAGAGTTGATAAGTTTCTTTTATCAACCCATTGACCAAAAGCATTTGTAATTTTAGATAACTCTAATTGATTAATTCTTTTAAACTTAGCATCCTTTGAAAGCATAGCAGGACTCTTAATTAAATTTCTAAAGAATGCTGCTTGCATTTGTTTATATTCTTCGAATGATTCTCCAGGATTTATCTTATGTAAGAAGCCATTTACAAGCACACCTATATCTCTAACCTTTTGATTATTAGTAAAAGGATTAATTAAGAATCTCATAGACCCTTGATACAACATAGGAAAATTTCCAGCAGCTTCTTTTATTTTTGTAAAAGCATCTTTTGATTTTTGTGCTCTATCATGTGCTTCAGCTTTTTGATGAAAGTCTTTATCGTTAGGATTTAGTATACGCTTTTTTGCTTTCTTTGCTGCAGCATCTGCTATATCCGAAATAGTTCTAGGTGAACCTTGTGTTTTAATTATTTGCTGACCATACTCATCTAATAAAATATTACCTGCATTATCAGTAGCATAGACTGTACCTCTCCTAGCTTCTTCTTCTGCCCATCTACCTTCATCTGATAATCGTTTATCTTCTTTAGGACCTGTTCTTACGGCTACATCTGCCCATGCACCAGCATCATATATAGTTCCTGGTACACCAAAGCCTGCACCTAAAGTACCACCTGCAATAAAAGCATTTAATAATCTATTATGTAACTCAACTGAATCAAAGTTTTTATCACTACCTATAACTGCTGCTGTATAACCTGCAAGCTCTTGTCCTACTTCTGTAGTTGATTCCACACCAAAACCTTGAGCAGATCTAGCAGCAAAAGATCTTAAAATATTTCCATACTTTAACTGATCCTTAGCAATTTCAGCGGCATGCTTAACTAATTTAGCAGACTCTAGTCTTGTCATTTTATCAATAGCATTTCGAGCGGCTGCTTTATTAGTATCATTTACAATACCTTTTTTATTTTTCTTAATCCATGCATCGATCATTTTATCTCGAGAATCTTTGGATAATAAGTTAACTCCTTTAACTCCACCCATTAAACCTTGAATACCTAAACGATCTAATACTGTCATAGTTACACCAGCAGCTGCTGCTAATGTTGCACTCTTATCCTCTCCTTCCATTTCATTCCAGGTTTGTCCAGTATACATAACAACTGGTATAGACATTGAAGCACCATAAGTCATAGGCGCAGCTAATGTAGCACCTGCTGTTACACCCATATAAGGTATAGCCATAGCACCCATGTTTCCTATATATTCAAAGAAACCACTTAAACCATTTACATCCCATTCATTATCTATAACATTTCCAGCTTCATCTAAAACAGGTTTAAGTATATTCATTTTTAATTCAGGTTTATTTTTTAAATACTCATGCTGTCTTTTTACACCTTCATCACCTAATGCTTCTAACCAATTAAAACCAGTACGCTCTCCAATCATTTGAGCAGCACCATATAATCCTTCTATAACTCCTGTCCAACCTATATCCCAGCTTTCAGACCAAGGATGAAGTGCTTTGTTTTGAAGAGTTCTATCTTGATGTCTTCCAAGTACTCTAGCATCTGTATAATCTTGAGCTTGCTGTAGTCTTACAGCGTATTGTTCAATAGATTCTCCAGGTTGCCTAGGTCCTTTTAATCTTGAAAGTTCTGCTTCATCTAACGCAACCTTTTTAAATCGGCTTGCTCTATAACTTTCAGCTTCAGTAGCATCATCAATAATAAGTTTAGCTTTTTCAAACTCATTTAAAGGTTTATCCTCTTGAAATGGCGTCATAGTTTTCTTAGCTTTGCCCCAACTATAAGCATCTATTTCTTCTTGAGAACTGTATTTACCTAATCTATTTATACCATAACTAGTAAGAGCTTGTACAAAGTCTCTACCATTTTCATCACTTATTCTAACTAACTGTCGTTTACCTGTTGCATCCATTTTAGGAGAACCATCTGGATTAGTAAGACGATGTACATTAGTAAAGCCCATTTCTTTAGCAAGCTTATCTATTTGGTTTGTAGCTTCCCAACCACCAGGTCCTCCAGGTATAAGACCATCAGCATTACCATGTACAATTTCAGGCATGCTAAGCCCTTCTAATCTAAAGAGTTCTCCCTCATCATTTCTTATTGTGTCAGCATCAAGAAACTTATAAGGGGCATCAGTAGTAAAATCAGATCGTGCTTCAAAATTAGAAACATCAATCATATTATTATCCATAATAACTCCTATTGTTTTAAGGTTAATATTCTCATAGTAAATAATGCGAACGGTGTATAACCTTCATTCTCTGGTTTCTTAGCTTCTTCTTGGTATACTTCTCTCCAAGTTTTTCCAGTTGATTTAAAATTATCATTCTCTCTATCAGTCCATAATTTTACTGCATTATTCCAAAATGTATCTTGATGCATACCTAAAGATTCTGATACTGCCATTACTTGTTTGTTAAGATCCGTAAGTACTTTAGGGTCCATTGAAACTATCTTATCACCTACTTTAGCTTGAGTTAATTCAGCTGCTTGATCTAGCAATCTTTCTTTAATAGTTGCTTCTTCTAAATATGGAATAAGATTTGTAGGCTTCTTACCAGTTTCTTTAGCATCAGCTACCATCATAGCGAAAGCTGTTTGAATACCACTTCCCATTCTAGTCATATCATAATTATTTTCTTCAGCCCAAGCCGCTATATCTTGAGCGGCAGTAGCTGGATCAAGATTAGTGTATCTTTCCCATTGTAATACACCGTTAACTCTTTGTTCTTTATGTCTATCTCCTGACTGCTTTATCTGACCTTCTAATATACCTTCAACTATTTTAGCATTATCTTGTACTCTTTTTCGATATTCAATAGTACCTGGTACACGCTTTGCATCTGTATGATGTCCTGCTCCTACTCTACTTTTACCAGCTTGATCGTAAGACCAATAAACTATATCATCCCCACTAGGTAACTTCTTCTTAAACTTATAAGCTAGTCTACCTTTTGGAAATTGTTTTGAGTAATACATTTTAGGATCATCACCTTGAGGTCTAGCTATTGAACCTACTGGTATAAGTACAGAAGGATCCCCGGTCTGTCTATATAATTCAAGAGAATCTTTTTCATACTTACCAATATTTGCTTTAATAAATGCATCCATCTTAGCATTCTTACTATCAACTCTTTTAAGATAATTTTTAGCTACATAACCAATTGTATCAGCATGTGAATATCCCATAGCTCTTGAACCTAAGTATACAGCAATAGCTCTTCCAAGTTCTCTTTTATCAAATACATCTCCAAATAAAAAGCCAAGCACCCCTTTAGCTTTATTCCATTTACCTGGTTCTTTATCTTCTGTATTATTAGTTAATGCAGCTTGACCTGTTTTAGAACTTAACGCAGCAGATATATCACTTTCTGTTTTATCAGTAATCTTATTAGCAGCTGCTGTTATTTTATTATTATCAGAACCACCTGGAACAATATTAGAACCTGTAGCTTCGTTTACAACTGCAGCTGCCTCTGGTGATATATTGTTTTCAATAACTTCTTTTTCATTTGTTTGAGCATCAGTTAAAGCGCTAGCAGTACTATCTACCTTTTCTTGAGAAGCATCTAATTCTGCTTGTGCAGCATCTATACCCTGGTTATATACAGCAGCTAAAGAAGTATTACCACTTTCTAGTGCATTGTTCTTTAAGGTTTCTAAATTCTCTACTTTCTTTTTAATTTGTTTATGTTCTTCTATTGCATACTTATGCTTCCAAGATTTATCATTTGTATTTTGAGTAGCTC
>CETU01038430.1_pt1 | contig 33920 bp, 32 predicted proteins | sample 356531 | NCBI WGS metagenome assembly CETU01 (sample SAMEA2623488, study PRJEB7988) | marine metagenome | isolation source: saline water (ENVO:00002010), including
GCTGTACAGTAGTCTCTCCATTCATCGACACTGCTGATTTCTCTATTTTCACAGTATTACCAGCGTGTAATTCGATAATCAAAGTATCTTCTTTGACGTCTGTAATCTTTGCATGAAGACCTCCTATTGTAATTATCTTATCACCTTTTTTTAATTTGGACCTATATTCTCTTTCTTTTTTCTGTTTTTTAATTTGTGGACGAATCATAAAAAAATACATAACAGCAAAAATCAAACCAAACATAATTAATGATGGTATAGCCGAATCTCCTGTGTTTAATAATATCATAGTTAATTATTTTTAGAAACTAAAACAGTTCCTGTTATTGTCAATACTCTTGTACTTGGGATTGCATTTGTAACCAAAGTTACTGTTTTTTTTTGTTTTCCTTGCCTTTTACCACTATTAAAAGTAACTTTTATATTGGTTTCTGTTCCTGGTTTAACAACTTCTTTTGGCCACTCAGGAACTGTACAACCACAGCTTCCTTTTACTGAACTAATTAAAAGTGGTGCATTACCGATATTCTTTAACTTAAAATCTATAAGAATGGATTTATCTTGGTCAATTTCACCAAAATCAAAATAATCTTGATCAATCTCAATCTCTGGCATGCTAATTTTTTCAGAATTTTTATCAGCTGTTAAATTAGATGCTACTATAGATGTAGTAAGTTGGTTAGACCTATCATTAGCACATGAAAATAGAACAAATAAGAATAAAGTGAGTATGTTTATCTTTAACATTTGAAATTAATTATAGTTATTCAACCAATCCTCTTCCTGTTTTAGTAATCTTTCCTTCTTTTTTATAAGTTTTTATAAAATTATCTAATAAACCATTTATAAACAATCTACTTTTTGAAGTTCCATAATATTTTGCAATTTCAATATATTCATTTAAAGAGACCTTAATTGGTAGATTAGGCATAGATAAAATTTCTGAGAAAGCCATTTTAAGAAAAAGCTGATCCATCTTTGCGATCCTATCTAGCTCCCAATTATTAGAAAATCTTTGAATAATTTCTTCATAATCTAAATTATGATTTATTGTATTTCTAAAAAGCTTAATCGCAAATTCTTTATCTGACTTTTGTTTAAATGTTCCTTTGGGCATCACATCTATATCTTCTTTAATATCACCAAATAAAACAGATGCAACAAATGGCAAATCATCAATCCAATAAATACTCATTTCCTCAAAGATATGATGAAGAAGTTTGTTATTCAAAATATAATCATTCATTAAATCAATGATAAATCTTTTCTCAGATTCTATTGATAAATCTTTAGATTCTAAATAATTGACATATAAGTCAGTCTTTATAATTGAATTAAATATCTTACGAATAATATCATGATCATTTTTCAACCATATAGCTGAAACCTTTGAAACTTTATCCATTAAAGAATTATTACTTCTTAAACTAACTACTACACTATTATTTATAAATCTTTTATTTGGATTCAAATCGTTAAAAGATGGTAAATGTTTTTTTTTTCCCTCTTCATAAAAATCATCAGCATATCTAACAATTTCTATAATTAATGAAATTATAACTAGTTTTAACTCTACTACCTTATCAAAATGCTTTAACATTTCTTTTTCAACAACTTGAATTTGACTATTCTTTGATGAGAGGAAAGAGTAAAGAGATTGCATTACCTTTATCCGTATATGTCTTCTAGTAAGCATTAAGAATCAATTATGTTTTTTTTCACTAATTCTTTGTTGAGCAATTTCTAATGCTGCAGCATGAGTTGTAATATGTTCTAACTCTGCTTTCTTTAAAATCTTTAAAGTTGTATTGTAAATTTCTTGTGTTTGATTTAGTGCGTCCTCTCTATTATATCCGTTAAGCTCAGAATAAACATTAATCAAACCTCCAGCATTTATCAAAAAATCAGGAGCATAACAAATTCCTTTTTCAAAACATAACTGTGCATCTCTTTTTTCATCTGCTAGCTGATTATTAGCAGCACCTGCAATAATTTCACATTTTAATCTATTAATTGTATTAGGATTAACTGTAGCACCTAAAGCACATGGTGCATAAATATCTATATCCAAATCAAAAATAGCATCTCCCATCACTATATTAGCACCAAATTTATCAGCTAGCTGATTTAATTTTTGTTTATTTATGTCATTAATAATAACTTCTGCACATTCATCAGTTAAGTACTTAACTAAATGTTCACCAACATGACCAATTCCTTGAACTAAAATAGTTTTACCTGATAATTTGTCGGAACCCCATTTGTATTTTGCTGATGCTTTCATTGCCATATAAACACCAAAAGCTGTAACAGGAGAGGGATCTCCACTACCACCCATACTTTGAGGAATTCCAGTAACATACTTTGTCTCAGAACGAACATACTCCATATCTCTAGTGGTCATTCCAACATCTTCAGCTGTAATATATCTTCCTCCAAGGCTATCAACATATTGCCCAAATTTACGCATTAAAGACTCTGTTTTTTCAGTTTTAGAATCTCCAATAATAACTGCTTTCCCTCCACCTAGATTAAGTCCAGATATTGCCGCCTTATACGTCATCCCTCTTGAAAGTTTTAAAACATCATCTAATGCATCTTTTTCATTAGCGTAATTCCACATTCTAGTCCCCCCTAGTGCAGGTCCTAAAGTAGTATCATGAATAGCAATAATAGCCTTTAAACCAGTTTCAACATCTTGACAGAAAACTACTTGTTCATGACCCATAAAAGTCATTCTTTTAATAACTAAATCGTTACTTTTGTGTGTGTTTTTTGCTTTTACTGTTTTCATAAAAATTTTAATTTTTTCTATTAAAAAAACAAATCACATTTAACAGATAAAATAAATTGTATTATTTTAAGCGGTCGCGAATTTACTTATTATTTTTGGCAATTCAGTTAAACTATTTACACAATTAATGAAACAGCTACGATATCTAAATAAATATCTATGGAAATACCGTAGACTAATTTTAGTAGGCGCTTTGTTTATTTTCGTCGCTAATTTATTTGCTTTATATCCAGCTGAATTTGTGCGTAAAGCATTTGACTATGCACTTTTAGGAGCTCAAGAAAAGGTCCAAAAAGTAAAAATTGAGTATATTATATTAAAATATGGAATTCTAATAGTTGTTTTTGCTGTTCTAAAAGGAATTTTCATGTTTTTTATGAGGCAAACAATAATAGTTATGAGTCGTAAAATAGAATTTGATCTTAAAAATGAAATCTATCAGAAATATCAAAGTCTAGAAATGAACTTCTACAAAAAAAATAAGACTGGAGACTTAATGAATAGAATATCGGAAGACGTAAGTAAAGTAAGAATGTATTTAGGCCCAGCAATGATGTATACAATTAATATAATAATATTATTTTACTTAGTAATTTCAAAAATGCTCGGTATTAGTTATATTTTAACATTCTATGTTCTACTACCACTACCAATATTAGCTCTCTTGGTATATTTTGTTAGTTATAATATTAATCAAAAGAGTGAAAAAGTACAAAAACAACTGTCCAAAATGACAGCTATTTCTCAAGAAAATTTTTCTGCAATCAAAATAATCAAATCATTTGGTAATGAAGAAAGTGCATGGAATGTGTTTTTCAAATCATGCAAGCAGTATACGCATAAACAAATACAACTAGTAAAAGTTGAAGCTGCATTTTTTCCTCTGATCATTATAATGATTGGCATTAGTACAATTCTAATTGTATATATAGGTGGTTTAGAAAGTCTAAAAGGGAATATTACTACTGGAAACATTGCAGAATTTATTATTTATGTAAATATGTTATCATGGCCAGTTGCATCAGTAGGCTGGATTACATCAATCATACAAAGAGCCGCAGCATCACAAGAAAGAATAAATAATTTTCTATTAGTAAAATCAAAGATTAAGAATAATGTAAAATCTCACACTCCAATTTTTGGAGATATTATTTTTAAAAACGTAAGTCTAACTTATGAAGACACAAATATTAAAGCAATAGATGATATCAGTTTTACTATTAAAGAAGGAACTCGCTTTGGAATTTTTGGAAAAACAGGAAGTGGAAAATCTACGATCGCAAATTTAATATGTAGATTATATGATGCTAATCATGGAGACATTACATTTGACGAAACCAATATAAAGAATCTCAATTTATTTAGTTTAAGATCAAGTATAGGGTACATCCCTCAAGATGGCTATTTATTTTCAGGATCAATACAAGAAAACATTGCATTTACAAGTAATCAAATTAATAGTAAAGAAGTTGTAGAAGCTGCAAGAAAAGCAGAAATATTAGATGAAATAAAAGAATTTTCTGATGGATTTGAAACAATCATTGGAGAACGAGGAGTAAAACTATCAGGAGGACAAAGACAAAGACTTGCAATTGCTCGTTCTTTCTATCAAAACACAGATATATTTATATTTGATGACTGTCTATCAGCAATTGATGCTAAAAAAGAATATCAAATATTACAAACATTAAATAAAGAAAGTACAGATAAAACATCTATAATAATAAGTCATAGAGTTTCGACGCTACAACATGCTGATTACATTATTGTTCTAGAAGGAGGAAGAATAATTGAAGAAGGCACACATAAAGCTCTAATTAAAAAGAAAGGATTTTATTATGACATTAGCAACAGTCAAAATAAAACCATTTAAAATTTATATTTATTAATTTATTTATATTTGACAAAATATTAAATTAGAATAAGATGACTGAAAAGTATGATATGCAAGAAATATTCTCAAAAAAAATAAGAGCAGGAAGAAGAACATATTTTTTTGATGTTCGCGCAACTAAAGCTGGAGATTATTATATGACTATTACAGAAAGTGTAAAAGGAACTAACGATGAAGGAATTCCATCTTATAAAAAACATAAAATCTATCTATATAAAGAAGGATTTAATGATTTTAAAGAGGCCTTTGAATCTGTAAGCAATTATATCATTAAAGAAAAAGGAGAAGAGATTATTTCTGAAAAGAAGTTTGAAAAAAAAGAAGAGATAAAATCCTCTAAACAAGAAGAAACATCAACTAAGTTTACTGAAGTAAATTTTGATGATTTAGGAAAAGATTAACTCAAACGTTTCTCAAAAAATTTGTTTTTTATTTCAAAAACTTTTAACAACTCTGCTGTTTTGTTGATAATTTCATGTTTTTAAAGTTACAAAACTATCATTACTTCTTACTTTTACCATAAAAATTTATATGAGTAGAGTAATTTCAATAGCTAATCAAAAGGGAGGTGTAGGAAAAACAACTACTGCTATGAACTTAGCAGGAAGTCTTGGAGTACTTGAAAAAAAAATTTTACTAATTGATGCTGATCCTCAAGCCAATGCCACTTCAGGTGTTGGTCACAACCCTCAGGAAATAGAAGTAGGAATATACGAATGTATTATCAATAAAGCAAAAGTTAATGAATGTATACTTAAAACTAAAAGTCCTAACTTAGATCTATTACCAGCAAATATTAACCTAGTCGGAGCAGAGCTAGAACTTGTTAACATTGAGGAAAGAGAATATATGCTTCAAAAAGCGTTAATTCCCGTAAAAGATGATTACGATTATATTATTATAGATTGTGCTCCATCGCTAGGGCTACTAACAGTGAATTCTTTAGCAGCTTCTGATAGTGTTATAGTACCTATACAATGTGAATATTTTGCACTTGAAGGACTAGGAAAGCTGCTAAATACTATAAAAGTAGTACAACAAAGACTTAATATCAACTTAGAAATTGAAGGACTATTATTGACTATGTATGATACTCGTCTAAGATTGTCTAACCAAGTAGTTGAAGAAGTAAAAGCACATTTTCAAGATATGGTCTTTAAAACAATTATTCACCGAAATGTTCGTTTAGGAGAATCACCATCTTTTGGTGAAACTATTGTAATACATGATGCTACAAGTAAAGGAGCTATCAACTACCTTAACTTAGCAAGCGAACTATTGAAAAAATTAGAGGTAACAGTTTAAAATATGAGTAAAGAAAGAGGAGCATTAGGAAGAGGTTTAGCATCAATACTTGGTAATAGCTCAACAAACTTCAAAAATAACACAACTAAAAAGTCAAAAACTCCTTCAAATATTATAGGTAGCACACATGAGATTTCTATTTCTGAAATAGTTATAAATCCTTTTCAGCCAAGAATAAAATTTAATAAAGAAAAACTAAATGAACTAGCTATTTCTATAGAACAATTAGGAATAATACAACCTATTACAGTTCGTAAAATGAAAGAAGGAGAGTTTCAATTAATTTCTGGAGAAAGAAGATATAGAGCTTCAAAAATAGCAGGGCTTGAAAAAATACCAGCATTTATTAGAATAGCTAATGATCAAGAAATGCTTGAAATGGCATTGGTAGAAAATATACAAAGAGAAGATTTAAATCCAATTGAAATAGCACTAAGTTACCAAAGATTAATTGAAGAAATAAAACTGACGCAAGAACAGTGTAGTGAACGTGTAGGGAAAAAAAGAAGTACAATAACTAACTTTATACGTCTTTTAAGATTACCTGATGAAATACAAAAGTTCTTAATTGAAGGGAAAATTAGTAACGGTCATGCTAGAGCACTTCTCTCTATAAAATCAAAAGAATCGCAAATTAATTTATGTTATGATATCGTAAATAATGGCTATTCAGTAAGAGAAGTAGAACAATTAGCAAAAGAATTCTCTAATTCATCATATAAAAAAAGCTCAAGATCTAAAAATACTGCTTCACCCCTTCCCTTTGCCCAACAAAAAATGATTTATGATTTATCAAAAAAACTTAATATTCCTATCGAATTAAAACGAAATAAAAAAGGAAAAGGAACTATAATTATCGCTTTTCATAATGATGATGATCTTGAAAAGATTATAACAAGTCTAAATAGTTAACTTGTTTTTAATCAAACAAATATTTTTTATACTTTTTTTAAGTATTTTTTCTATTACTTCTGCACAAGATGTAATAAATAAAGTTCCAAAAAAAGCAGGGGTATATTCTGCTATCATTCCTGGATCTGGACAATTTTACACTAAAAAATACTGGAAGATACCAATCATATATGCAGGTCTATTTACTTCGGCATATTTTATACATAATAATAATCTTGAGTATAAAAAATATAAGCATGCAGCTATTAAAAGTAATCAATCTGGAGATAGTGAATTAGGCTATACATATTCACAACTCATAATACTTACTAATCATTATAAAAGAAATAAAGATGTCTCAATTATTTGTTTTGTTGGGACATATCTTCTAAATATTATAGATGCCTCAGTAAGTGCACATTTATTTGAGTATGATATCAGTGATGATTTGTCTTTACATATTGAGCCATTGTATCTTTATAAAGAAAATATTCCTGGCTTATCATTATGCTTTAATTTATAAATTTGCATTATGAAAATTTCAATACTTGGTAATGGAAAGATGGGAAAAGAAATTAGCAAAATAGCAAAAAAAAGAGGACATATTATTACTTGTATTGCTGATTCAAAAAATCCAGGAATATCACTTAACTTAGATAATACTGATGTAGCAATTGAGTTTAGTACTCCCTCTTCTGCTTATGAAAATATCTCACATGCAATAAACAGTGGAGTACCAGTAGTTTCAGGAACAACAGCTTGGCTTCAAAAATTAAAACAAATAAATGAGTTATGTGAAAAAAAGAAGGGTGCTTTTTTATACTCTACTAATTTTAGCTTAGGAGCAAATATATTTTTTGAGCTAAACAAGAAGCTAGCAAAGCTTATGAAAAATAAAAAGTATAAATGCAAAATACACGAAATCCATCACACAAAAAAACTTGACTCACCAAGTGGAACAGCTATTACTTTAAAACAACAAATAAATGAGATTAATAAAAACAAAACTATTATAACTTCTGATAGAGTTAAAAATAATGCTGGCACTCATCAAGTAACATATAAATCAGATGTAGATACTATTGAAATTAAACATACAGCAGATAATCGTAATGGTTTTGCTTTGGGAGCAATAATAGCTGCAGAATGGATAATAGGTAAAAAAGGAATTTATAGCATGAAAGATATAATAGATTACTAAGTTTTAAAATATATGAAGAAATTAAAAGACTTATTAGGAAAATCATTTAAAGTAGTCCTATTTATTATTGGAACAATTATTTGGAGTATTTTTGTATACATAATTGATGGAGAATGGCTCTATTTTGCTCCTTTAATAGTTGGTGACATTCTATTTTGGGAAACAATATCATGGCAATTCTGGAAAAAGAAAGAAAAAAAACCAAAAAAGAAAAAAAGCGAACTCAAGTCATGGTTTGATGCTATATTATTTGCAGTAATTGCTGCAACTATTTTAAGAACATTCTTAATTGAAGCATATACAATTCCAACTTCTTCAATGGAAAAATCAATGCTTGTTGGTGATTTTCTTTTTGTAAGTAAAGTAGCATATGGACCAAGAGTACCAATGACTCCTATTGCTTTTCCACTAGTACACCATACAATGCCAATTTTTGGAGGAAAATCGTATTCTGAAAGCGTAAAAATTCCATACCATAGAATGAAAGGACTAGGTAAAATAAAAAGAAATGATTGTGTAGTATTTAATTGGCCTGCAGAAAAACTAGGAAGACCTGTCGATAAGAAAGAAAATTATGTTAAAAGATGTGTTGGGATGCCTGGTGATAAAATTAAAATTGTTAAAGGTCAATTAATGATTAATGATTTACCTCAAGAAGAACCAGCGGGAATGAAGAAACAAGCTAGGTATACAATTACTTCTAAATCAACTCTTAATGAAAAAAAATTATACGAAAAATATGACATAAATACTAATTATAATGTCAAGTATCATATGGGAAATAGTGATTATCAATCAAGATGGCCACTATATCAATTCAATGCTACAGATGAAGTTATTACTAGTCTAAGATCAAAACCATATATTACTAAAATTGAAAAACAAATTGATGGAAGTAGAGGTAATTATGATATTTTCTCAAATGGACAAAGTAATCCTAGCAAATTTTTATATGGAAATCCTTATAATTGGAATGAGGATAATTACGGTCCAATTATTATACCAAAAGCAGGTGAAACAATTAACTTAACAACAGAAAATTTACCTCTTTATAAAGATATTATTGAAAGATATGAAAAAAACAAACTTAAAGTAATAGGAGAAATTATTTATGTTAATGATAAGATTGTTTCAAATTATACTTTTAAAATGAATTACTACTGGATGATGGGTGATAACCGACATAATTCTGCTGATAGTAGATTTTGGGGATTTGTTCCTGAAGATCATATTGTGGGTAAGGCATTATTTGTTTGGATGAGTTGGGATACGAGAGGATCAGGTTTAAATAAAATTAGATGGAATAGGCTATTTAGAAGTGTTAAATAATCCATTATTACCAACAGCATATTTAGCTCCAATAAACTACTATGCAATATTAATTGAACAATCTAACTGCAAGATTGAATTTCACGAAAACTTTGTAAAACAAAGTATAAGAAATAGATGTGTAATTTATAGTGCAAATGGAGAACTACGTTTAACAGTTCCTAGAAAGCACGAAAAAAATAGTAAAACTTTAATAAGTAAAATAAAAATATCATACAAAGATAGATGGCAAAAAGAACATTGGAACGCAATTACATCAGCTTATAACTCCTCGCCTTTTTTTGAATTTTATAAAGATGAGTTAAAACCATTTTTTGAAGAAAAAGAAATCTATCTAATTAATTTTAATACTAAATTACAAAATTTGATTCTTAAACTTTTACAAGTTAAAGTAAAATATACATTCACTAATGAATATAATTCATTAGGTAATTTTACAGATTACAGGAAATGCAATTTTACAAACATAAAAATCTGCAGATATGATCAAGTATTTATGGAAAAACATGGATTTATTGCTAATCTATCTATTTTGGATTTACTGTTTAATTTAGGACCTGATAGTAGTGATTATCTTAAAGCAATCAGTACTAATCAAAAAAAATAAAATTATAATAATGTCTATAAACTAAATATCATTATCTAAATCAATTTTCTATTTTTGAAAAAAATAAGTAATGAAAGACTTAGAATTCAATAAAAATGATGATAGTTTGAGATTACTAATCTCAGAAATGAAAAGAAAACATTCTATCATATCTTTAGGAGGTGGTAAAAAAAAGATCGAAAAACAACATCAAAAAGGAAAGCTTACAGCTAGAGAGAGAATTGATTACTTAAAGGACACAGACTCAGAATTCTTAGAAATAGGAGCTTTCGTAGGAGAAGGAATGTATGAAGAATATGGAGGATGTCCATCAGGAGGAGTAGTAGCTGGAATTACATATATAAAAAATAAACAATGTATCATTGTTGCAAATGATGCAACTGTAAAAGCAGGTGCTTGGTTTCCAATTACTGGAAAGAAAAATTTACGTTTACAAGAGATTTCAATGGAAAACAAACTACCAATTATCTACTTAGTAGATAGTGCTGGAGTATTTTTACCAATGCAAGATGAAATTTTTCCAGATAAAGAGCATTTTGGAAGAATATTTAGAAATAATGCTCAAATGAGTGCAATGGGAATCACACAAATTTCTGCAATAATGGGTTCATGCGTTGCTGGAGGAGCTTACTTACCTATTATGAGCGATGAAGCACTTATTGTTGATAAAACTGGTAGTATATTTTTAGCCGGAAGCTATTTAGTCAAAGCAGCGATTGGAGAAACAATTGATAACGAAAGTTTGGGTGGAGCAACTACACATTGCGAGATTTCTGGGGTTACTGATTACAAAGCTAAAAATGACCAAGCTGCTTTAGATAAAATCAGATCAATTATTGATAAAATTGGTGATTACGAAAAAGCTGGATTTAGTAGAAAAGAAGCGCATCAACCAGCAGAAAACGAAAAAGAAATTTATGGAATAATCCCAAGAGATAGGGCAAAGCCATATAATATGAAGGAAATTATCAAACGATTAGTTGATAAATCTGAATTTGAGGAATACAAAGAAAATTATGGAAAATCTATTATTTGTGCTTATGCCAGAATAGAAGGTTGGGCTGTAGGAATTGTAGCTAATCAAAGAGAGATGATAAAAACTAAAAAAGGAGAAATGCAATTTGGCGGAGTTATCTATTCTGATTCTGCAGATAAAACTTCTCGTTTCATTGCCAACTGTAATCAGAAAAAAATACCTTTAGTTTTCTTACAAGACGTTACAGGTTTTATGGTTGGTTCAAGATCAGAACACGGAGGGATTATTAAAGACGGTGCCAAAATGGTAAATACAATGTCAAATTCTGTTGTACCTAAGTTTACTATAATTGTTGGAAATTCATATGGAGCAGGTAATTATGCGATGTGTGGAAAGGCTTATGATCCTAGATTAATTGTAGCATGGCCAACAGCAGAACTTGCAGTTATGGGAGGAGAACAAGCAGCTAAAGTTCTATTACAAATTGAGAAGGCATCTTTAAAATCTAAAGGGGAAGTGATAGACAAGAAAAAAGAAAAAGAACTTTTAAAAACAATTACAGATAAATATAATGCGCAAACTTCTCCATACTATGCTGCCTCTCGTCTTTGGATTGATGCAATTATTGATCCTTTAGAAACACGAAAAGTGATCTCAATTGGAATTGAAGCAGCTAACCATGCCCCAATTAAAAAAACTTATAACCCAGGAATTATTCAATCATAATTTTTAAACATTAATTATTAATATGTTTATTTAAATAATATTACAAATTAGTTTACTATTAAAATTATCTAACAGTTAACAAACTGCAAACTAAAAAGTACTTCTTATATTTGTGGGCTAAAAAAAAAAAATGATTAATATTACTCTTCCTGATGGCAGTATAAAAAAAGTAGAAAGTGGAACCTCTGCTATGGATATTGCTATTAATATTTCTGAAGGGTTAGCTCGTAATGTTCTTTCAGCTAGTATAAATGGTGAAGTATGGGATGCTAATCGTCCTATTCTCCAAGATGCATCTCTTACATTACATACCTGGAATGATCAACAAGGAAAGAAAAGTTTTTGGCATTCTTCAGCACATATTATGGCAGAAGCATTAGAAGCTCTCTATCCTGGAGTAAAGCTCGGAATTGGACCAGCTATAGATAATGGGTTCTATTATGATGTAGACTTAGGAGACCATATTCTTTCTGCGGATGAACTTCCTAAGATTGAGAATAAGATGAAAGAGTTGATTTCTAATAAAGTTACATTTCAAAGAAAAAATATTTCAAAAGAAGAAGCTATTGCCTATTTTACTAATAAAGGAGATGAGTATAAGCTAGAACTGTTAGAAGATTTAAAGGATGGAGATATTACCTTTTATACACAAGGAAATTTCACTGATTTATGTAAAGGGCCTCACATTCCATCTTCAGAAAAAATCAAAGCAATTAAATTGTTAAATATTGCAGGTGCTTACTGGAAAGGAGATGAAAACCGAAAACAACTTACACGTATTTATGGAATAACATTTCCTAAACAAAAAGATCTTAAAGAATATTTAATGCTTTTAGAAGAAGCAAAAAAAAGAGACCATAGAAAATTAGGAAGAGAGATGGAACTATTTACTTTCTCTCAAAAAGTTGGTCAGGGATTACCACTATGGCTTCCTAAAGGAGCTCAACTAAGAGAAAAGCTAGAAAACTTTCTAAAGAAAGCACAAATAGATGCAGGCTATCTTCCTGTTATCACTCCTCATATTGGTAATAAAGAATTATACGTTTGTTCAGGTCATTACGAGAAATATGGAGATGACTCCTTCCAATCTATAAAAACACCTAATGAAGGAGAAGAATTCTTTTTAAAACCTATGAACTGCCCTCATCATTGCGAAATTTATAAAAACAAACAATATTCATATAGAGATCTTCCAGTTCGTTTTGCTGAATTTGGAACTGTTTATCGTTATGAACAATCTGGAGAATTACATGGTTTAACTCGCGTTAGAGGTTTCACTCAAGATGATGCTCATCTTTTTGTTAGGCCTGATCAAGTTAAACAAGAATTTATAGATGTTATTAATTTAGTTCTTTATATATTTAAAGCACTAGGATTTGAAAATTATAAAGCACAAATCTCATTAAGAGATACAGAAAACAAAGAAAAATATATTGGTTCAGATGAAAACTGGAAAAAAGCAGAATCAGCAATTATTGAAGCTGCTAATGAGAAAGGACTAGAAACAGTAATTGAATATGGGGAAGCAGCATTCTATGGGCCAAAGCTAGATTTTATGGTAAATGATGCACTAGGTAGAGAATGGCAATTAGGAACAATTCAAGTTGATTATAACTTACCAGAACGTTTTGAATTAGAATATACTGGTGCAGATAATCAAAAACACAGACCAGTCATGATACATAGAGCGCCTTTCGGTTCGATGGAGAGATTTGTTGCAATACTTATAGAACATTGTGGAGGTAATTTTCCTCTTTGGCTTACGCCTGAGCAGATTATTATACTTCCTATAAGTGAAAAATATCATGATTATTCTGAAAAAGTAGCTCAATTTCTAAAAAAATACGATATTTGCGGCCCGATTGACTATAGGGCTGAAACTACAGGAAGAAAGATTAGAGATGCAGAAGTATCAAAATATCCTTATATTATTATTTTGGGAGAAAGAGAAAAAAATGAAAAAAAGATTTCTGTACGAAAGCATGGAGGAGAAGATTTAGGCAGTATATCTTTAGAAGAATTTAAAGACTTGATAAAAAGTGAAATAAATAAACTAATTAAATTTAATAACTAAAAACAAAAATAATCGCACATAGGAGATCTTTTAAAGGGAGGGTAATTCCCAAGAAACAACATAGAACTAATAACGAAATCACAGCTGCTTTCGTTAGAATGGTAGGAGACCAGGTAGAACCTAAAATTTGTTCAATTGATCAGGCTCTAAAGATTGCTAGAGAACTTGGCTTGGATTTAGTAGAGATATCACCTAATGTAGATCCTCCTGTTTGTAAAGTTATTGATTATAAAAAGTTTATCTATGATCAAAAGAAAAAATTAAAAACAATCCAAAGTAAGGCACAAAAGGTTGTTGTTAAAGAATTAAGGTTTGGTCCAAATACTGGAGAGCATGACTTTGAATTTAAATTAAATCATGCAAAGAAGTTTTTACTGGATGGAGCAAAAGTAAAAGCATTTGTATTCTTTCGTGGTAGAACGATTGTATTTAAAGAACAAGGTCAAATCTTACTTTTAAGATTAGCGCAAGCTCTAGAAGATGTCGGAGTTGTAGAAGAAATGCCTAAATTAGATGGTAAAAAAATGATAATTGTAATAGCACCAAAGAAAAAAAAATAAGATTATGCCAAAAATGAAGACAAAAGCTGGAGCTAAAAAAAGATTTAAACTTACAGGTTCTGGTAAATTAAAAAGAAAACAAGCTTTTAAGTCACACATCTTAACAAAGAAAGAGACTAAACAAAAGCGTAACCTAACTAAAACTGAGTATGTATCAAAAGTTGATACAAAAAGTGTCAAACTACAATTAGGTATTTAAAAGTAAAAATAGTTATTAAACAGGTATATAGTTCGCTAAAGAGCAAAAATAATTGCCACTATCTATCATAAAGAAAAATAAATTATGCCAAGATCAGTAAATTCAGTAGCTGCAAAAGCAAGAAGAGATAAAATCATAAAAGCTGCTAAAGGATATTTCGGAAGAAGAAAAAATGTACATACAATAGCTAAAAACGCTGTTGAAAAAGGATTGCAATATGCATATCGTGATAGAAAAAATAAAAAAAGAAGCTTCAGAGCATTATGGATCCAAAGAATTAATGCAGGTGCAAGATTATACGGAATGTCTTACTCAAAATTTATAGGCAAAATTCATGCTAATGGTATTGAATTAAATAGAAAAGTTTTAGCTGACTTAGCAATGAATCATCCAAATGCTTTTAAAGCAGTGGTTGATAAAGTAAAATAGATAGAAACAATCTAATTTCTATTAAAATTTAAGAAAGTTCTTCTCTTAATATTCTAGAAACTACAGTTCCATCAGCTTTGCCTTTTAGTTTTTGCATAATTTGTCCCATACATTTTCCTGTATCAACTGAAGATGATGCACCAACATGAATGATTACTTCTTTCACAACCTCTCTAATTTTATCCTCGCCTATTTGTTTAGGCAAATACACTTCAAGAAATGCTAATTGACTCATCTCATCTTGTGCAAGATCTTTTCTATTTTGTTCAATAAAGATAGAAGCAGCTTCCTTCCTTTGTTTAACTAACTTAGCTGCTAACTGCAAAGAAACTTCATCAGGAACTGTTATCACACCCTTTTTAGTAGCTTCTAGCATAATAGCAGATTTCAATGCTCTTAATGCAGCTAACTTATCAGTATTTCTGGCTTTCATTGCCTCTTTAATATCAAAATTAATTTTTTCTTGTAAATTCATTATTTGGTATATTTTGCATTCTTTCTCCTTAGACTTTCTAAAGCCTCAATTGCATAAGTATACTGAGGATTTATATCAATAGCTCTTTTATAATCAGATTCTGCCTGTATAACATTTCCTAAAGTCTCAAAACAATTACCTCTTGAATAATAAGCTTCAAAAAATTCAGAATTAGAGTATATAGCATCTGCAAAATTATTCGCTGCTACATCAAACAAACCTAATTCCATATGTATAAATCCTAAATTATAATGGCCACTACTATGAAATGGATTTACTTTATGTAATTCTGCATAAGATTCCAAAGCATTATTCCAGTCTAAAATATTCTGAAAGAACAATGCTTTATTATACAAAGCCATCTCATTAGTAGGCTGTAATCTTAGTGCGTTATTATAATATTTGACTGCAATTGTATCTTCTAACAAATGAAAAATCTGACCTAACTGCATATAAGCTTCAAAAAAGTCAGGATTTATATTTACAGAATTTCTAAAACATTTTATCGCATCATCATTTTGCTTTAATTGCTTAAATGCATAGCCCATTAACATATGAACTTTCTCTTGATTATATTCTATTCTTAATGATTTGTTTAAAACCCTTATTGCTTCTTCATATTTACTAAAAGCTAAAAGCAATTCTCCCATTAAAGCAAACGCTTCATTATTCTTGCTATCTAAAATTATTGACTTCTCAAGATGATATTTAACTAAAGATGGATAACTAGATTTAGCATTCTTTTGCTTAGATAATTGAAAATATACTTCAGCTATATTAAAATGATTATTTGAATTAAGCGAATCAAGTCTAACAATCTCCTTTAAATCAAACAATGCAGATTCTAAATAATTATTTAATTTGTTATAGTTAACTCGCTTATATAGCAAATCAATATCATTAGGATTTTCAACAATTTGTTCAGAGAGTATCTGAATCTCTGATTTCTGTTCGTCTAATTCATTAGAAATACAAGAAGGTAAAATTAAAAGTGCAATAAATGCAATTTCACGAATCATTTTATTCTTTAGTTAATACTTCCTTAATTCTTGCCTCAATTTCTAATGAAAGTTCAGGATTATCAGCAATCATTTGTTTTACAGCATCTCTTCCTTGGCCAAGCTTTGTATCCTCGTAAGAAAACCAAGAACCAGACTTTTTAACGATATCTAGTTCTGTTGCTTGATCTAATACTTCTCCCGAGCGAGAAATTCCCCTTCCAAACATTATATCAAACTCAACCTTTCTAAAAGGAGGTGCCACTTTATTTTTAACTACCTTAACTCTAGTCCTATTACCAATTACATCATCTCCATTCTTAATTGCACCAATCCTTCTAATATCTAATCTAACCGAAGAATAAAATTTTAATGCATTTCCGCCAGTAGTTGTTTCTGGATTGCCAAACATTACACCAATTTTCATTCTAATCTGATTAATAAAAATAACGGTACAATTTGTTTTATGAATAGTTGCAGTAAGTTTTCTTAAAGCTTGAGACATTAATCTAGCATGCAATCCCATTTTACTATCACCCATTTCTCCTTCAATTTCTGATCTTGGAGTAAGTGCTGCCACAGAATCTATAACTACTAAATCTAAAGCACCAGAGCTAATTAAATGATCAGCTATTTCAAGAGCTTGTTCTCCATTATCAGGCTGAGAAATATAAAGATTATCAATATCAACACCTAATTTTTCAGCATAAGAAGCATCAAAAGCATGTTCAGCATCAATAAATGCAGCAACACCCCCCTGTTTTTGCACCTCTGCAATTGCATGTATTGTTAATGTAGTTTTTCCTGAGGATTCCGGACCATATATCTCAATAACTCTACCTCTAGGGTAGCCACCTATACCCAGTGCTAAATCTAAATTTATTGAACCTGTAGGTATTGATGATATATCTTCAGCTACCCTATCTCCCAATTTCATCAAAACTCCTTTACCATATGACTTCTCTAGCTTACCAATAGTAAGCTCTAATACTTTTAATTTATCACTTTGTTGCTTATTACTCATATTATTTAATTTATTACAAAAAAGAGAAAATCTTTTTCAAAGATGAAAAAAAATAAAGCAGTTTTATTAACAAAATTTTCCTTTGTAAAATTATACTATAAATGTTTATCTATAATTGATTTTCTTCCAATTTTAAGAGTAATAAAATCATTGTTGATATTCCATCCCCTAGCAGGAGAAAATTGCCTGCCATAATAAATAATCTGAAGGTGTAACTTATTCCATAGGAATGAAGGAAATAATCTTTGCGCATCCTTTTCTGTGTTTTGAACACTTTTGCCATTTGTAAGACCCCATCTATACATTAATCTGTGAATATGTGTGTCAACAGGAAAAGCAGGTATTCCAAATGCCTGAGATATTACTACACTAGCTGTTTTATGTCCAACAGATGGAAATGATTCTAACTCCTCTAAAGTTTTAGGAACCTTACCATCAAACCTTTCAATAATCATTTTTGAAAGTCCATATATTCCTTTACTTTTCATTGGAGATAATCCACAAGGACGTATGACATCTTCAATCTGACTTATACTTAGATTAATCATGTCTTGTGGACAATCAGCAAGATTAAACAAAATAGGTGTAATTTTATTAACTCGCTCATCTGTACATTGTGCTGAAAGCAAAACAGCTATTAGTAATGTATACGGATCCTTATGATCTAGAGGTATTCTTGGATTTGGATACAAGCTTTCAAGAGAATCAATTATATATTGAACTTTTTCTTTCTTTTTCACAAAAAAATACTAGCTAAATAATGATAAAATATTCCTGTTTCTTAAGTAAGAAATTCAATTTAAAGATATTAATATCTTATCAAAAGATTTTATCTTAATTCCTTTAACTGAACTTGCATATGCAAGTATTGTATTAATTGTTTCTTGTTTAGCTTCTAAATTGGCAGTAGTATTTTTTTGTATTTCCTCAAAGAGAAAATCCTCTTGTAAAAGTATATCCTTTAATTTTATTGTAGAATTTTTGCTCATATATAGTGTTTTTAATATTCATGTCACTATCATCAACGAAACATACAATAATATATTATATTATATATTAGTTATTTTTGCGAAAGATCAATATTTCTTTCATTGGCTAACGCTCTTAAATTGATCAATGCATATCGCATTCTTCCAAGGGCAGTATTGATACTAACTCCTGTTAAATTAGATATTTCTTTAAATGACAAGTCTTCAAAATATCTCATTTTAAGTACTTGCATTTGCTCACTAGGCAAGTCATCAATAAGCATATTTAAATCAGCATGAACTTGTTTACGAATCATATTTTCATCATGTCCTCTGTTGCCATCATTTATCAAATCAAATATATTAAAATCATGACGTGGTTTAATAGTTTTTATCTTTGACTGCTTACGGAAATGATCAATAACTAAATTATGAGCAATTCGCATCATCCATGGTAAAAATTTCCCTTCTTCATTATACTTGCCTTTTTGCAAGGAATTAATGACCTTGATAAAAGTATCTTGAAAAAGATCTTCAGTTAGATCTCTATTTTTAATTTTTGACATTATAAAAGAAAAAACCTTATTCTTGTGACGCATCAACAACAATTCAAATGATGAATTATCACCATTTAAATACTTTGCTACTAATTCTTGATCGGATAAAACGCTAGTTAACATATACCTAATTTTTAGTTAATAAAAGTTAAAGTAAATGTTTCTGTATAAGCGTGTGTTTTTGGTTTATTAATGAATAATTACAATTGCAAATATAAAAAAACATTCTTACTTATACAAATTGAATTGTTTAAGTTTGCAAATAATGTCAAATATTGATGTCAAAAAAAAATAAAAAAAACTCTGATAATATTGAGATTATAGGAGCTAGTCAACATAACCTCAAAAATATCTCAATTAACATTCCAAAAAAACAACTCATTGTTATTTCAGGAGTTTCTGGAAGCGGTAAATCATCTTTGGCATTTGACACTTTATTTTCTGAGGGACAAAGAAGATATATTGAAAGTCTTTCATCATATGCCCGCCAATTTCTTGGAAAATTACAAAAACCAAAAGTAGATAAGATAAATGGGATTTGCCCAGCAATTGCTATTGCACAAAAATCTACGACTAATAATCCAAGATCAACTATTGGCACAGCAACTGAAATCTACGATTACCTGAAGTTAGTTTTTTCTAGAATAGGCAAAACCTATTCACCAATATCAAATCAGGAAGTTAAAAAACATCAAGTAAGTGATGTTGTTGACTTTATCAAAAAAGAAAAAAAAGGATCTAGTATTTTAATTCTTGCAAAACCTAAAAAAAATAAAACTGATATATTAAACACTTTGAATATTCAGGGATTTTCTAGGGTTTTTTTTGATGGGAAAATTCAAAAGATTAAAAATTTAATAGATCATAATGTTTGTGTAAAAAAGAAAGATTTATTAATTGTCATTGATAGAATAATTATTGATCATATTGATAATAATGATAGAATTAGTGATTCGGTAGAGACTGCTTTTTTTGAAGGAGATGGAGAGTGTCATATCAAAATAGATAATAACATAAAAACATTCTCAAATAAATTTGAACTTGACGGAATCATATTTGAGCAGCCATCAACTAGTTTTTTTTCTTTCAACAATCCCCATGGGGCATGTAGAGTATGTGAAGGATATGGTTCTATTTTAGGAATTGATGAGAAGAAAGTCATTACTAATAATGAATTATCTGTTTATCAAAATGTAGTAGCATGTTGGATAGGAAACAAGCTAAGTGTTTGGAAGGATCGATTTATTACGCGTTCAGCTAAATATAACTTTCCAATTCATAAGCCTTATAAATTTCTCTCATTAAAGCAAAAGGAATTGTTATGGAATGGAAAAGAAAAATGTAAAGGCATTAATCAGTTCTTTGAAAAACTTGAAAGTGATAAATATAAAATACAAAACAGAGTATTAATAGCAAGATATAGAGGTAAGACCAAGTGTAATGAATGTAAAGGAAGTAGATTAAGAAAAGAAGCTCTATATGTTAAAATAGCAGATAAAAATATTTCTGAAGTCAATAATATGAGTATTAAAAAAGCACTAAAATTTTTTAATAATATTCAACTTAATGATTTAGATAAAAAAATATCAGAAAGATTAATTTTGGAAATTAAAAATAGACTACACTACCTTAATGAAGTTGGATTAGGATACTTAACACTTAACAGAAAATCCAGTACTCTATCAGGAGGAGAATCTCAACGAATTAATCTTGCTACTTCAATTGGCAGTGCACTTGTTGGGGCTATGTATATTTTAGACGAACCTAGTATTGGTTTACATTCAAAAGATACAAAAAGACTTATTAAAATTTTAAAAGAACTAAGAGATATTGGAAATACTGTTATTATTGTAGAACATGATGAAGAAATAATTCGTGAGGCAGATCAGCTAATTGATATAGGTCCAGAAGCTGGTATTAACGGTGGAGAAATCATCTATCAAGGATCAATAAAAAATATTTTTAAAGAAAAAAGAAGTCTAACAACACAATATTTATCAAGAAAGCTAGAAATTACTATACCTAAAAGGAGAACAATACTAAAAGAAAAGATTTCAATTGAAGGAATTAATCAGCATAACATAAAAAATATTAACATTAATATTCCTATTGGAGGGTTAACTCTTATAGTAGGCATAAGTGGTTCAGGAAAGTCAACATTAGTTAAAGATGTTTTGATGAACGGAATAAATAATTATCTTGGTTTATACTCTAAAAATAATAATAATTTTAAAAGTATAAATATTAGTTGTAACAATTTAAAAAAATTAGAATTTATAAATCAAAATCCAATTGGAAAATCCTCACGATCAAATCCATCAACATACATAAAAGTTTATGATGATATTCGCAAATTATTCGCAAAACAGTTACTAGCTAAAAAAAGAAAATATACACCTGGATTTTTCTCTTTTAATGTTACAGGTGGTAGATGTGAAAAATGTCAAGGAGAAGGAGAAAACAAAATCGAAATGCAGTTTATGGCAGATGTTTATTTACAGTGTGAAGAGTGCAAAGGGAAAAAGTTCAAGCAAGAGATTTTAGAAGTGAAATTTGTTGAAAAAAACATTTCTGAAATTCTCAATTTATCAGTAGATGAAGCTATTAAGTTCTTTAAAGATAATAATGAACCAATAATAGCAAAAAGACTACAACCACTTAAAGAAGTCGGTCTTGGCTATATAAAGCTAGGACAATCTTCTAACACACTCAGTGGTGGTGAAGCTCAAAGAATTAAACTAGCACTATTCTTAAGTAAAGGAAATACAAAAGAAAAAACATTATTTATCTTTGATGAACCTACAACCGGATTACATTTTCATGACATAAATAAATTACTAAATTCATTTTATGCATTAATTGAAAAAGGACATTCAATTATTTGTATTGAACATAATTTAGATGTTATAAAATGTGCAGATTGGATTATTGAACTAGGACCAGAAGGTGGAAATAAAGGAGGAAATATTATTTTTGAAGGAAAACCAGAAAATATTATAGTGTCAAAGAAATCAATTACTGGAAAATATTTAAGAAATAAACTACTTACTTCAGAGACAAATAATTCTGTAAAATAATAGTTGCACTAACCTCATCAACTAAAGCTTTATTTCTTCTTTTTTTCTTCTTAACTCCACTTGTTAGAATTGCCTTTTTAGCAATTTTAGAAGTAAATCTTTCATCGATTTGAAAAGAGGTAATATCAGGGTACAATTTTTGTAATCTGTTTATAAAACGTTTTACAGGCAATGTCATATCTGTATTTGTTCCGTCTAAATTTTTAGGATTACCAACTACAAAACATTCAATATCTTCTTTTATTACAATATTAGAAATAAAATCATCTAGAGAATGAGTAGGAATAGTTGTGAGACCACTAGCAATAATTTGTAATGCATCAGTAATAGCAATACCTGTACGCTTTAAACCATAATCAATACCTAAAACTTTCCCCATTACTGTTTAACAATTTTATAGGTGATTTCCTCTGGCAAAACCTTTATAGTATAAGTTCCCGCAGCATATTTCTTAAGATCAAAGAAAGATGTTTTCTCTTGGTTTTCCATTATTGAAATAATTTTCCCGTTACTATCATAAATCTCTAACGTATGTAACTTAGAATCATTAAATGATATATTAAAAGATCCTATTGTAGGATTAGGGAAAAGCTTAAAGTTATTTTTTTTCACATCAATAGAAGTTGTTTGTGCTATAGAAAGAGGTGGAAAAACAATATAATCAATCCAGGCACAATCCATTCCAGATGAATTAAAAGAACTTTTATCGTACTCCCATTTAAATTCATTTTGTCCAATAATGTTACATGGAAAAGAAACATAACTCCAAGTTACATCTTCTCCAGACCACTCTCCAACTTTTATTCCATTAATCTTAAATTTTAACTCATCCTTATTAAGCTCTGAAGAAACAAACTTCCAAAAAGATATCTGTCCTGGAGCAGCGACATCTACAATAATAGAAAGCTCTGATTCTTCATCATCAGGTAACCCAACATAAGAACGAGAACTATTTAGTCCTTCATGGATTTGAGTACTATCTATAGCCCAAGGATAATCAGGATCAGCGACCCATGCAAATTGTGAAAAATCACCTGTCTCATAATCTTCAGCAAGATCGCCAATTAACTGAATAAAATTAGTGTTGTATGAATAAACCCCATCAGAAACATTAAATATAAAATCAACATAAGTGCCTAACGGGGCTAAAGTACTGGCAGTAGCACTAAACACCATTGATTGCTGACCATTAGCTAATAAAATTGGTAAATTATTATTGCCTGTATTTATAGAAATATAAGGAGATGAAATTGTTAAACTCCCAATTAAATTAACTACATCAGCATGTCCTTTGTTTGTTATATCAATTACAATATCAAATGTTTCTCCCGCATCAATACTTCCATCAGCATTTCCTAAAGCAGTATCATCTATTAAAAATGTTGTATGATCTAAAACTGGAGAATTTAAAACTACATCGACAGTTGAAATCCAAATATTTCCTAAATTATCAGTGATTGTCAAGGTAAACAATACTATATGCTGATCTGGCACTAAAGATGCTACTTGGAAACTAAAAGGAATAGGTGTAGTAAGAATTTGTGAAGCACTAATTAAAGGAATATTTACATTAGTGTTAATTAATGAAACATATGGATCATTTGTGGAAATATCTACATCCAGACTTGTTGCACTAGCAGAACCTACATTATGTAAATCAACTGTCATATCAATGAGTTCGTTATAATCAGCAAGTAAATTATTATTTCCCGTAGGATCGAAAATAGTATTACTAGCAGAAATTACATATGGACCCGTAGGAGAAATTATCTGTATATTACCTATGTACGGTTGTTTAAACTGTTTTGTAACAACAATGTCAGCTACACCTATATTAGAAATAGCTTGAAAATTTAGATTGACAATTCCTGTTGCATCAGCAAGTTGCGCATCAAGAAGTATTCCATTCATTGAAATAGCTACATATGCATTCTCTTCAGTAATCACTGTTAAGTTAGTTGTTGCTAGTGGAATTGCCGATTGATGTGACACGCTAAGTAATGTTGGCACTCCTATATAGGGCATTAATGATGGATCACCCATAAGGTGATATATTTCCCAATAATATTGCTCTGCTCCACCAGATTGTGTAACTGCTAAATTTCCTGAATGTATCATTTGGCCAGCAGTTATAAACCAGTCAGACTTTTGCTCTCCATTTTCATGCATTAAACAATCATAAGCACCAAGACCAGTTCCAGAATATGTTGGATTTGCAGTAAAATTTGATGTAGCTCCTACTGCCCACCAATAATCTTCATCCCAATAAGTATTATTAGATCCACCTATATAGCCTACAGCTCCTTTATCATTAGCTCGTAATAGTGCTTCTCCAAAACAAGTAGGTTCATCAAACTTATTAGACTGGCAACAGTTACCTATGAGCAGACCAAATTCATTATCATTCAGCAATACAGACACATCAGCTATAGAAAAACTAGGGTCTGACCAACCTGAACTTCCACAATGAGCTGTGTAATTTGCAAAACCTACTCCATTACTAATATCTGAAATAATCGCTGCAGAAGCCTGAGTCATATCAGAAGTAATAGGGGTTCCTGAACCATATAAATAATTGTGTACTGTCAATCCATGAGATGCATTAAAATAATTATCTGTCCCATAATTAATTTGTCCATTACCATAAACTGTAGCCATTGATGCATCTACACCTGCTACTAAAACAATCTCATCTAAAAAACTAGTATTATTAAATGTATATTTTTCGTAAGTAAGTGTTTTAGCAACTTGCACTTCAACTTCAGCTATATTAGTTGCAGATAATCTGCCATAATACATCTCTGGATAAAAATCTCCTCCTCCATCAAATTCACAATAATACATATCAGAAAGATGTGATCCAGTATTACCAAAAAAAGATGGCACCTGCGCATCATCTCCTACGATTAACAAATATGTTGGAGCAGGATTGCTTGCTGTAGCATTATCATACATATCTTTGAGAAAAGAGTGAATTGAATCATTTGAACTTCCAACTAAAGGATCATCTGTATAAGCTTCAATTACAACAAATCCCTTGCGAGTTTTCCAATCTATTAAAGGTTGTAAAGCAGTTTGAAAGTCAGAGTCTGCAACAATTACATATTTTACTGGATAAGTTGTAATAATATCTTTTTTTTGTAATGGAATGTAATTAAGACAACGTTTAAACAAATGATCAAACTCAGTTGAATAGTACTTTTGTTGATTTAATTTATGCTCTACAATATCGATGTTTTTAAAATTAATCTTAACCTCAATTTTTGTAGTAATTTTTAATTCATTAGTTGTAGGATTGTATTTAAAAGGAGAAACCGAAAGTCTAGCTAATTGTTGGCCTCTCATCTTTCCTAAAAGTTCTATTTTTACTAAATCTGTTTCATTAAAATTATTACGACTATAATATTCTTCATTAAAATAAAATGGAACTTGTTCAGCATCTACAGATTTTGAGATTGAAGGCTGCGATGGGAAAATCAGATTTTCGAGCTCATAATCTGATAAAGAAATAATTTCCTCTTCTTGATTTAAAATATTTATTGAAGCTTCAGCGCCAAAAGGAATTATTATCAGTTCTTCTAAAACTGGCAACTCAGCAGATCCTGGATTTGCATTATATCCATAACTATTAACAAATAATTTTAGATATTCTTTAGAACCACGCACAACTTTTTTAGTGTTAATTTTAGACAGAAAATTCACAAAATTAAACTCAGATAATGATTTTGATGTAACTGAAAATTGATTTGATGTTTCAGTTAAATTTATCTCTTTTCCATTTAATAAAAACGAAAAAAAGATGAAAAATAATAATGCTAGTTTAAACAATCTCATTTAAAAATAACTTTTAAACAAAACTAAGTAATTATTCCTTAAATACTCAACTCTTGTATAAGAAGAGTAAATTATTTTTATAAAAACTAAGATTTTTGCACTTATTATCTATATATTTTATAGCAAGAATCTTAAAATTTAGAACTAGCAGACTGAGAATTAAACATCAAAAAATATGCCCCTTTTTTCTTTAAAAGTTCATTATGAGTTCCAGATTCGATAACACTACCGTTTTCTAAGTACAAAATCTTATGAGCATTTACAATAGTAGAAAGTCTATGAGCAATGACAATAGTAGTGCGATTAACAGACATCTTTTCTAAAGCTGCTTGTAATAACCTCTCATTTTCAGTATCAATTGAAGCAGTTGCTTCATCTAAAACAAGTATCTTTGGGTTACGAACATAGACTCTAAGAAATGCAATAAGCTGTCTTTGACCCAATGATAAGACAGCACCTCTTTCTGCCAAAATATAATCATAACCATTAGGTAAAGAAAGGATAAAATCATTTAGCCCAATCTCTTTAGCAGCTTCGATAACTTGTTGCTTTGAAATATTATCATCGTAAAGCGTAATATTATTTAAAATTGTATCGGAAAATAAAAAAACCTCTTGAGGAACTAATGCGATTTCTTTTCTTAGACTTTTAATAGAAATATCATTAATATTAATATTATCAATACTAATAGTGCCAGAATCAATCTCATAAAAACGATTCAATACACTTATTATGGAGGTCTTACCAGCTCCTGTACTTCCAACTAAAGCTAACATTTTACCCGACTCTATGTTAAAATTTAAATTTTTAAGAACACACTCATCTTTCTTATAAAAAAGATTAACATTTTTAAAAACAATAGACCCTTTTATATTTTTAAAACTAACTTTTCCTATATCCTTAATTTTCTCATCAGTATCGAGCACCTTAAAAACACGCTCAGAACCAACAATACCCATTTGTAAAATATTAAACCTGTCAGCTAATTGTCTAATAGGACGAAACATCATATGTATAAATAAAATAAATGCAATAAGCTCTCCAACTGTAATATCCTTACCTTCTAATATTCCTTGACCACCATACCAAACTATAAATCCAATAGACATAGCGGAAAGAACTTCAACAATTGGGAAAAAAACTGCGTAATAAAAAATACCTCTAATATTTGCATCCCTATGTCTAGTATTAACATCTACAAATTTCTTATACTCAGCATTTTCTCTGTTAAAAATCTGAACAATATGCATTCCTACTATATGCTCCTGAACAAAAGTATTAAGATTAGAAATCTCTGTTCTTACCTCTTGAAAAGCTCTTTTAATATTTTTCTTAAACCAAGCAGTAGATATTAATAAAAGGGGAACAGTTAATAAAGCAATAAGGGTCAATCTCCAGTCAGTATAAAACATTAATAAAACAACTACAATTAACTTTAAAAGCTCGGCAATAATTACTAGTAATCCTTGTGAAAAGATATCTGCAATAGTCTCAATATCAGAAATAGACCTTGTTACTAAAGTTCCAATAGGAGTGTTATCAAAAAATTTCATCTTTAATGATAAAATATGCTTAAATATTTTACTCCTTAAATCTTGAATAATATGTTGTCCTAACCACGTTGACAAATAGATATAAAAAAACTGAAACACTCCTTCTAATATCAAGATAAATATTAAAACAATAGAAATCTTTAATAGCCCTTCTTGATTAGGTATGATAATATAATTGTCTATAGCATAATTAATAAGCAAAGGACGTATAGGACCCAAAAAAGATAACAAAATAGCGGAAATTGCAGCAACTATGAAATAAAATCTATATGGCACTGCAAATTGCATTACTCTTTTTAGAAGTATAAAATCAATTATATTTCCAGTATTAGATTTTTGCTCCATTTTCTCTTGCATTTATATCTTTAAATTATCTGTATACTTAACCTTATATAGAAAAAGTCCTTTTGCAGGTACTGATGTCCCTGATTTACATCTATCTTTTGCGTCTATTATTTTAACTAAATCCTCTGAAAGCAACTTCCCAACACCAACATCTATCATAGTTCCAACAATAGCTCTAACCATATTTCGTAAAAAACGATTTGCTTCTATAGTAAAAATCAACTCATTTTTAAAAATTTTCCATTTTGCATAATAAACCTCACAAGTATTTGTATAAGTCTGAGTATTTACTTTCGAAAAAGAAGTAAAATCATGAACTCCTAATATATGTTGACAAGCCTGATTCATAGCTTTTAAATCTAATTCTTTGTGAAACAAATATGCATTATTTCTAAAAGGATCTTTCTTTATAATGATATGATACTGATATGTTCTAGAAATAGCATCAAATCGAGAATTAGCTTCATCTTTTACTTTAAAAACATCATGAATTACAATATCATTATCTAAAAATTTATTAGCTCTAAAAATTAGATTCTGTATCTCAAAATCAAGATCACAATCAAAATGAGCATACATCTGTTTTGCATGTACTCCTGCATCAGTCCTTCCAGCTCCAATTACTTCAATATTTACATTTAGTATATTGCTTAACACTTTATTTAATTGCCCCTGAATAGTTTTAACATTAGGCTGCTCTTGCCATCCATGATAATTAGTTCCTATATATGAAAGTTCAATGAAAAAACGCACTTTAAAATTTTACGCAAAAATAGAAAATGAATTGACAATATACTATAGAGAAAAATTGTTCGTTGTCTTTGTAATTTAATGAACAAAATATAAATTTGCAATCCGAAAAAAAAAATACTATGACAGAAACATTGCAACCAGATATTAAAAAGATAAACGAAAAGATAAATAAAGAAAGTGATATAATTGACATGTTATTATTGGAGATGAACAAAGTGATTGTTGGTCAAAAACATATGAGTGAACGACTTTTAGTTGCACTTTTATCAAATGGACACATCTTGTTAGAAGGAGTTCCAGGATTGGCAAAAACACTTGCAATCTCAACACTAGCAAAAACAATAGATGCAAAGTTTAGTCGTTTGCAATTCACACCTGATTTACTTCCAGCAGATATTATAGGAACACAGATTTATAGCCCAAAAGACGAAAACTTTTCCATAAAGAAAGGTCCTATTTTTGCAAATCTGATTTTGGCTGATGAAATAAATCGTGCTCCTGCAAAAGTACAATCTGCGCTACTAGAAGCTATGCAAGAAAGACAAGTAACAATTGGAGATAAATCTTTTAATTTAGACAAACCGTTTTTGGTAATGGCTACCCAAAACCCAGTAGAACAAGAAGGAACTTATACCTTGCCAGAAGCGCAAGTAGATCGTTTTATGCTAAAAGTTGTAATTGATTACCCTAAAAAAGATGAAGAAAAAATGATTATTAGACACAACTTAGCAAAAAATTTTCCAGCTCCAAACTCTGTACTAAAGACAAATGCGATCGTACGTGCTAGAGATCTAGTAAAAGAAATTTATATGGACGAAAAAATAGAACAATATATTATTGATATTGTATTTGCTACTAGATATCCTGATAAATATGGATTAGATAAATTTAAAGATATGATTTCATTTGGAGGTTCACCAAGAGCAAGTATCAATTTAGCAGCCGCAGCAAAAGCCTATGCTTTTATAAAAAGAAGAGGCTACGTAATTCCTGAAGATATTCGTGCTCTGTGTCATGATGTATTGCGACATAGAATTGGACTTACATATGAGGCAGAAGCTGAAAATATTACACCAGAAATTATTATTACTGAAATCTTAAATGCAGTAGAGATTCCATAAATGAACACTTCAGCACTTTTAAAAAAAGTAAGACAAATTGAAATAAAAACTAAAGGGCTCTCCAATCATATTTTTGCTGGAGAATACCATACAGCTTTTAAAGGAAGGGGTATGGCTTTTTCTGAAGTTAGAGAATATGAACCAGGTGATGATATAAGAACTATAGACTGGAATGTAACTGCAAGATACAATACTCCTTTTGTAAAAGTTTTTGAAGAGGAAAGAGAAATGACTGTTATGATGCTTATCGATGTATCAGCATCGGGAAGTTTTGGTACTAAAAAACAATTTAAAAGAGAGTTGGCCAGTGAACTTTCTGCAATTTTAGCTTTCTCAGCAATTAAAAATAATGATAAAGTAGGCGTGATCTTTTTTAGTGATGAAATAGAGAAGTTCATACCACCAAAAAAAGGAAAGACTCATATCCTAAGAATTATTAGAGAAGTACTTGCATTTAAACCAAATAGAAAAAAAACTGATATTTCAATAGCATTAAAATATTTTAATTCTGTTATTAAGAAAAGAAGTATCTGTTTTATTCTCTCTGATTTCATAAGTCCTAGTTTTGAGAAACCCTTAAAAATTGCAAGTAGAAAACATGATTTAGTTGGACTAAGAATCTATGATAAAAGAGAAGATAGTTTACCAAATATTGGATTAATTCCTTTAGAGGACACAGAAACAAATCAAATATTATATGTAGATACTTCAAGCAAAATTATAAGAGAAGATTTTATTAAACAAAAGAGAAAAAAAATAAAAAAACTAAATACACTTTTTAGCACTAGTGGAGTTGATTTAATTGACATTAGCACAGATATTGATTATGTAAAACCATTGATTAATTTCTTTAAAAATAGAGGGAAGAGATGAAAAAAATAGTTTATATTCTTTTAATAAGTAATTTTGTTTTTGCTCAAAATGCAATTTTAGATACCAATACAATTCTAATAGGACAACAAACAAAGCTTACTATTACTAATCATATAAGTAGCACAAAAAATTGGCCTAATTATAATGAATTCCTTATTGATGGAATTGAGATCATAAATGCTTCAGAAATTGATACAATTGATGAAGTCATCAAGCAACAATTTATAATTACAGCATGGGACAGTGGAAGTTATGTTATTCCATCCTTTATCTTTTCTGAAAGCAACAAAACAGAAGAAATTTTAATTAATGTACAATCTTTAATTTTGGGAGATAAGCCTGAATTAAAAGATATAAAGCAGCCTATTAAGGAACCAATTGGATGGAGCGATGTTTGGCCTTTGATTCTAGCTATTCTAATACTAATATTAATTGGTTTTATAATTAAAAAGTATCAATTTTCAAAAAAAGAAGATAAACAGATAATTAAACCTAAAGTAATTATTCCCGCTGATATAGTTGCATTAAAAGAATTAAATAAACTAGAAGATGAAAAAAAATTTGAAAAAGTAAACATAAAAGAATATTACTCTCAATTATCAGAAATTATCAGAAGATACATTGAACTTAGATTTAAATTTATAGCATTAGAGCTAACTACAAATGAGATTTTACAAGAGGTTAAGCCTATTTTAGAAAAACAAATATTTAATAATCTTGAAATTCTTTTACAAAGAGCTGACTTGGCCAAGTTCGCTAAAAGTGAACCTTCTGAAACTGAAAATATGGAAAGTATGATTTTAGCAAAAGAATTTGTAAATAATACAAAAGAAAAAAGAAAAAATGATTAATCATACTTTTGTAAATAACGAATTACTTTTTCTTTTAATTTTTCCATTAATAATACTAATTTGGTATATCTTAAAAAATAAGAATATTAATAGTAATATTTTATTTTCTGATACTGGATTAATAAGTAATAGAATAACATTAAAAAACAGATTAAGGCATTTACCATATCTATTAAAAATTATAGCCTCTGTATTAATGATTATTGCAATAGCTCGTCCTCAATCATCATCTAATTGGGAGGAAAGTACTACTGAAGGTATTGATATAGTTTTAGCAATGGATGTTTCAGGAAGTATGCTTGCACTAGACCTAAAACCTGATCGGTTAGAAGCCTCTAAAAATGTTGCTATAGATTTTATAAGCAAAAGAAAAAATGACAGAATCGGATTGGTAATATTTGCTGGAGAAAGCTTTACACAATGTCCTTTAACTACTGATCATAACGTTCTTATTAACTTGTTTAAAGATGTGAAAAGTGGAATAGTAGATGATGGAACTGCTATTGGAATGGGCTTAGCCACAGCTGTAAATAGATTAAAAAGCTCAGAAGCTGTATCAAAAGTCATCATTCTTCTAACTGATGGAATTAATAATAGCGGTATGATACCTCCAATTACAGCAGCTGAGATTGCCCAAAAATTTGGAATAAGAGTATATACAATTGGTGTAGGAACTGAGGGATTTGCTCCATATCCCTTCCAAACTCCTTTTGGAATACAGTACCAAGATGTAGAAGTGAAAATTGATGAAAAAACATTACAAGATATTGCTTCACTAACAGAAGGCAAGTATTTTAGAGCGACTAATAATAATTCATTAAAAAATATTTATAAAGATATTGATGAGTTGGAAAAATCAAAGATAGAAGTTACTAAATTTCATAAACGCTCAGAAGAATTTCTACCTTTTGCAATATGGGCTTTAACACTGTTATTATTATCATTTATCTTACAAATTACCTATTTTAAAAAAATAACTTAAATGTTAAGATATGAACACATAGAATATTTAAATCTACTATTTGGAATTCCTTTATTAATAGTTGCTATACTAATCTATAATAGGTGGAAGAAAAATGCATTATCACTTTTTGGAGATAGAAGATTAGTGCAGAAACTAATGTATTCATTTTCAAGTGTAAGAACAAAAATCAAAAATATATTTACAATTCTAATTTTTTTCTTCCTTATAATTGGTATCGCTAACCCTCAAATTGGAACAAAAATAGAAGAAGTAAAAAGAGAAGGTGTTGATCTAATCATTGCTATTGACCTTTCTAATTCTATGATGGCTGAAGATATAAAACCAAATAGAATAGAAAGAGCAAAACAAGCTATCTCCAAATTGATTGATAATCTAAAAGGTGATAGAATTGGTTTAATTGTATTTGCAGGAGAAGCTTATGTACAACTACCAATCACTACTGATTATTCAGCTGCAAAACTTTTTTTATCTACAGTCAAAACAGATATTATACCAACTCAAGGAACTGAGATTGCTAAAGCTATTAACCTAAGTATAGAGTCATTTGACATGGAAAACACACAGGATAAAGCTATTGTTATCATAACAGATGGAGAAAGTCATGATGAAAATGCGATTGAAAATGCAAAGAAAGCCAATGAATTAGGTATCATTGTGCATACTTTAGGAATGGGATTAAGTAAAGGAGGTCCAATCCCTATTTATAATAAATATGGAAATAAAATAGGGTTTAGAAAAAATAAAGAAGGTAATACTATTGTAAGTAAATTAAATGAAGACTTGCTTATGAAAATTGCTAATGCTGGAGATGGAACGTATGTCAGAGCTAATAACTCTAAAACAGGATTATCAACATTATTTGCAGAGATTAATAAAATGGAAAAAAAAGAAATTGGAACAATGGTGTTTACACAATACAAAGATAGGTTTCAATTATTTATTAGTTTAGCACTACTATTTTTAATTTTAGACTTAATCCTATTACCTAGAAAGAATAAATGGATTAATCGAATTAATTTTGACAAAGATTAAATGAAAAATATATTTTTAATATTATTCTTTTTAATAAAAATAACTTGTATTGCGCAAGATAAAAAATCATTTTTACGAGATGGCAATCAATTATATGCTGACAGTAATTATTTTAAAGCAGAAATAAAATACAGAAACGCTTTAAAAAAAGATCAAGAGTATTTTAATGCTTCATTTAATTTAGCAGATGCTATATATAAACAAAAAATTTATAGTGACCGTGACACATCTGCTGGATCAACGACACTATTTAAAACACTAATTAATAAGACTAAAAATAAGAATGAACTAGCAAAAGTATATCATAATTTAGGCAACTCCCTATTTCAAGAGCAAAAATTAGAAGAAGCGATTGAAGCATATAAAAGCTCATTAAAAATAAACCCAGAAGATAATGATACAAGATATAATCTGGCTTTAAGCAAAAAAATGAAGCAGGAGCAAGACAACAAAGACAATAAAGACAATAAAGACAATAAAGACAACAAA
>CETU01170750.1_pt1 | contig 31833 bp, 26 predicted proteins | sample 356531 | NCBI WGS metagenome assembly CETU01 (sample SAMEA2623488, study PRJEB7988) | marine metagenome | isolation source: saline water (ENVO:00002010), including
TTTACAGTATTTCTATTCGAATTATTTGTTTTTACAGTATTTCTATTTGAATTATTTGTTTTTATAATGTTTTTATTATTTATCATATTATTGTTAATAGAAGGATTTGATGAATTCTCATTTTTGCTTCTAATATTTATAGTTGAATGTTCTTGATTTGTATTTATTAATCCTCTATTATTTGATTGATTTGATGATATATTATTAGATGATAAGCTAGTTCTATTTCCTCTAATATAACCGTCATAATTATTTATTGGATAGTGTGAATGAGGATATGTATTGTAGTGTGTATGGTTGTGATGAAAATGATAACCAAATGAAAAATAATTTCCGTAATAATATGGACTATAATAGTTATAATAAAATGGAGAATAACTATAATATGAATAATACGGTGAATGCCAGTTGTATCCATTATAAATACTACTTCCCCAATAAAAAGGGTCGTCATGGTACCAATAATAGTCAGTATAAATATTACCATAGTATCCTGTATAATACATAGGTCTATGGAATCTTTTTATTCTAGAAGAAAATGAAAAGTCATAATAGTCATCAGTAGAAAAATTTTCTATCTCTACATTTATTGTATCACTTAAAGTAGTAGTATCATTATCAGAATATACAACATCAGATGGGTTATTTTTTGTAATATCTTCATATGAACTAAACTCATTACTTGATAAATAATTTGGATCACTATAATGAATGTGTGTTGTAGAGATACATGATCCTAAAAATAGTAAAGCTAGTGCTGATAAGATTATATTTTTCATAGTGTTATTTATATGTTTCTAATTTTAAAACTAATGCTAGTTTAATTTTATTAATTTTGTAATATAAAATTATAAACGTAAATTCTACTACAAAATTACATTTTTTAAGTTAAATATACAATGAAGAAAAAATTAACTTCTAGAGCTCAAGATTATGCACAGTGGTATAATGATATAGTACAATTAGCAGGTTTGGCTGAAAATTCAGGAGTAAGAGGTTGTATGGTTATAAAACCATATGGTTATGCTATTTGGGAGAAAATGCAAGCTGCGCTTGACAAAATGTTCAAACAAACAGGACATGAAAATGCTTATTTTCCAATTTTTATACCTAAGTCTTATTTAAGTAAGGAAGCTGCCCATGTAGATGGATTTGCCAAGGAATGTGCGGTAGTTACTCATTATCGATTAAAAAATTCAAGTGATGGCAGTGGTGTAATTGTAGATGATTCAGCTAAATTGGAGGAAGAACTTATTGTTAGACCAACTTCAGAAACTATTATCTGGGATACATATAGAAAATGGGTACAGTCTTACAGAGATTTACCTATACTTGTAAACCAATGGGCTAATGTTGTAAGATGGGAGATGCGTACAAGATTATTTTTGAGAACTGCAGAGTTCTTATGGCAGGAAGGGCATACAGCACATGCTACAAAAAAAGAAGCAATTTATGAAACTGAACAAATGATAAATGTTTATGCTGAATTTGCACAAAATTTTATGGCTATGCCTGTTATCATTGGTTTAAAATCTGAAAAAGAAAGATTTGCTGGTGCTGAAGAGACATATTGTATTGAGGCATTGATGCAAGATGGTAAAGCATTACAAGCAGGAACATCACATTTTTTAGGTCAAAATTTTGCTAAAGCATTTGATGTGAAATTTACTAATATGCAGGGAAAACAAGAATTTGTTTGGGCAACATCATGGGGTGTTTCTACAAGATTAATGGGAGCTCTTATTATGACACACTCTGATGATAATGGATTAATTTTGCCTCCTAAGCTTGCCCCTTTTCAAGTTGTTATTATTCCTGTTTTTAAAGAAAAAAAGCAATTAGAAGAAATTTCTTTACAAGCACATGCAATTAAAAAATCTCTTGAAGAAAATGGTGTTTCTGTAAAATATGATAATCGAGAAACACATAAGCCTGGTTGGAAATTTGCAGAATATGAGTTAAAAGGAGTCCCATTACGTCTTACTATAGGTCCAAGAGATTTAGAAAATGGAACCATAGAAATTGTTAGAAGAGATACTTTAGAAAAAAAGTTTTATCAAATTACTGATGTAGAAAATCAAGTCAAAATTTTACTTGATGAAATACAAGATAATTTATATCGTAATGCATTAAATTTTAGAGAAAAAAATACTTATGAAGCTTCCACAATACAAGAGTTTGAAGAATTGATAGAAAAAGGAGGTTTTGTTTATGCTCACTGGGATGGGACGTCTGAAACAGAAGATTTAATTAAACAAAAAACAAAAGCTACAATTAGATGTATTCCTATACAGAATAACACAAAACCAGGCATATGTCTTTATAGTGGTAAGCCTTCTGAAAAGCAAGTTTTATTTGCAAAAAATTATTAAAATGGATACAAAAGAAAATATTATTAATTTACTTAAGGAAAAAGCGGGAACTAAACAAAAAGTATATATAATTACAAAAGAAGTTTTTGCTGAAATTCAAGATGTTTTAGTTGAAATAGCAAACAAATTAAATAAAGAGATATCTAATCCTAATATAAGTATACTGTATGAAGAGTCAGGTGATTATGATGCACAGTTAAAATTTTCAGGTGATACGCTTTTATTTAATATGCATACAAATATTTTTGATTTTAATTCATCACATAAGATTCATAAAAGCAAATATGTTAAAGAAGATAATTTAAGATCCTTTTGTGGTATTATTAATATTTATAATTTTCTTTCAGATTCATTAAAATATAATAGGCTTAATGATGTTGGGTTTCTGATTGCTAGAATTTTTATTAATAAAGATAAAAAGTTTTTTGTTGAGGGAGAAAAGCAACTTGGTTTTTTATTTAATGACTTTGCAAATCAAGATATAAATAAAGCGCATTTAATTAATATTATTAATAATGCTATGAATTACTCATTAAATTTTGATTTGCAAACACCAAATTTTAATGACGTTAAAGTAGTCTCGGTTAATCAAGTTTTAAATTTAAATAATAATCATAAAATCAGAACTGCTAAGCGATTAGGATTTAAGCTTTCTAATGAAACAAATAATCAGTAATTTCTTTGAAAGAATAAAAAAAATTATAAATTTGCAATCCAAAAAAAAATAAAAAACACATAGGCCCCGGTCGTCTAGTGGTTAGGACGCCAGGTTTTCATCCTGGTAACCGGGGTTCGATTCCCCGTCGGGGTACAAAAAATAAATTAATATGGCAAATCACAAGTCCGCGTTAAAAAGAATTAAACAAACAAAAACAAAAAGGTTATTAAATAAATATAAGCATAAAACAACCAGAAATTCAGTTAGGGATTTAAAAGCTACTAAGAACAAAAAAGAAGCTTTAAATTTACTCCCTAAAGTTACCGCCATGCTAGATAAGTTAGCCAAAACAAATATTATTCATAAAAATAAAGCTGCTAACATTAAATCTAAGTTGACTAAGCATGTAAATACGTTATCATAGTTACGCTTTTAATAAACTTATTAATGGGGTTAGCTTTTGCTTACCCCTTTTTTTATATTTGTTTCAAATTAGAGCTTTATGAAAATAATTAACTTAGGAAAAAACAATTCTGTTTTCAATAATTTTATTAGTCAAATTAGAGAAGTAAATATTCAACAAGACTCCATGAGATTTCGTAGAAATTTAGAAAGAATAGGAGAGGTGTTTGCATATGAAATTAGTAAAGAATTAGATTATAAGATTAAAAATATAAATACCCCGCTTGGATCTGCTACACAATCTTTAATCAAAGATAAATTGGTGTTAGCTACTATCCTTAGAGCTGGTCTTCCTTTACATCAGGGTTTTTTAAATTATTTTGATAATTCTGAAAGCGCATTTGTTTCTGCTTACAGATATCATAAAACTGAAGAAAATTTTAGTATCAAAGTTGAATATCTATCAATGCCTAATATTGATGGTAAAGTTTTAATTATTGTTGATCCAATGATTGCTACTGGAAAATCTCTAATTATGTCATTAAATTCTATTTTAAAAAAAGGTAATCCAAAGTATATATACATAGTTGGAGTAATTACTAGTAATACTGGGGTTGAATATATACAAAATAATATTGAATTGAAGAATTGTTCTCTTTGGATAGGAAGCAAAGATTCACAGTTAAACTCTAAATCATATATTGTACCAGGTTTAGGAGATGCTGGAGATTTATCATATGGAAAAAAAATATAAATGAAGTACAAACATATTTTTTTTGACTTAGATAGAACACTTTGGGATTTTGAAGAGAATTCTAATGAAACACTTTTAGAATTATGTGATAAATATAACTTTGCTTCAAAAGGGATATTAAATTATAATGAATTTATTAAAAAATATAAGTTTCATAATGAATGTTTATGGAGTCTATACAGAGAAAATAAAATTTCTCAAAAAAAATTAAGAAGGCAAAGATTTTATAATACATTACTAGATTATGGTATCGATGATGTTAAACTATCAGAAGAAATAGGTTTGGATTATATTGAAATATGTCCAAAAAAAAACAAATTATTTCCATTTATTTTTGATGTTTTAGATTATCTGAAATATAATTATTATTTGCATATTATTACAAATGGTTTTGAAAAGACTCAGCAGATTAAATTAAAATATTCTGGACTTAAGCCCTTTTTTCTAAATGTTATAACTTCTGATAAAATAGGCTTTAAAAAGCCTAACCCTTTAATTTTTGAACATGCTTTACAAAAGGCAGGGGCCAGTAAGTCAGAAAGTATATACGTGGGAGATGATTTGGAAGTAGATATTTTAGGATGTCAAAATTTTGGAATTGATGGAGTATTTTTTAATCCCAAAAAAACCCCCCATAATGAAAATGTCACATATGAAATCTCATCTCTTAAGCAATTAATGGAGATATTTTAAACCCCGCCTTTTTTAAATCATTCCAAAATTTTGGATATGATTTATTTACTACATCAATATTATTAATTTGTAATTCTCCATGTGATAAGCATAAAGGGGCAAAGCTCATTGCCATGCGATGATCATTATATGTGTCAATAATTTTACTTGAATTTATTTTTTGTAATTCATTAGCAACTGCTTGTAATCTATTAGTTTCTTTAATTTTTAATGAATCAGTGCCTGAAAAGTGTGCCTTTATATTTTTTGCAAATAGTGTGCATGCAAGTGGTTGATATAGGTCAGGATATCTAATTAAATTATATTTTAGATTTGAGGAAATATTTTTATTTTTTTTTAATATTAGTGACTTATTTGAAAATTTAGATGATACTCCTAAATTATTAAAAAAATCTCTGCATTTTTTATCTCCTTGTGGCGATTTCTCTTCTAAACCATTTAAAATGATTTTACATTTTGAAGAAAGTGCAGCAATTTCAAACCAAAAAGACGCAGCACTCCAATCACCTTCAACAGTAACTAATTTACTTTCGTAACATTGTTTTTTAATTTCTATGATATTATTTTGCCATTTACTTTTAACTCCAAATTCCTTCATGATTTGTAATGTCATATCCACATATGGAGCAGAAACTAAAGGACCATCAATTTGTAATCTAATTCCATTATCTAAAGTTGGAGCAATTAATAAAAGCGATGTTATAAATTGAGAACTTACTTTACCGCTAACTTGATATGAGCCCCCTTTAAGAGATTTTCCTTTAATTTTTAAAGGAGCAAATCCTTTTTTATTAATATATTCAATGTTAGCTCCCATTTTCATTAAAGTATCAACTAATTCTTTGATAGGTCTTTGCTGTATTCTTTTTGAGCCTGTAAGTACATACTCCTTATTTTTTGTTGATGAAAAATATGAAGTCAAAAACCTAAATGCAGTACCAGAATGATTAATATCAATATTTTTACTTGTGGAGCAAATTCCTTTTTTTAAATTAATTGTATCTTCAGAGTTTGATATATCATTTATAGTAATTGTTTTATTACTTAAAGCTTTTATAATCAGTAACCTATTAGAAATACTTTTTGAAGGTGGTAAATTAATTTCACAATTAATTATGTTATTTGGATGTGAAATTTTACAGTTCATTAATTTTAAATAAGTTATCTACTGTACAGTTTCCTATTCCATTTAGAAGAGAGAAGTTTACTTGTTCATGAACATTTTTCTTGTCTTTTTGAATAAAACTAACAAGTTTATTTTTTTTAGGCAAATCAGGTAGCTGGAAGTTTTTTAAAATATAATTCTTTATTGCTGTTTTCTCTTCAAAAGAAAGATTAGATATCTCTAATTCATATAGAATTCCTAGTAACACTGCATTTCCGTGTAGAATCGCGGTACCTTGACTGATATAATAACTTTCTATTGCATGACCAAAAGTATGTCCGAAATTCAATTTTTTTCTTTCATTATTTTCTCTAAAATCTTTTAAAATAATTGCATTTTTTAACTTAATGGATTTAGCAATAATATCTTTTAAGTTAAGATTTTGAATATTGTTTTTTATTAATATTTTCCATAATTTAGAATCTCCAATGAGAGCATATTTTACTATTTCTCCAAAAGCTGAGTTAAATTCATCTAATGGAAGTGTAGATAAAAACTTTTGATTTATAATTACTTGTTTTGGATTCTTAAAGAATCCAATTTGATTTTTATAGTTATTATAATTTACTCCAATTTTTCCCCCAAAAGACGCATCTACCATAGCTAACAATGATGTAGGTAAATTAATATAATCAATTCCTCTTTTATAACTTGAAGCACAAAAACCTCCTATATCACATATAACTCCTCCTCCTAAATTTATTATTACTGAATTTTTATCAAAATTATTTTTTAAAAGTATATTCCAAATTAGGTTGCATGTTTTTAAATTCTTATTTTTTTCTCCAGAACTTATTTCAATAATTATTGTATTATTTAATTTTGGAATTAATGAAAGACAATGCTTTCTGGTGTTTTCATCAACAAGAATTGCGATTTTTGAATATGTATTAAAATTTAGTTTTGATGCTAAATTATCTCCAATCCATATTGAGTAATCATAAGATTTTATTTCCTCCATTGTGTTATTTCTGGTAGAGGATTTCCTGTGCATCCATTTGGATATGAAATGCCTAATATTGTTGATATTGTCGGAGCAATATCTCTTATATTTACTAACCTATCTGTATGACCTTTTGGAATCATTGCTCCCCAAAAAATTAGAGGAACATGTGTGTCATAGCTATATGAAGATCCATGCGTTGTGCCACCATTTTCCCAAGAATTACTAATCCATCCTGTTTGTAAAACAATGATGACATCTCCGGATCTTTTTGGATTAAAACCTCTTTGAATTAAAGTTCGTGTAGAAGATGAATGTTGTGATGTGTTCATCATTTGATATCGGGTAAATGTGTTTTTTACACCTTCAAAATTTAATATAAATGCAGCACATGCTTCTTGAATATCTTTTAATGAAAATGATGAATGAGCAATTAAATCATGGTCTAAAAAGAGTTGTAAATTAGAAAAGTTTTTAATCCATGATTTAGAAGTTACCATATTTTGATCAACAAACTTTTTATTTAAATATTCATTTAGTGATTTAATCAATTTTTCTTGATCAAAATATCCTGATGGTATTTTTCGCTCTATTAATTCATGAGGCTCTGAAACTACACCATGATCAGCGGTTAAAAAAATAATAGAATTATCTTTATCTATATATTTAAGTATTTCTGCAATATCTTTATCCAATTTAATATAAGTATCTTTTATTTCATCTGCATGAGGTCCATACTTATGTCCAATATAGTCAGTAGAAGAGAAGCTAATTGTTAACATATCAATATCTTCATTTTTACCCAGTTTTTCATTTTTGATAATTTCTATTGCTAAGTCTTTTAAAATAGTATTTCCCATTGGTGTTAACTTAATTCCTCCTGCACCTTCATTAATTAATATACTATCAAGACTGTGATTAAACATATTTTCATAAGACCAGTTTCCTTTTAAATATTGAGATACACTTTTTTTAGATTGATAATTAACCAACCATTCTGGTAAATTTTGCATATAGTAACTGCTAGTGATCCATTCCCCGTGTTTATCCATCCAGTATGCAGCATTAGCAGAATGACCAGCAGATAGTATTGCCCCCCTATCTTTTAATGATATTCCAATAACTTTACTATTGCTGTTAAATAATTTAATTTCATCTCCTATAGTGGATGTTAGCATATGCTTTGGAGACATTTTTCCATCTTCAGAAAGAACATCATTAATGTTTTTTTCGCAATTACAAATAGTATGAGTATTTCCATCTCCAGCACAATAAATTAATTCTTCAGTGTTTTTATCATACCAATTATTTGCAATAATTCCATGCATTGATGGTGTGGTACCTGTAAAGATACTTGCATGTCCAGGTCCCGTATATGTTGGTACATATCCAAAACGAGTATTTCTGAAAAAATGACCCTGATTGATTATTTTTTTAAATCCCTCTTCTGAAAAATTGTTCCAAAATCTCTGAATATAATCAAATCGCATTTGATCAACAACGATTCCGATAATCAACTTAGGTTTTTTTATATTATTTTGTGATTGCACAAATAAGGGTATACATATTAAAAAAAGTAAAATCTTTTTCATATTTATTTTGTTGTTTTTTGTTTCAATTTTATCACAAAAATTGAAAGTAAAATTGCTATTATGATATCTGCCAATGCAGGAGCTTTAGACCATCCAAAATTCCAAATACAAACTAAAGAAACCCACAATATCCAAATCTTATCTATTTTTTTGATTTTCATATTATATGTTAAATACACGAGCAAACTTACAAATAGTCCCCAAAACATTCCGCCTAAAATATCAAAAGGATAGTGTACACCTAAATATATTCTGCTAAAGCCAATTAAAGTAGCCCAAGAAAACAGAAAAACAAAACCTTTAAAATTTCTAAATAATAATGCTAAAAAAAATGCAATAGAAAATGAATTTGAAGCATGAGATGATATAAATCCATATTTTCCTCCACACCCATCAACAATTCTGATATCTTCAGGGCTTTTAAATATATGGCATGGACGTTCTCTTTCAAACATGTTTTTAAATAATTCTACGCTACCATAATCAGAAATAAAAATCAATAAAATTATTGAAATTAGTATTTTAAAGAATTGTTGAGGAAAATATTTATATATTAAAAAAATAATATATAAATATAAAGGAATCCAAAACAACTTTGATGATATAAGAATCATTACACAATCTAATTCTTCAAATCCAGAAGAATTGATAATTCTGAACAATAATTTATCTATTTCAATTAAAGAACTCATGAATTGTTTAGTTTTTCCCAAATTAAATCCTTTAATTTTACTAATCCTTCATGAGCAATTGATGAAATTAAGATTGTGTCAATTTCTTTTGGAAGTGTTTTTTTTATTTCATTTTTAAGTTCTGTATCTAACATATCACATTTCGTTATCGCTAGAATTCTATCTTTATCTAATAATTCAGGATTATATTTTTTTAATTCATTTAATAAAATGTTATACTCCTCTTTTATATCAAGTGTGTCCGCAGGAACCATAAATAGTAATGTAGTATTCCTTTCTATATGCCTTAAAAAGCGTAAACCTAGTCCCTTGCCTTCTGCAGCACCTTCAATTATCCCAGGAATATCCGCCATAATAAACGATCGGTTATCTCTGTAAGATACAATTCCTAAATTAGGAGCTAATGTTGTAAAAGGGTAATTTGCAATTTCAGGTTTCGCGGCTGAAACAACTGAAAGTAAAGTAGACTTACCAGCATTGGGAAATCCCACCAAACCAATATCAGCTAATACTTTTAGTTCTAATATATACCATCCTTCAGAATATTTTTCACCTGGCTGTGCATATCTTGGAGTCTGATTTGTAGATGATTTGAAATGTGAGTTTCCTCTTCCCCCAGAACCACCTTTTACTAAAATGTGTTCGTCATCATTTTTTGTGATTTCACAAATTATTTTATTTGTTTCAGCATTTTTTACTATTGTACCTAAAGGAACATCTATATAACTATTTTTTCCATTTTTTCCAAAACTATGATTTCCTGTTCCATTCTCTCCATGTTCAGCAAAAATATGTTTTTTATATCTTAAATGTAACAGCGTCCACATATGGCTATTTCCTTTAAGAACTATATTCCCCCCATCTCCTCCGTCTCCTCCGTCAGGACCACCTTTTGCTGTACTTTTATCTCTTCTAAAATGTGTTGAGCCAGCCCCTCCTTTTCCAGAACGACAAAATATTTTTACATAATCAACGAAATTAGAATTTTTTATTCTCATTTAAAGATTATCAATTATTTGATTTAATTTATTTGCTATTTCTGAAACACTTCCGATTCCATTGATCTCATGAAGTTTATTTTGTAATCTATAGTAATCTTTTAAAGGTGTTGTTTTTATATTATATTCATTTATTCTATTTGTTATAATATTTTCATTTTGATCATCGGCTCTTCCAGAGTCTATACCTCTTTTCAATAATCTTTTTATTAATTCTTGATCATCTACTGTAAGTGATAACATAACAGATATAGATGTAGATTTTTGATTTAGTAACTTATCAAGTTCTTTTGCTTGTTTTTGAGTTCTAGGAAATCCATCAAAAATAAATCCATTAGATGTAGGGTTTTTCTCAAGTTGAGATTTTATCATTCCTATCACAACATCATCTGGAACTAATAGTCCATTATCCATCAGCTTCTTTGCCTCTAAACCAAGAGTAGTTCCTTCTTTTATTTCTGATCTTAAGATATCACCGGTTGAAAGATGTATTAAATTATAATTCTTAATTAAAAAGTCAGCTTGTGTACCTTTTCCTGCACCTGGTGGGCCAAATAATACAATGTTTAACATATTTTTATTCTTTTAATTTATAAATGTTTGATAAATTTCTTCCTAAATCATTATAATCTAAACCATAACCTACAACAAAATCATTTGATATTGATTTCCCAATATAATCAATTTTGATTTTCTTTTTATAAGCATCAGGTTTATATAATAATGTAATTATTTTGATGTTCTTAACATTTTTATTATTTAAAATTTTGACTACTTCATGTATTGTATTTCCACTGTCAACTATATCTTCTATAATAAAAATATTTCGGTTAGATATATCTTTTTCTATTCCAAAGATCTTTTTTAACTTACCACTAGAATTAACTCCAATGTATGAGGAGATTTTCATGAAAGAAATTTCTGTATTCGGAATTTCGATTTTTTTTATTAAGTCTGATGCAAATAAAAAAGATCCATTTAAAACTACAATAAATAAAGGGTTCTCTAAATTTGATTCATTTATTTTTTTTGCTAATGATGATACAATATGTTTTAGCTCATCAGCTTTAATAAAAACCTCAAATTTTTTATCATATAATTGAATATCATTCATGCTTCTATTTATTGTTTCTTTAATAAATTAACTTAACCATTTTTTTCTTAATAATATTTGATTTTCTGAAGGCCTTTTCACTTTTTTAATTTCTAATAATTGATAATAGTTTCCTTTTTTAAAAGTCTTTGTTTTTTTAGAAAACTTATTTTTAAATGTAAGTTCAACATCTTTATTAATATTTTCAAATGATTTATTTAAGTTCCCTTTAATTAACTTGCCATTTAACTTAATAATTTCATCTTCAGGTCCCATGCCATTTGTATCAGCAATAGACTCTGGCTCAATTTTTTTGATAATTTCTTTGCCATTTTCTTTTATTGAAATAAATCCAAAAAATTGTGCAGATAAATTAGAGTTCTTTTTACGCACTAGTTCTAATCCAACTAATTTTAATGCTGAATTTATTGTTGGAATATAGTTTTCTGTACCATAAATATGTTTTTTAAATACTTCCATAACCTTATTTCCTCCATATTTTAGACATATATTTTGAAAATCTTCTTCAGAGTATCCCTTACCTTTTAATGCGAAATTATTATATAAATCCTTCATTACTGTGTGTAAACTAGATTTGCCATTTGTATTATGTATAATTTCTAAATCGATCATTAGCATGCATAAAGCCCCGTCTGGATATATAGATACTTTTCTATCAGGAGCACCTATTTTATATCCATCTAACCAATTATCAAACCCGCTGTCTGCAACAGAGAGATTGTATCTTCCATAGTTCATTAGATGCCGTTCAAGATTTTGATTTTGTGTTTTTATAAACTCATCCCAATTAAAAACACTAGAGTTGTAAAGCATCAAATCTCCCATATATGTTGTGACACCTTCTGCTACAAAACCTGTTCTAAAATAATTTTCTTTTGTATAATTATATGGTAACATTTCTTTTGGTCTAATTGCTTTAATATTCCATGTATGGTATAGTTCATGCGAACAAACCCCCAAAAGATCTTCGTATCTTTTATCCATTATATCTTCAGCCGGACCTAATAATAAAACTGTATTTTTTGTATGTTCAACACCATGATAGCTTTTATATGGTGTTATTTGAAATATAAAATGATATTCATCAACAGGAAATTCTCCAAAATGATTTATTTGACTTTTAGTAAACAATGTGAAATCGTTTTTTAGCTTTTTCCAATTTAAATTACATTTCCCTTGAAACCAAAGATGAAATTTTATACTATCTACTTCATAAAAATCATATTGTAACGCATTAGAACAAATAAGAGGAGACTCTGCTAATTCATCATAATTTTTTGCTGTAAGAGTGGTATTTTGAGTTAATAAAGATGATGCTATCTTATAATCTTTTGGAAGATCAAAATTTAACTTATACTTTTCTTGCATTCTGTCAACGATATAAAAGCAACAATGTACGGGATTTAAATAAAGTTGATATTCATCTAAATAACAAGAGCCTGCGTCAAGTTTATTTGCGTAAAAACTATATGAAACACATATTTTTTGAGTATTTTTTGTGTTCACTTGCCATAGATCTTTTGTTATTTTTTGAAAATTTAATATACTACCGTTATCATCTTTTACTTTCCAATTTCTAATATTTTGAGCAAAATTTGCTAACTCATATCTTCCAGGTCTCCAAGCAGCAAGTTGAAAATACATTTTATCAACACCATTTGTATTAGCGATAAGTTCAAAGTCTACATAGTGACGATGTGGATTACTGTAGCTTATATTGTAAGTTATCATCTTTAAAAATTATATCACAAACTTACGAATTTTTAAGGTGTAAATTCTTTCTAGAAATTATTAGGCAAGTTTTTTTTTAAATTTGCAATAAAATAATCTTTTGAGAAAGGAAGACGTAAAATACGATTGTAATTTTTTTAGAGGGCATATACCTTGTATCCCAAATAAAGAAAATAATGTTCAATGTGATAGCTGTACATATTATGAAAAAAACCCTTTAAAAATAAAGCATTTAAATAGTTCATCGTCTCTTCTAAAAGAAATATATACAATTTGTAATTTTACAGAAAATCATGAAATATCTAAACCTCTTGAAGTTTCACAAAATACCACAAAAATTCTTTTTATTAAGTTAGGTGCTATAGGAGATGTTATTAGAACTACTCCATTATTAGAAAAATTTAAAGCTGAGTATGGGGCTTGTCATTTTTCATGGATAACACATACTCCTGAAGTTATACCAAGTAAAGATGTAGATATAGTTTATAAATGGGATAATTCTTCAGTGGCTAAAGTAGCACATGATTATTATGATATTGCAATTAATTTAGATAAGGATAAGGAGGCGTGTATGCTTCTTTCATTAATAAAAGCAAAAAAGAAGTTTGGTTTTCTTTGGAAGAATGGACATATTAACATTGCTTCTGAAAATGCGGAACATAAGTTAGTTACAGGCTTCTTTGATCATATATCAAAACAAAACACTAAAAATTATTTGCAAGAAATTTTTGAAATTTGTCATTTCGATTTTAATGGAGAAGAATATAAAATTAATATAAATGAAAAACTAAGTAAATTTTGGTCAAAAAAAATAGACAAATTATCAAATGGTAAAATTGTTATTGGATTAAATACAGGATGTGGTTTGAGGTGGAAGACAAGATTGTGGCCAAAAGAGTACTGGATTAGATTAATTAATATGCTTCATAAAGATAATTACTTTTGTCTATTAATGGGTGGGCCAGATGAAGATGAAATGAATCGATATTATAATAGTGAAACAGGCGCCACCTATTTAGGTGTTTTTGGCTTGGAAGAATTTATTTCTATTAGTAACAATACAGATATTGTTGTTACTCCTGTAAGTATGATGATGCATATAGCTTTAGCTTTAAAAAAACAATTGATGCTTTTTCATAATATATTTAATATACATGAATTTGAATTGTATAACCGAGGTATTATTATTGAACCCTCTAGCGGTTGTGATTGTTATTTTGGAAATGTTTGTAAAAGAGAAAAAAGTTGTATGAACGATATCTCTGTTCAAGATGTTTTGTCTAATATTGTAATCTTAAATAAAAACTTAAAAAAAAATTAAAATGAATTACGATTTAATTGTTTTAGGAAGTGGTCCAGGTGGGTATGTTGCTGCAATCAGAGCATCACAGCTAGGTATGAAAGTAGCAATAGTTGAAAAAGAAAGTTTAGGTGGAGTATGTCTTAATTGGGGTTGCATTCCTACTAAAGCACTTTTAAAATCAGCTCAAGTATTCGAATATGTAAATCATGCTGAAGATTATGGTATTAAAATTAACAATGCTGAAGCTGACTTTACTTCAATTATTAAAAGAAGTCGTGATGTAGCTGATGGTATGAGTAATGGTATTTCATATTTAATGAAAAAAAATAAAATAGATGTTATTATTGGATTTGGAAAGATAATGTCAAATAATAAGCTTAAAGTAACTAGCGAGGGTAAAACAAAAGATTATTCTGCAAAAAACATTATTATAGCTACTGGAGCTCGATCCAGAGAATTACCTAATTTACCTCAAGATGGAAAAAAGATTATTGGTTATAGAGATGCGCTAGTCTTAAAGTCAGTTCCAAAAAGAATGGTCATTGTCGGGTCAGGAGCAATAGGTGTAGAGTTTGCTTATTTTTATAATTCTATGGGATGTGAAGTAACTATAGTAGAGTATTTACCAAATATTGTTCCTGTTGAAGATGCCGATGTTTCTAAACAACTACAAAGATCATTTAAGAAATCTGGAATAAATGTACTGACTAATTCATCGGTTGAAAAAGTTGATACTTCAGGAAAAGGATGTAATGTACTAGTTAAAACTAAAAATGGAGAGGAAAAAATTGAATGTGATATTGTTCTTTCAGCAGTTGGAATTGTATCAAATATTGAAAATATCGGTTTAGAGGAGGTTGGAATTAAAACTGAAAATGGTAAAATAATTGTTGATGATTATTATAAAACAAATGTTAATGGTTATTATGCAATCGGTGATGTATTAGCTAATCAGGCTCTTGCTCATGTGGCATCAGCTGAAGGAATTACTTGCGTTGAAAAGATTGCTGGACAAACACCTGATAAGATCGATTATAATAATATTCCTGGATGTACCTATTGTAGTCCTGAGATTGCATCTGTAGGATTGACTGAAGTTGCTGCTAAAGAAGCAGGATATTCTGTAAAAGTTGGTAAGTTTCCATTTTCTGCATCCGGTAAAGCGTCTGCTGCAGGACATAAGGATGGTTTCGTAAAAGTCATTTTTGATGCCAAATATGGTGAATGGCTAGGTTGTCACATGATAGGTTATAATGTTACAGAAATGATTGCCGAAGCAGTTGTTGCACGAAAGCTTGAAACTACAGGACATGAAATACTAAAGGCTGTTCATCCTCATCCAACTATGAGTGAAGCTGTAATGGAAGCTGTAGCTGATGCGTATGATGAAGTTATACACATGTAAAAATTTTTATTAATTATTGTATTACTATTTTTCTTAGCTCAATATTACTATTGTTAATTAATTGAACTAAGTATATCCCTTTAGGCATTGTATTGAAATAAATCATTTTAATCCCTTTTTTTATAGTTTTTTTAGTTATCATTTCTCCTAATGACGAATATATTTTTATTTCTAAGTTGTCAATATTTGTTTTAATATTTATATCCCCATTACTTGGGTTAGGATATAATGTAGTTTGACTAAATATTTCATTTTTTTCTTCATTAAATAAAAGATTTAAGCCATTAATTTTAATATTGTCTAAATAAAAATGGTTTCCATAATCATTAATTGCAACAAAACGAAACATAATAGTATCTGCATTTAGCCCTAAGTTACTTAAATTTATACTGTCACTTGCCCAACTACCACATGTTGGGCTCCATGCACTAGTCTCATAAGGAGTAGTTTGTAAGTCAGTTCCAAAAGCTCCATATATTGAATCCCATGTAGTGCCACAATTTCTTGATATATCAATTCTAAATCCGTCATCATACCCGCTTGCATATCCAGAATATGCATAATCATATGTTAACCAATTTTCAGCAATTGGGCCATTTCCTAAAGCAAATTTATTTGTCATAAGGTACGCTTCCTTTCCAGGATATTGAATCCAGTAGTGGTTAACGTAAGCTGTTTTAGTAGGCTGACAGTCTATTCCAAAATCCACTTCTGTAGTTAACCAACTAAAAGAAGAAGATTGTAGCTCCCAATTAGTAGGAGGAAAGTTACTATTTTCAAAATCCTGATTGATATTTGAATTATTAGTAATTGAAGATATTGTATCTATGTATTCAATAAAATTAGTATAGTACTGTGAACTTGTTCCAAAAGAATCTGTAACAGTTAGACCTACATCATATGTACCAGGTTGAGAATAAATTACAATAGGATTTTGAATATTTGATGTAGAAGGGGTTCCACCTGGAAAAGACCATTCCCATGTAGCACTATTAATCCTTACTGCAGAATGGTCTACAAATCTTACTGTATCGTTCATACAATTTATTGCTAGCTTATCTGCTGCAATTTGAGCAGATGGAGGACTGTCTTCATAAAAATTGATTTCGTATGCACTTCTATTTGTACCATTTCTTAAAATACCTTTTGCGTAATAAGGTATTAGCTGTGTAGAGTATGTGTTTTTAGGTAAATTTGAATTGTAAATATCCCAATCACTCATAGTATTGTTTTTATAATATACAGATTCTCTTGTTCCTATATATATTCCTCCATCACTACCTCTTTGATGCTCTATATTTGTTATATTTATATTATCAAGTGTTGATGTGCTAAGGTTTATCCAATTCTGCCCACCATCTATTGATTTAAATATCTCATAACCTTGGGCATCCCAAGTATCACCATACATACTTGTTCTTGCAACCCACAAGATGTTTTCATCGTTACTACTTACAGTTATATCGTATGGTATCCAATCTTGTCCATTTAAATTAGATGGAGTTATATCTGTCCATGTTGTTCCTCCATTTGTTGTTTTGTATACCTTTTTTGTTCCCCACCATGAAGGCCATGTTGCTAAATAAATAACATTAGGGTTACTCCACGCTACTTCAATTGATGTAATTTTTTCATTAAAATGATAAATTGGTTTAAATGTTGCTCCTCCATTTTTTGATAACCATAGTGTTGTGTCATTTCCGGAATACAACCAATTATAGCACCGTGGATCAAATTCTATTTGAGAAGACTCTCCAGTGATATATGATGCATTTGGTAATTTTTCAACAGAAAAACTGGAAATTGGAATATTTCTATTTCCAGATAGTGTCTTGCCACCATAATCACTATACGCTATTCTAGGATTTCCAAAATTTACAAATCCTCTTATATTATCACCACCATCCGTACATAACCAATCGTTTAAATATGTATTTCCGTCCTTGAGTAATGTGCCGTTATGATATGTTCCACCTAGCATTATTTCACCATCTGTAAAACCGGCTCCAAAACCCCAAAAGTCAGTGCCAGCAATGCCAAATTGTTTTTTATAAATACTATCGCCCATATTATCTGAATAGAAAATTCCTCCGTCGCATGCAAACCAAAGGTCATTTCCAAAATAATTAATGTCATGAATATCTGCATGAACATATCCTTTCTTATGTGGTTCACTCCATTTAGCAGGACAAGTAAATGTAAGTCCATTATCCAATGATATCCAGTGATTTACTCCTCCAATATGAATAATATTTGCATTATCTGGATTTATGGCAAGTGCTAAATCATAATAATATTGCCCTCCGTCGTCAGAACCATCAGGCTGCCATCCCATCATATTAATATTAATTGAATCTGGAGGTCCAGCAGGTTGAGGCCCACAACATTGAAATGACCAGTTTACCCCTTTATCATAACTTATATAAATTCCATATAATCCACTACCTCCATTTGCAGCTCCTGTTGCAAGAGCAACAACTTTATTTGGTTCTGCAGGGCTTACAGCTATTTCTGTTCTTTTTTGTTCTTCATTACTTGTTGGAGCTGGCCATCCGTTAGAATATAATATTAATGAATTACCTGCATCATCTGAGCGGTAAAATTCTGTTTTGTTTCCAATTTGTTTTACAAAATAGATTGTATCTGAAGAGTTGGGGTGAAATTCAATTTCTAAAAAATTCCCATTCATTATCGTTGAAAAAGTATTCCCTCCATCTGTAGATTTAAACAAACCTTCACTAGATGCAATAAATAGAATATTATTATTATTGGGATTTAGTTTTATGTCTTTTGTTGTATGGTATAAATTGGTAAAATTAACATCACCAATAATATTCCAATTTCCCCCTCCATTAAATGATTTATAAACACCTCCATTTCCACTAATATAAATTATATCAGGATTATTAAAGTCAATTTCAATTGCATATACTTCATTTAGAGGTAAATTTTTAGTAATTAGATTCCAATTATCACCTTTGTCAATACTTTTCCAAGCTCCTGCTGTAGCAGATCCGGCATATAATATGTTTGGATTACTTATACTTTGTTCTACTGTATATATATGCGCAGCTCCAGGAGCGTAACTCCTACTTTCAGCATCTTTATCAAAATCCCAGGGTCCAATACATTGCCACTGATTTGAGTTTTTCGATGTTATTGTATTTGGTTTTGCATTAGAAGATCTACTAATATTACGTAGCCATCTTTTGTAATATTGGGTAAACTTATTTTTTTCAAATTTATTTTTTTTGTAAAACTTATTATATTCACTTATTACTAAACCTTCATTTGTATTTTTTTCATACATTAATTTAACCCAATAAGGAAGATGTGTGGAATTTTGATCATATCTCATTTCTACTTGAGAAAAAAGATTATAATTAAAACAAAATAAAATTAGAAGAATATTATATTTCATTATTATATAACTATAGATAATCTCTATAAACAAAATGCTTTTTTTACTTCTTTGATACAATCAACTTTCTCCCATGTAAATGTTTCAACATCAAAGCTTTTTAATCCTTTATTTGTCTTAAAGGTTACTTGTTTTTTTTCTGATTTTCTTCCCATGTGTCCATATGCTGCTGTTTCAGAGTATATAGGCTGTTTTAATTTTAATCTCTTAATTATTGAAGCTGGTTTAAGATCAAAGCAGTCCATATTTTTTATTATATCTGCAATTTGTCCGTCTGATTTCTCTACTTTACTTGTTCCATAAGTATCTATAAATATACCCATAGGCTTAGCGATACCAATAGCATAGCTTACCTGAACAAGTATTCTGTCAGCAACTCCTGCAGCTACTAAATTTTTAGCTATATGTCGTGTAGCATATGCTGCTGATCTGTCTACTTTTGAAGGGTCTTTTCCTGAAAAAGCACCTCCACCATGGGCTCCTTTACCTCCATATGTATCTACTATTATTTTTCTACCTGTGAGCCCAGTATCACCATGAGGTCCTCCAATAACAAATTTACCAGTTGGATTGACGTGATATTTTTCTTCACCAAATAACAATTTGTTTTCATAAGATAATTGCTTTTTAACTTTTGGCATCAAAATTTCTTTAACATCTTTTTCGATTTGTTTTTGCATAGTTTCTTCATTTGAAAATTCATCATGTTGCGTTGAAACAACAATATCGGTTATTTTTTTTGGTGTATGATCATCATTATACTCTATTGTTACTTGAGATTTAGAATCAGGGCGTAAATAGGTCATTTGAATACCTTTTTTTCTTATTTTGGCTAATTCAATTAGTATTTTATGAGAGATATCTAATGCAAGAGGCATTAAGCTTTCTGTTTCATTTGTTGCGTAACCAAACATCATCCCTTGATCTCCTGCTCCCTGTTCTTTATTTAATCCCTTACCTTCTACAACTCCTTGATTAATATCGGGAGACTGTTCATGTATTGCAGAAATTACTCCGCAACTATCTCCATCAAATTGATATTCTGATTTATTGTAACCAATCTTTAAAATTACTTCTCTAGCAATTTTTTGAACATCTATGTATGCTTTGGTCGTGACTTCACCACTTAGTACAGTCAGTCCAGTTGTTACTAAAGTTTCACAAGCTACTTTTGATTCTGAATCTTGTGCTAAAAAATTATCTAGTAATGCGTCTGAAATTTGATCAGCTACTTTATCAGGGTGTCCTTCAGAAACAGATTCAGATGTAAAAAAATATGACATAATGTTATATTCTAAAAATTAAAAACTTAAGATTTGGCTTGTATTCACTAATAAGGATGCATTTTTAGCATTTTTTTTAGTGGTTGCAATAGGCCAAATCTTTCCACTTACGAGTGCAAATATATTAAAAATGTATTATTTTATAAAGTTAAATCTTTAAAATGATTTTCTAAATTTATATTATTTTCTAAAATATATTCAATAGGTTTATCATCAATAATTCTCCCATTATTTAATAAAATAACTCTTGAACATATTTTATATACTTCTTGTAATATGTGGGTAGATAACAATACTGTTTTTTCTTTGCTAATATTTTTTATTAATTTTCTTATTTCTATTAGTTGATTTGGGTCAAGTCCAGTAGTTGGTTCATCTAAAATCAGTACCTCTGGATTATGAATAAGCGTAGCTGCTAAGCCAATACGTTGTTTAAAGCCTTTTGATAGCATACTGATCTTTTTTTTGTGCTCTTTTATTAAACCAGTTACATTCATTATTTCCATTATACGATTTCTAGAATCTTTTATTTTATAAATATTGGAAACGAAATTTAAATATTCCTTCACATACATGTTATTATAGAGGGGATTCTTTTCAGGTAAATATCCAATTTTTGATTTTATAATCAGATTATTTTTTTTAGAATCTATATTACATATTGAAACTTCTCCTTCGTCTTGTGTTAAAGCGCGAGATAAAATTTTCATTAATGTAGATTTTCCAGCACCATTGGGGCCCAATAATCCAACAATTTCTCCTTTTTGTATACTCAGTGAAATTTTATTTAGTGCTAGGTTTTCATCATAAACCTTAGTTAAATTTTTTACAATAATAGACATAGCATGAGTTTTCTTCAGAACGAATTTTAAACAAATCAAATATAATATATTTAAAGATTTCTTTGTTGTAATTAATACTTTAAATTAATTTTGCTTTAATATGAATGCATTACTTGCTTATTTATTTTTAGCATTAGTTATTTCTTTTATTTGCTCATTGGTGGAAGCGGTATTTTTATCTATTCCTCGTTCATATTTAAATTCAATCAAAGATGATAATCCGTGGGCTATTTCTTTTTTGAATTTCAAGAAAAATGTAGATACACCATTATCTGCAATTTTAGCTTTAAATACAATCGCTCATACAATAGGTGCTGCAGGAGTTGGAGCAGAAGCAACTGATTTATGGGGTGATAGTTATTTAGGTGTTGTCTCGGCTATTTTAACTGTATTAATTCTTTTTTTTTCTGAAATAATACCAAAAACTATTGGTGCTATTTACTGCAAAAAATTATCAAGATATACTTTTTATGCTATAAAATGTATGATTTTTATATCGTACCCTCTTGTAATCATATCTAACAAAATCACTAGTTTTTTTGCAATTAAAAAAGAAACAGTAGTAACACGAGAACAAATTTCTGCTTTGGCAAATTTGGGTTATGATGAAGGTGTTTTTTCAAAACAAGAAAACAAAATAATACAAAATATTATTAATTTAAAAAAAATTAAGGCTTCAGAAATTATGACACCTAGAGTTGTTGTTTTTTCTGTTAATGAAAACTTATCTCTTTCAAACTTTAAAAGTAAGGAAGACCATCTTAATTTTTCTCGTATCCCTATTTATTCAAATCAAAAGGAAAAAATTACTGGCTATATCTATTTACAAGATATTTTAGAAAAATCCATTGAGGAGAAAACAGAAAATATTGATTTAAAAAGTTTTAAAAGAGATATTTTGACTTTACCAAATTCAATTAATTTATTTAGTTTGTTTAATAAGTTAATAGAGAAAAAAGAACACATTTCGATGATTGTTGATGAGTACGGTGGCTTTGATGGAATAGTTACTATGGAAGATATAATAGAAACGTTATTAGGATTAGAAATAATTGATGAAAATGATAAAGTAATAGATATGCAAGAGTATGCAAAGCAAAAATGGAAAAAGAAATTAAATTAATTTCTAGTAGCAATCCCTTCTATTCGAATTTAAAAAATTATATCTTGGTTTTTCATATTTTTTTTGTAAATATAAATGTTTTTAAATACTACATTTGTAGATATGAAAGGTATTGTCATAAAGTCAACAGGTAAGAATTATTTAGTTAAAGTAGATAATGGTATCGTTTTTGAATCTATTTTAAAGGGTAAATTTCGAATAGCTGGTATCAAAAGCACAAATCCTGTTGTAGTTGGAGATAAGGTTGAAATAAGTAACATAAAAGAAAAATGGGTAATTACAGAATTATATACTAGAAAAAATTATATCTTAAGAAGGTCGGTTAATCTATCTAAAAAAACACATATTATTGCAGCAAATATAGATCAGGCTATTTTAATGATTACCTTAGCAAGACCTATTACTACTACTAGTTTTATAGATAGATTTTTAGTTGCTGCAAATGCATATGATGTGGATGTTATTTTATTATTTAATAAAATAGATATCATAGACGATGATGCTAAAAAAGAATTAGAATTACGTAAAACATATTATCAAAAAATTGGATATAAATGTCTTAAGATGTCTATTGTCAAAGATAGTATGTCTGATATAAAGAAAATTATAAAGGGCAAAGTTAATATGATTGCTGGACATTCAGGTGTAGGCAAATCAACATTAATTAATAAGCTACAACCTAATCTAAATATTCTTACACAGCCAATTTCTGTTGCACATAATCAAGGGCAGCATACCACAACTTTTTCTCAATTACATGAGTTAGAATTTGGAGGGTCAATTATTGATACTCCTGGAATAAAAGGTTTTGGATTAGTATCAATAGAAAGAAATAATATCAGCAACTATTTTAAAGAGTTTTTTAATTTAAAATCTAAATGTAAGTTTAATAATTGTATACACAAAGACGAGCCAAATTGTGCTGTTAAAATAGCTTTAAAAGAAGGAGAAATTTTAGAAAGTAGATATAAAAATTATTTATCTATGTTAAATGATGATGAAGATTTTTTCAGAAAAAAGGATTAAATAGTGAGAGCAGTAATACAAAGAGTTTCTAAAGCATCCGTTATAATTGATAATCATACTTTATCTCATATTGAGTTTGGGTTTTTAATATTATTAGGGGTTGAAATCAATGATACTAAAGAAGATGCGTTATGGCTTGCACAAAAAATTTCTAAACTTAGGCTCTTTGCAGATAATAATGACAACATGAATCGTTCAATTATTGAAATTCAAGGAGATATACTTGTGGTAAGTCAGTTTACTTTACATGCAAAAACAAAAAAAGGAAATCGACCATCATATATAAAAGCAGCTAAATCAGAAAATGCTATTTTATTATACAAGAAATTTATTGCATTTTTAGAAGAGATAACACAAAAAAAAGTGATGAGTGGTAAGTTTGGTGGTAATATGAAAATTAAATCAGTAAATGACGGTCCTGTAACTATTTTAATAGACACAAAAAATAAAGAGTAGTATTTACAAATTTATTCTTTCATTCTTGATGGCTTTTCATAAATATGAACTATTTCAATTTTATTTGATAGAGACATAATTCCCGGATTTATACCAAGTTCTCCTTCTGGAATTTCCATTTCTATATTATCATAATAATCTTTCCATACTTCTAGAGGTTCTCCAGTTGAAGGATTCATAAATGTCATAGGTTGAAGTGAGAAAATTTGATGTTTTTTAAATGCTTCATAAATTAACTCTGAGCAATAATAACGGTCATTATTTAAAATAAAGTATTCGTCATATTCAATATCTACTTTTTCTTTCATGAATTTAATAGCATATTTTAAAGAACTTTTATATTCAGGTTTTAATCTTCCCACAATAATTTTGTTGGATTGCTCAAAAAAATCTTTTATGCTAGTTTTTTTTACAGTAGGAGGAATAGCTTCAATTACTTTTAATTTTTTATTTTCTTTGATGACAAATCCTATGTGTGAAAGATTTGCATCTTTATAACCGGGTGTTACTAATTCAATTGCATCGCAAAGAGGAGATGAGTCTAAGTCTTGAAACAGTAAATCTCCTTCTTGTAATTCAAAATTACTTGAGCATGATGCTAGTAAAAATAATTTAATGTATAAGAAGAATCTCATTTTAATTTTATACAAAAAAAAAGATAAATGATTTTTTAATATAGGTTTCTTTTTTAATCTGCTAAAACAATAACTTTATTTTTTTGCATTTCAATCACACCACCATTAATTTGAAATTTTTCTACTGAATTATTGCTTTTGATAATTCTAATTTCGCCTTCTTTTAAAGTTGATATAATTGGAGCATGGTTCTCTAAAATTTCAAATTCTCCCATACTTCCTGGTACTTTCACAGAGTTAACTTCCCCTTTGAACAACTCTTTTTCAGGTGTTATAATTTCTACAATCATTTTATTTTACTTCGGCTAACATTTTTTCTCCCTTTTCGATTGCTTCTTCAATAGTTCCAACTAGATTAAATGCAGCTTCAGGATATTGGTCGACATCACCATTCATAATCATATTAAATCCTTTAATAGTATCAGATATGTCAACCAAAACACCTTTAAGTCCGGTGAATTGTTCTGCAACATGAAATGGTTGAGATAAAAATCTTTGAACTCTTCTGGCTCTGTGAACAGCTAATTTATCTTCATCTGAAAGCTCATCCATACCTAAAATTGCAATAATATCTTGTAATTCTTTATATCTCTGTAGTAATTCTTTAACATTTTGTGCACATTGATAATGTTCAGATCCTACTACCTCTTCAGTAAGAATTCTAGATGTTGAATCTAGTGGGTCTACCGCTGGATAAATACCTAACTCTGCAATTTTTCTTGAAAGAACTGTAGTTGCATCCAGGTGAGCAAATGTAGTTGCTGGTGCAGGATCAGTTAAATCATCTGCAGGAACATAAACAGCTTGCACGGAAGTAATTGATCCATTTTTTGTAGATGTAATGCGTTCTTGCATGGTTCCCATTTCTGTAGCTAATGTTGGTTGATAACCTACAGCAGAAGGCATACGACCTAGTAACGCAGATACTTCAGATCCTGCTTGGGTGAATCTAAATATATTATCAACAAAAAATAAAACATCTTTTCCTTTTCCTTCACCGTCTCCATCTCTGAAATATTCTGCAATTGTTAATCCCGAAAGTGCAACTCGTGCTCTAGCTCCAGGGGGTTCGTTCATTTGTCCAAATACAAATGTTGCTTTAGATTCTCCCATTTTATTTTTATCCACTTTGGATAAATCCCATCCACCTTCTTCCATAGAATGATTAAATTCTTCACCATAATTAATAATTCCTGATTCAAGCATTTCTCTCATTAAATCATTTCCTTCTCTTGTTCTTTCGCCTACACCTGCAAATACTGATAATCCTCCATGACCTTTAGCAATATTATTGATTAATTCTTGGATTAAAACAGTTTTTCCAACCCCCGCTCCACCAAATAAGCCAATTTTCCCACCTTTTGCATATGGTTCAATTAAATCAATTACTTTAATACCTGTAAATAAGACTTCAGTAGCTGTAGATAGATCTTCAAATTTTGGTGGTTCTCTGTGAATTGGAAGACCATTAGATTTATCTAAGTTTTCCATCCCATCAATTGCATCACCAATTACATTAAAAACACGACCTTTGATAAGTTCTCCTGAAGGCATTTTGATAGGAGCTCCAGTAGATGTTACAGGTGTTCCTCTACTTATTCCATCAGTTGTTTCCATAGAAATTGCTCTAACTGTATCCTCTCCAATATGTTGTTGGCACTCCAAGATTAATTTTTCTCCATTTTCTCTTGTGACTTCAAGTGAGTCATAAATATTGGGTAATCCTGATTCAGTTTTTTCAAATGTTACATCCACTACAGGGCCAATAACTTGTGATACTTTTCCAGTATTTTTTGTCATTTTTATATATTTATAAAATAGTTAAAATCTATTGTTAAATTTCTTTGCAAACTTAATATTTTTAAATTGTATTCACTTAACAAATTAGGGTTTAAATTTATTGTTAATTTTGAACACTTTTTCAACAATAATTTAATTTAAGTGAAAATATATCATTCAATTGAAGAGTTTCCCTCTGACGTTAAGACAGTTATTACTACTGGCACTTTTGATGGAGTACATAAAGGGCATAGAGTTGTAATAAATCGTATTAATGATATAGCACATAAAAATGGGTTGCAAAGTCTAGTTTTTACATTAAATCCTCATCCGAGACATGTTCTTTATCCAGAAGATCAGCAATTAAAATTAATTAATTCAATTGACGAAAAAATACAAGCTCTAAAGAATACAGGTTTACAAAATTTAGTTGTTTATGAATTTACAAAAAAATTTTCTAGAATGAATTCAGTGCATTTTATTAGAGACATTCTAGTAAATAAGCTGAATATGAAACATATGGTTGTTGGTTTTGACCATCATTTTGGAAGAAATAGGGAGGGTACATTTGATAATTTAGTTGAATTGTCACATTTTTATGATTTTCAGCTGGAGCAAATCCAGCCGCAAAACATCGAAAAAATTACTATAAGTTCAACAAAAATAAGAAAAGCAATTATTGATGGTGATATTATGAAAGCAAATCAATATTTATCTTCAAATTTTTCTTTATTTGGTAAAGTTATACGTGGTAATGGTATTGGGCGTAAAATTGATTTTCCTACCGCAAATATTAAATTAAATTACAAATGGAAAATATTGCCAAAAAATGGAGTATATGCTGTAATAGTAAATATTGGTAAAGAAAAAAAAAATGGAATGCTAAATATTGGTGTTCGTCCATCTATTTCTGATAACACCTTTTCAATTGAGGTTAATATTTTTGATTTCAAAGACAATATTTATGACAGGGAAATAAATGTTGAATTTATAAAAAGAATAAGAGATGAAAAGAAATTTATTAATTTAGAAAGTTTAAAAAATCAATTAATTATTGATGAAATTCACTGTAGAAATTTTTTTGCAATTTAAATCTATTTTTTCTCTCTATTTTATTATTTCAAGTTTAGCAAATTTAAGCAGCATATTTTTCTGACCAATACCTTTAAAAAAAACAGTTGCCTTTCTGTTTGCTCCTTCTCCTGATATAGTTATTACTTTGCCAATGCCAAAGGATGAATGCTTTACATTCATTCCATTTTGAATTTTTGCTGTATCACTAAAATCATTATTTGAAATATTGGTAACTTTTTTTAATTTTCGGTTTTTTATATTTAATTGTAATTTATTTACAATTGGCTGTTTTTTATTATATACAAATTTTTTACTTGTCTTTAATTCAAAAGAGGGGTAATGTTCATGTTTTTCAAGATATCTTTCGTCAATTTCATCAATAAATCTGCTTTTTTCAGAATCGATAAATTGTCCCCATTTAAATCTTGTTGATGCAAATGATAAAAATAATCTTTTTGCTGCTCTAGTTACAGCAACATAAAATAATCTTCTTTCTTCCTCTAATGAATCTTGACTTTCAGAGCTCATAATATTTGGAAACATATTTTCCTCTAAACCTACAACAAAGACATATGGAAATTCTAATCCTTTAGCAGCATGTACCGTCATTAGTGTTACTTTGTTAAAATCCTTGTCATTTTCAGTGTCTTGATCAGTTAAAAGCGCAACATCTTGCATAAAATCTTCTAATTTATTTGATTCTTCTTCCGAATGTTCTACAAAGTTTTTAATTCCATTTAGTAATTCTTGAATATTTTCAAATCTACTTACACCTTCTGGTGATTTATCATTATATAATTCATTAAAAAGACCTGATTGCTTTGCGATTTCTTCTGATGCGTAGTATGCATCTTTATTTTTTGACTTTAAAATAAATTCATTTATTAATATTGAGAAGTCATTTAATTTTTTTTTTGTTCCTTTATTTATTTGGGAATTCTCGTCCAAGTTAATAATGGTCTCCCAAATTGATGTATTATTACTATTAGCTATAAGGCTGAGATTTTGCAATGTAGACAATCCAATTCCTCTTCTTGGATAATTAATGATTCTTTTCAATGCTTCTTCATCATTTGGATTAATTGCTAATCTAAAATAGGCTAATAAGTCTTTAATTTCTTTTCTTTGATAAAATGATAGACCTCCATATATTTTGTAAGGGATATTTCTTTTTCTTAGAGATTCTTCCAAAGCTCTTGACTGAGCATTTGTTCTGTATAAAATTGCGAAATCTTGATTATGTGCTTGTTTCCTCATTTTTATATCAGATATAGTATTTGCCACCAATTTCCCCTCTTCATTGTCCGATGTAGTTTTTACAACAATTATTTTTTCTCCTTTTTGGTTTTCTGTCCAAACAGTTTTATGTATTTGCTGTTCATTATTTTTAATAATACTATTTGCTGCTTCTACAATTGTAGCTGATGATCTGTAATTTTGTTCTAGCTTATATGACGTGTAGTTTGGATAATCATTTTTGAAGTTTAGTATATTTTTAATATTTGCTCCTCTAAAAGAATATATACTTTGTGCGTCATCCCCTACAATACAAATATTCATGAATTTTGATGCTAATTTTTTAACTATCAAATATTGAATATGATTAGTGTCTTGGTATTCATCAATTAGAATATATTTAAATTTTTCTTGGTATTTTTTTAACAAATCTGGAAATAGTTCTAATAATTCATATGTTTTAATCAAAAGATCATCAAAATCCATTGCTGAAGCTTTATGGCATCTGTTTTGGTAGGCTAAATAAATCCTTGCAAATTCTGTTCTCTTTGCAATTTGATCTTGTAAATTCAGTTCGTTATTTTCAATATATTTATTATAGCTTATAAAATTGTTTTTAAGAGAGGATATTCTATTTCTAATTAATCCTGTTTTATAAATATCCTTATCTAGATTAAATTCCTTGATAATACTTTTTATTAAATTTTTTGAGTCTTCAGTATCATAAATTGTAAAGTTTTTTGGATAATTTATTTTCTCTGATTCAAATCGTAATATTTTTGAAAAAACTGAATGAAAGGTGCCCATCCATAAATTTTTTGAAACAGTATCTCCAACAATATTTTCAATTCTACTACGCATCTCTTTTGCTGCTTTATTTGTGAAGGTTAATGCCAATATATTAAATGGGTTAATTCCTTCATTTAAAAGATATATTATTCGATGTGTAAGTACTCTTGTTTTTCCGGATCCCGCTCCAGCAATTACCATTAGTGGACCATCTTTATGCATGACAGCTTTTCGTTGTTCTTGGTTGAGATCTAGAAGGTATTTTTGCATAATCAAATTAAAGATTCAAAAATAGAAATTAATAATTGTAATAATTTTAGTTGTTTGTATTTTTTTCAACATTTACAATGTTCTGATTTCTTTTTTTATCTCTGATATTTTTGTATTTTTGTAGAAAATACCAATATTATGAGAAAGTTATTTATTTGTTTTGTTTTGCTAATCTGTTTTCTAGATATCAAGGCAACTCATATAATGGGAGGGGAGATTACTTGGGAATGTATTAAAGATCCTAATGATCCAGATGTTGGAAAATATATTTTTAAAATGAAGGTTTATCGTGATTGTGATGGAACCACATTGTCAACATTTGCGCAAAATATTGATGTCTGGAATCATCCAACAGTTACTCAGATCACAGTAGATTTTGTTTTAAATACTGATATATCACCTGATTGTAATGTGCAAAATAGTGGTAATCCCGCTTTAGACTGCGCAACTAATCCTGTTGGTGCTGTAGAAGAATATATTTATATTTCACAGCCAGTTTCTCTTCCTGGAGTACCACCTGCAAATGGTTGGCATTTTACTTGGGATTCATGTTGTAGGAATGGTGCGATAACTAACTTAGCGTTAACAAATACTGCTAGTCCTTCAGAAGGGTTTACTCTAAGAGCTTCTATGTTTGCATATCTTGATTCACTTGGCAATCCTGTTCCTGCAGAGCCATGTTTTGATAACTCCCCTAAGTTTAATGAAAGTCCTCAAACCATAATATGTACTGGATATCCATTTTCTTATACACATAATGCTTCTGATCTAGAATTGGATAGTATTATTTATAGCTGGGACGAACCTCTTGATGATATTGGTTTTGGAATGACTTATAATCCTCCTGTAAATCCACCATCAATTCCTTGGCTTGCACCATATAGTGTAAATAATCCTCTTCCTGGAGGTGTAGTGCTTGATGCACAGACTGGTCAGATATCATATAACTCAAATATTTCAGGTAATTTTGCTTCTGTTATCAGAGTTGATGCATTTAAATGTGGTCAGCAAGTTGCTTCAATTTACAGAGAAATTCAAGCTGTATTAATTTCATGCCCAAATCTACCTGGTGGAGTCATTAACACGCCTCCTACTGTGACCCCTCCATTTCCTTTACCTAATCAATATTTTGCAAGTGTATCAGCTGGTGATATTGTTAGTTTTAATATTGCTGCTGTCGATAATGATATATATCCTAATGGTTCTTTACAAGATATTACGTTAGAAATTTCTGGTGGTCAACTTGCAGATGATTATATAACAAATACTTTATGTGATAACCCACCGTGTGCTACTTTTACAAATTTAAACGGACAACCTCCTCCAATTATTGGAGCCCAAGTGGTTAATGGAATTTTTGAATGGGAAACAGCTTGTAGTCATGTTGCTACTGATGCTGGTTGTGGAATTACATCTAACATATATACATTTGCAATAAAAGCTTTTGATGATTTTTGTCCCGCTAATGCAATTACAATTGCTACAATTACCATTGAGGTAACTGCTGCTGATTCTTTACCTGCACCTGATTTTGAATGTGCTTGGGAAGATGAAAATGGTGATGTAGTATTCAATTGGAATCATTCTAGTGGAGCTAGCTCTTCTACAGAATATCATATTCATGCCGCTTCAAATATAGGAGGTCCATATTCTATTATTGCAGATGTTTTTTATCCTAACAGTTCTTTTAGTGCTCCTGTTTCTACTTTACCACTAGGCTCAGAATTCTTTTATTTAACAAGTGAGTCAACCTGTGCTGAAAACTCTGTCCCTTCTGATACGATTTCTCCAATTAAATTTTCAGTTAATTCTACTAATGTCAATTGTTGGGATGATACTGACGGTACTATTAGTGTCAGTGTTGATGATTATATTAATGTTTTACAGTATAATTTTTCTCTTGACGGTATTTTAAATACCAATGCTTTTCCTATGGATACGGTTTTTTATAATGTTAGTTCTGGAACACATATTTTAACTGTTGATGATGTAACGAGCGGTTGTTTAATTGATGTTCCTGTTAGCATAGGAGCCCCTGGTTTTCCTTTACAAGCTTTAGTTTCTAATTCAACGAATG
>CETU01058046.1_pt1 | contig 30185 bp, 23 predicted proteins | sample 356531 | NCBI WGS metagenome assembly CETU01 (sample SAMEA2623488, study PRJEB7988) | marine metagenome | isolation source: saline water (ENVO:00002010), including
TTCATCATTAATAAAAATAAATTCAAGAACATCATAGTTGTATAGTCCAGTATTTCTTGGATGTTGTAGAGCCCAATAATCTAGTTTTCTATCAAGGACTACTAATCCATTATTTTCTTGAGTAGTTCTTTGATTATTAAGTGTATAAGGACCAGACCCAGGCATCATTTCAAATTGATATTTATCAATATAAGTTGTTCCATCAATTTTATTTAAATAATAGGATGGATATACGGTTAATCCTGAAAAACTATATAAATTTCTCCACTCTGTTTTTTTAGCTTTAACACTAACAATATATTTACTTTTTGCAATAGGAGTATTAAACTTTTCACTCCAGAAAGTATAAACATTTGGATCTCCATGGCCTTCATCAACAAGTATATTATAGGTAGCAACTACATCTTCAGCTGTCACCTCTCTTCCATCAGAGAATCTTGCACGAGGATCAATTCTAAATAAAAAAGTTAATGAATCATCTTCGACTTTCCAATGAGTAGCAAGTGCTGGTTCAAGCTTAAATGTTTCTGAGTCAAAACTTAACAAAGGCTCATAAATAAGTCCTTCAATAAGACTGTTTAATTGCGATCGGGTTTCTTTACCAAAAGCTCTAAGTGTATTAGGAAAAACCATACCAGCTAGAAATCGAAGAGTATCTCCCTTTACAGCATTTGGATCTCCTGATATATTTGGAGATAAATTAGTATTCCACCCATTTTTCTTTGCAATACTTTCAAATCCATATCCACCATCTTCTTTTGAATCTGATAAAGCTTTATCTTTATCATTATACATTTTAGATGTATCAAATTTTTTATATACTTTTTTATCCCCGCTATCACAGCCAATTTGAAATAGCAAAAGCATAGATATGACACTTATTTTAAAATAAATCAACATAACATCTCCTAATTAAATACATGAAATCTGGAATGCCTTAACTTAATAATTTCTTTTTAATTCTAGAAAGATTAAAAACGAATAGCCTATAAAGTTATTTAATAATTATATTTAGCTAACTTTCAAGGATGATATTATGAATTTAAAAGATATAATTGGTCGTTTAGATATAAATGCAGATTGGGTAGGTTTAAGAGAGTATAAAGAAAATACTACATACCATGCGATAAGAGATAAAAATCCTCTTTCTAATGAAACTTCAATTGACCATGGTGTTATGGTTGAGGTTCTTAAAAATGGACAATTTGGCTATTCTGGTACTTCTGATCTTAGTTTTGAAGGAATTAATAAAGCTGCAAAGTTAGCATTTGATAGTGCATCTAAAGCTTCTTCGCATTCTATTTTTTCTTTTGATAATAATGTAAGGCCTAAATCTAATGGGTCATATGAAACTCCATTAGAACTCCCCTTTGACGCATTAAGTGTAGGAGAAATAAATGATATTTTAATGAAGGCTAATGATTGGTTGAAAATTGATGAACGAATAATATCTGTCACAGCAATGGCTATGCTTGTTGAAACTACTATAAATTACGCTTGTTCAAATGGTAGTGATATTAGTCAAAAAATGAATATTGTAGGTTCTGATTATTCTGCGACTGCTAAAGATGGTAATATCATCCAAACTCGAACTGATGGTAGATCTGGAAATCAAATGGGTCTTGAAAGGTTTAATTTAGATTTAGTTAAACAAAGGTGTGATAAAGTTTCATCTCAAGTTATAGAATTAGTTGAAGCTGAGCAATGCCCGACAGGTACAATGTCATTAGTATTAGCTCCAGATCAAATGATGCTACAAATACATGAAAGTATTGGGCATGCGCTTGAAATTGATAGAATTTTAGGTGATGAAAGAAATTATGCGGGTTGGAGTTTTGTAGAATTGAAAGATTTTGGAAATTTGAAATATGGGTCTGATATTATGAATGTAACTTTTGACCCTACAATATCTAATGAAATGGCTTCTTACGGGTTTGATGATGGAGGTTTTAAGGCAAATAAAGAACACCTTATTAAAGATGGTGTCTTAATACGGGGGCTAGGAGCGCTTGAAAGTCAAGCTAGAAGTAATATCCCTGCAGTTGCAAATTTTAGATCTTGCTCATGGAATAGAGCTCCTATTGATAGAATGGCTAATCTTAATCTTGAGCCAGGAGTTTCTAGTTTTGATGATATTATTTCATCTATTGAGTATGGTGTATACATGGAAACTAATAGATCTTGGTCAATTGATGATTACAGAAACAAATTTCAATTTGGATCAGAGTATGGGAAGTTAATTGAGAATGGAAAGATAACAAAAACCCTACGAGATCCTAATTATAGAGCAATTACTGTTCCATTTTGGAATAGTCTTGCAATGGTAGGAGATCAATCTACATTTGAAGTCCATGGTACTCCAAATTGTGGAAAAGGTGAGCCTAATCAAGTTATTAGAGTGGGTCATGCCTCGCCAACTTGTTTGTTTAATGATATTCAAGTATTTGGTGGAGCTTAAGGAGATTTTATGAAAGAATATTTTTTTAACATATCAGAAAAAATAATGAATAGTATTAATCCAGATGAGCATCTTATGCTGTCTATTAATGGTGAGAATAGTGAATTTATTCGTATTAATAATGCGAAAGTTCGACAGATTGGTACTGTTAGTGATGCATCTTTTGGGATTGAGCTTATAAAAAATAATCGGAAAATAGGAATATCTTTTACTTTACAACGGAACCTTGAAAAAGATATTAAATTAGCCATGAATCATTTAGATGTATTACGTACTAATATTGATTCGTTACCAGAAGATCCACTATGCGTTTTACCTAAAGATTACGGTTCACTTGATGAGGAATATGAAGGAAACCTTTTATCTTCAAAAGATTCAATTGATTCTCTTTTGCCGGTTATGCAAGGTGTCGATTTAACTGGAATATGGGCATCAGGAGATGTTTTTGTTGGAAATTCAAATAGCGCAGGTCAAAAAAATTGGTTTTCCACTCAAACATTTTCATTGGACTATTCTCTTATTAATCCTCTTAAAAAAATGGTAAAAGAAACATATGCCGGCACACATTGGAATCAAGAGGATTATGAGCTATTTATAAATAACTCAAAAGATAAAATGGCAATGTTAGATATGGATTCAAAAAAAATTAACCCAGGGTCATATAGAACCTATATTGCATCTGCTGGAGTTTCAGATTTAGTTAGCATGTTATCATGGGGGGGGATTAGTGAAAATGCAATTAGAAAAGGACGTAGCTCTTTTATTAAAATGAAGGAGGGAGAAAAGCAATTATCTCCATGTTTTTCATTAAGAGAAGACTTCTCCTCTGGAACGGTTCCTAGATTTAATAGTGCCGGGGAGATTGCTAATATTGAGCTTCCACTTATTATTGATGGTTCATTGAAGAACACCTTAATATCAACTAGAACGGCAAATGAATATAGCCTTGATTCAAATTTCGCATCTTCTGGTGAGTATTTACGCTCTCCGGTAATGAGTAGTGGCTCCTTAAGTGAAAAAGATGTATTATCTGAACTTGGGACTGGTGTTTATCTTTCTAACCTTCACTATTTAAATTGGAGTGATCAGCTTGGAGGTAGAGTTACTGGAATGACAAGGTATGCTTGTTTTTGGGTCGAAAATGGAGAAATAGTTTCACCTATTGAAGATATGAGATTTGATGATACTGTCTATAATTTCTTTGGGAAAAACCTTGAATCTGTAACAGATACATCAAGATTAAATCCAAATGTTGGTAGTTATGGGGGAAGAAATTTAGGTGGTGTTTATTGTCCTGGAATTATTCTTAAGTCATTTAAGCTTACGCTTTAGGCTAAGCCAGATTTACCCGAAAAATCATTAAAGTCAATATTCATATTTTTAATGGCGATATTCCATTTATTTTTATCTGTTTGAGAAAATATTAATTCTTTAGATGATGGCATAATAATCCAGTCGCCATTTTCTATTTCTTTTTCAAGTTGGCCAGATTCCCATCCCGAATATCCCATGACAATCCTATATTCATTAGGCCCTAGACCATTTTTAATATCATCTAATACTTCATCGCTATATGATATTCCTGCGGTATTAGATATGATTAATGTTTCATCTTTTTGATAATTAATATCATGAAGAATAAACCCTTTTTCAGGTGAAACAGGCCCTCCAAAATAAACCATTTGCTTTGTAAGTCCAATTTGCTTGATAATATCTAATGATTCTTCTTTATGTAAGGGTTTGTTAATTATAAGACCCATAGCACCCTTATCATTATGTTCACATATATATATAAGACTTTGACCAAATACAGGGTCATCATTCAGATGAGGCATATTTATAAGGAATATATTAGAGAGTTTATTCATACTATTATACTACTATTAGTTATAAAAAAAATAAAGAAAAATCTTAGTAAGTATTATATAATTAATAAATTATAGAGTGAAAAAAAACTATTATTTAATTTTATGTATATACTTTTTTAGCTGTGCAGTTCAAGGGCCTATATCTGGTGGGCCTATTGATGAATCTCCACCTAATCTTTTATATACAACACCTGAAAATTTCTCTACTTCAATCTCAAATAAAGAGAAAATTATTCTTTATTTTGATGAATTGCTTGACCCTATTTCAGTTTACAAATCAATTGTAATTAATAATCAAGATTTTAAGATTAGAACTAAAGGAGAAAAAGTTATTATTTCTCCTAGTAATGAATGGGATAAAAATTTTTTGATAGATATTTATATTAATAAATATTTAAGTGATTATCAGCAAAATAATTTGAGAGCCCCTATAAATTTGTTTTACACACAAGAAAAAGAAATTTCTAGAAGTTCTATTAATGGTAAAATTTTAGATATAAGAGATATAATAAATAAGCATTATGAAACAGATAACAATATTTCATTTGAGGTAGGTCTATTTAAACATTCTTTATTGGGTGCAGAGTTGATTAAAAAAGTACAATCTAATGAGAATTTGGAATTTGCTTTTAATGCAGTTAGTAGCGGGGAATATTTAATAGGAGTTGTTGAAGATAAGATTATTGATATGAATTTGGATTTCTATCAAAGACGATATTCGATTTTAAATAATATTACGATTTTATCTAATAATGATTCATTGAATGTTAGTTTAAATATTTCTAATCCAATTTCTAAAAAAGAAATTTCTTCAATTGATTTTATTAATCAATATTATGTTAATTATATATTCAATGATGGTAGTATTGAATTAGGAATAATTGACACAATCTATAATAATTTTAATCAGATTAATTTTTCTGGACAGCTGATGGAGATTGCTTTATCCCTTAGTAATGATTTTGGTAATTATAATACAAGCACATTTGAATTTATCATTCCTGAGGTTTTAGATACTATCCCGCCATTTATTAGTTCTATCAGTTCTAATGACTTTAATATTAAATTGCACTTTTCAGAGCCAATACAAGATTTTAATGATTTAAAACCCTTTTATATAGTAAGTGATTCTTCTAAAATTTATTTGGATTTTCAATTTGAAAATTCAGAATTAAGAAATATAGTTAATATTAGTGGAAATAAAATTTATGATATGCCATATACCATTAATATTCAAAATAATATAATTAGTGATATGTATGGTAATACTCTAGCTGATTCTGTCGCTTTAATTAATCTAGACGATCAATTACATCTAGATTCAAAAATAGGAACTGGTAATATTTTTGGAAAAATTTTGAATGGGGATTTATCTAAATCTATGACGGTTGTTTTATATAATATTAAAACGTTAGAAAAAATATTAGTATTAGCTGATAAGAATCATAATTTTTCATTTAAATTAATTCAGCCTGGGGAGTATTTTTTACAATGTTACGAAAATTATAATTCAGATAAAGAGTTTGCTTATCCATATTTTTCAGGAGAATGGGGGGTAGATATAAACCATCTTCAATTTTCTAACTTTATTGGCCCTTTTGAGGTTAGGGCAAATTGGGATATTGAAGATATAGTTATTGATTTAAAATGAAGAGAGCTAATAATGAATGAAACAATTATTATTTTATCGGGAGGATTTGACCCAGTCCATAAAGGTCATATAAGAATGTTCAAAGCAGCAAAGGCTTTTCCTGCAAAAGTTATAGTAGGTCTTAATTCAGATTCATGGCTAATTAGAAAAAAGGGTAAGCCATTTATTAGTTTTAATGAAAGAAAAGAAATATTAGAATCAATTAGATTTATCGATTCTGTTTTAAGTTTCAATGATCAAGATAATACGGCTTGCAGTCTTATTAAAGATATAATTGAGGCTAATAAGGAAAAAAAGAATTTGAAAATATATTTTGGAAATGGAGGAGATCGAAACCAGAATAACTCACCAGAAGTTGATTATTGTAATAGAAATAATATTGATATTATTTGGGGACTTGGAGGTCATAAAGTTCAATCATCTTCAGATTTAATTGAGGCATCAAAGCAATAACATTTTGAAATCAAAAAAAATATATAATGAGTTAAAAGATATTTTTGATAAGATTGGTTATAAAATCATTCTAGATAATGGAAATTTTAATTCTGGTTATTGCATCTTAGAAAATGAAAAAGTTATTGTTATCAATAAAAATAAGCCTTACGAAAATAGGGTTCGAGTTTTATCAGAAATATTATCATCCCTTAAGTTAGATAATATTTATATTAAACCTTATATAAGAGAGATGCTTAGCTAGTAATAATAAATTATTTATTAGCTTAAAAGAATAAAATTGTTTTTTCATTTTAACTATAGGCATTAACTTTATAGCCTATTATCGATTCCGGTATAGCTCAGTTGGTTAGAGCAGCGGACTGTTAATCCGCGTGTCCGAGGTTCGAGTCCTCGTACCGGAGCAATTAAAGCCCCCTTCTAATAAGGGGGCTTTTTTATATTATAAATAAAAAGGGCCCCTATTAAATAGAGGCCCTATGAAAAAGCAAGATGAGGAGGAGATCTGAGAATTAACGGATGATTCCTGCTTTTTCAAAATCATCTAAATATATTAAATAATTATAATTAAAACAAAAATAAATAAAGAATTAATTAAAAATCAATTAATATTATTAAGTATTATCAAAATGGTCGATAATAATCTATTATAAGTTGTAAATTATTTAAATATTTTAGTCTATATAGCTTTTTATCTACTAAAATAATAATCAGGTATTACTTTATCAATCAATATAAGTTAATGAAGAAAATCGCAATATTTGGTGGAACAGGCTTTGTTGGTAGCTATATTATTAATGAGTTACTAAAAACAGGCTATTTTATAAAAATGATTAATCGTGCTTATAGTGATAATAATCATGAGTCAATTGAAGAATTGATTGTTGATTTAAAGTCAGATTTATTATACAAAGAGTTAGAAGATTGTGATTGTGTGATATATAATATTGGAATAATCAGAGAATACCCGAATAGTAAAATCTTCTTTAAAGATTTGCATGAAGATTTGGCAATTCATATTATGGAGATGTCTGAAAAAGCAAAAGTGAGAAAATTTATTCTTATGTCAGCTAATGGAGTAGAGCGTTGTTCTACTAATTATGAAGTAACTAAATTTAAAGCTGAACAGTATCTAATGAATACTAAATTAGATTGGACAATATTTAGGCCCTCTTTGATTTTTGGTGACCCAAAAGGTAAAATGGAATTTTGTACACAGGTTAAAAATGATATGGTAAATACAATGCTACCTTTGCCTATCTTTTTTAAAGGTATTAATATATTTAATGCAGGGAAATTTAAAATGAGTCCGATCCATGCTAAAAATGTTGCTGAATTTTTTATATTAGCTATAGATAGAATCAATTTAAAATATAAAATTTGTAATCTTGGCGGTAGTCAAAACTATACCTGGAAAGAATTATTGAAAATTATTTGTAGTGCATGTAATAAGAGGAAGGTTAGTATTCTGGTCCCTATATTTATTATAAAATTAATAGCTTTAGTACTTCAGAGATTTAGTTGGTTTCCAGTTACTAAAGATCAATTGACAATGTTGAGTGCGGGCAATACTTGTGATAGTGCAAATTATTTTTCTGAATATGATATAAAAGAAATAAAATTTAATATTAAAAACTTGAATTATTTATTATGAATCAAAAAAAAATAAAAATATTAAATGCAGTATTTTTTTATACAATTTGGTGGGGATGTGTACTTGGAATTAAATATTCTTATAATTACTTAGGAGCTTTGCTTACAATAGTATTGGGGGCTTTTCATATTAATATTGTCCCAGATTTTAAAAAAGAAATTAAACTTATTTTATATGTAGGGTTATTAGGCTTCGTAGTGGAAAGTTTTTATTTGCACAGTTATTTATTAAAATATAACGGTTATATTTATCCTAATTCATTATTCCCTCCATTATGGATACTTTGCATGTGGTTAGGTTTTGCAGGCACTTTGAATTATTCTATGTTTTGGATGAAAGATAGATGGGTTGTAATGTTTCTTAGCGGTGCAATATTTGGACCGATGTCATATCTTGCAGGATTAAAATTAGGTGTGTTGAATTTTAATTTTTCAAATTTATTAACTATAATTATAATTGGTATAACTTGGGGGCTAGCAATTCCTATTATGTATTACATAAATGAATTAATTTATAATAAAGAATTAAAGGAGTAATATGGGAATTAAATACATGCTAATTGGAACATCTATATTTGTTATTATTTTAGCGTCTATAATTATAGCTAAAGGCAAAAATGAAGTTATTGCATTGGATCCATTAACTAGTTTTTATGATTTAAGCTCTATTTTGATTGGTGGTGAATTGGTATCTATGAAAACATATAAAGGAAAAAAAATATTGATTGTAAATGTAGCTTCAAAATGTGGTCTTACTCCTCAATATGAAGAATTAGAAAAATTAGCAAAAAAGTATTCTAAAAAACTTATAGTGTTGGGTTTCCCATCAAATGATTTTCTAGGGCAGGAGCCTGGAAGCAATAAGGAAATATCAACTTTTTGTAGAAATAATTATTCTATCACATTTCCATTATTTGAAAAATCAAAAGTTAAAGGGTCAAAAAAACATCAAGTTTACGATTGGCTTACTGATCCTAAAAAAAATGGTTGGAATAAAAAAGGTCCATCTTGGAATTTTACTAAATATTTAATTGATGAAAATGGAAAGCTTTTAAAAAGATTTTCTCCTAGACTATCTCCACTTTCTGATGAAATAACATCCCTAATAAATTAGAAATTTACTTGTTTTAATTTTGATATCTTTTTAAAATTAGTAAACGAAATAAACGAAAAACGTTTCCATTGAAAAGTGTTAAAAATATTATTTTAAGAGAAGGTTTTAAATCCGTTTTATTAGATGGGATTAAATCATTTACCGTTGAGAATTTAGCTTCTAGATTATCAATGAGTAAAAAAACTATTTATCAGCATTTCCCCAATAAGGAGTGTTTGATTAGAAAAATCATTGATTCTAGATTAAAAAAATTAACAAATGAATTTAATGAAATTATTAATAAAGAATCTGATGCAATGATTCAATTTATTAAGATTAGAGAGCATAATATAAAGTTTGTTAATAAAATAAATTTAAAACGACTTATGTATTTAAAAACACGATATCCAGATATTTGGGAAATAATAGAAGAGTATAGATTTAATCGAAAAACTATTTATAGTGAAATATTTAGTTTAGCTAAATCTCAAAGATATTTAAGAGAAAATTTAGATCCTAAGATTTGTGCTGCACTATATATAAATATATTTAATTCAACATTTCAGCCAGAATTTATGAATGATAATAATTTAAGTATTGATTTAACTATCACGCATGTTAAGGAAGTAGTATTAAATGGTTTTTTTAATAATCGAGGGATAGAAAAGATAGATGAATATATAATTAAAAATCAATTAAAATCATGATTAAAAAAATAATTATATTAATATTTATTTTTTCATTTTATGCATGTTCCACTTATTCAAGTAGCAAGTTGTCAGATAGAATTATAACAAATGAAGATGATAAATGGAAGTCAATTGAATCTAATCAAAATCAAAATTCAATTACTTCAAAATGGTGGACAATTTTTGAAGATTCAAAGCTCGATTTAATCATGGAAGTATTTTTATCTAATAATTATGATTTAAAACTTGCAATATCATCATTGGAATCATCTAAACAATTAGCTATATATAATGCCGGGAAATTACTTCCAGATATTAATGCTCGAATTAATAATCAAAGAGCTGAACAATATTTATATTTTGATAAAGAGAGAATTAAAGAAGGAATTGAAGATAATCTTCCAGAAGATATTTCTAATGAAATTTCTGATGAAGATTGGGAACAGTTAGGTGAGCAGATAGGCTCCATAGATCCTTCTTATACTAATACATATGGATTAAATTTAACTAGTCAATGGGAAATAGATGCTTGGGGAAAACTTTACTCTAAAAGAATATCTGCTAAGAAAGAATATGAAGCATCAAAGAATGAATATAAATTTTTACAATTTTCACTAATCTCTCAAGCAGTTAAAATTTATTTTAATTTAGTAGAATCAAAAGAACAACTAGCTTTAGCTGATTCATCTGTTTCTGCATATAAAGATATTTTTAATATTGTTGAACAGAGATATAACCAAGGAGTTAGATCGTCATTAGATTATAGATTAGCAAAATCTAATTTATTAATTGCAGAAGCTTCTTTAGAAAGAAGAAGGATGGTAGTTGATAATCTCACTCGTGAAATGGAGGTATTATTAGGGTTTTATCCATCAGGATTATTGGAGACATCTAACAGTCTAAGTATATCCTTACCCAGTATCCCAAATAATTTACCATCAGAGATTATTCAAAGAAGACCCGATATCATTGCAACATATAATAAGGTTGAATCATCATTTTCAGACCTCGATTATGCAAGAAAAATGAAGTTTCCATCATTTAATATTACTGGATCAATGGGCACTTCTACTGATGATTTAAGTAAGCTATTAGATGGAGATTTCTCAGTATGGAGCTTAGGTGCTAACATTACATTACCTATTTTTCAATCAGGAAAAATAAAAGCATACAAAAATTTATCTCAATCAGTATTAGAACAAGCTGAAATTCAATATATATATTCAATACTAAAGGCATTTTCAGAAATTGAGAATAAACTTTCAATGGATAAAATGCTAAACTCTCAACTTGTATCACTAAGAGAGGCTTATATTCAATCGAGAGAAGCATATTTACTTGCAAAAGATAGATACGATAAAGGTTTGACTAATTTAATAACAGTTTTAGATAGTCAAAAAAGGATGTTTGATACAGATAGCCAAATGATTTCAATACAAAAATTACTTATAGATAATAGAATTGATTTACTAATATGTTTAGGAGGAGGTCTTGATGAGTTTGAAGGATAAAATTTCTAAATTTTACCCTCTAATTATTATTTTATTCGGATTATTAATATGTGTATTAATGATAATATTTAGACCAGAAGTAAAACCAGATGAAGTAAAATTTCCTGACCCATTTGTTCAAATAAAAAAAATATCACCTTCTTCAATAAATATAATAATTAAATCTCAAGGATCTATAATTCCACAAAAAGAAAGTCAAATTTTCCCTGAAATTATTGGTCCGGTTGTATATGTCTCTTCAAAACTATATGAAGGTTCCTCATTTAATAAAGGTGATATTCTTGCTAGAATTGATTCTAAGGATTATGAACTTGATATTAAAAGCGCAGAGTCTACATTAGCTGCAGCAAAAACTAAGTTATCATTTGAGGAGGCTGAATCAAATTCAGCAAGAGAAGAGTGGGAAAAAATTGGATCCGGGAAACCTGGAGATTTAACTTTAAGGATTCCTCAGCTCAATCAAGCCAAATCAGCTGTTGAGGCTGCGCAAGCTAATTTAGAAAGACTTAAAAGAAATTTAGATAAAACAATTATTAAGGCACCTTATGATGGTTTAGTAAGAAAAAAAAATATTGATATTGGAACAGTTGTATCTCCAGGATATTTGTTGGCAAGTGTTTATGCAACTGATTATGTAGAAGTAAAATTACCAATTCCAGATGAAGATTTAGCTTTTTTAGAAATTCCATTAGATGGTACAGAAATAGATATACAAAATCAATCACAAGTTAATCTGATGGGCTCTTTTGGTGGAGAAAAAATAATATGGAATGGTAGGATAGTAAGAATGGAAGCTGAAATAGATCCAAAAAGTAGAATGGCTATATTAATTGCAAGAGTAAGTAATCCATATGATTTATCAAAATATAAAATTCCTTTGAGGGTTGGACAATTTGTTGAAGCTGAAATTATAGGTAAAAAATTTAATAATCTATATACTCTCAATAGAGAATTAATAAAAAACACCAATCAAGTTGTCATTGTAAATGAATTAGATAGCACTCTTGAATTTAAATCAGTTAATATAATTAGATATGTCGATGATAATGCTCTTATTAATAAAGGTTTAAATAATAAAGTTCCAATTTGTATAACAAATTTAGATGTTATGTATAATGGAATGAAGGTACAGTTAAAGTAAGTATATTATGAAAAATATAATTAAATGGTTTGTTGATAATAGTGTTGCTGCTAATCTATTTATGATTTTAATTATTATTTCGGGTTATGTTACTTTGCCTAAAATATTAATGGAGATATTCCCTGCACCTGTTTTAGATATTGTTACTGTATCAGTTCCATATCCAGGAGCTTCACCAGAAGATATAGAAAAATCAATTTGTATTAAAATTGAAGAAAATATAGCTGGTATTGAAAGTATAAAAAAAATTCGCTCAACAGCACTTGAAAATCAAGCTTTAATTTATGCAGAACTTCTTCCTGGAGAAGAGATTTCAAAGGCAAAAGAAGATATAGCATCAGCAGTTAATGCAATTACAACATTTCCCGATCAGGCAGAGAAGCCAATTATTAGCGAATTTAAAATTCAATCTCAAGTAATGCAGGTATCAGTATCTGGTGATATTGATGAAGAATCTTTAACAAATATTGCCAAAAGAATCCAAGATGAAATATCTACTCTTCCCAATATTACCCTTACAACTCTATCTGGAATAAAATCAAAAGAAATTGCAATAGAAGTTTCTGAAAATCAACTTAAAAAGTATTCACTTACTTTTGAACAAATTGTTAATGCGGTTAAATCGTCATCTATAGATATGCCAGGAGGTAAAATTGAATCCAAAAATAGTGAATACCTTATTAGGACAGATGGCCAGGCGCATAGTGGTTCTGACTATAAAAATATAACAATTTTAACAAAATTGGATGGAACTAGGTTAAAGCTTGGAGATATTGCAAATATTAAAGATGGATTTGTTGATGACCCTGCTTCTCTAAAATTTAATGGTTTACCAACAAAGCTAATTAATATTTTTAGAGTAGGAAATCAAAATGCTATTGAAGTTTCTGATACGGTTAATGAGTATATTAATAAAGCAAAATTATCTCTACCTAAAGGGGTATCTATAACAAGCTGGAATGATGAATCAAATATTCTAAGAGGAAGAATTGATTTATTAATGAGAAATGCTAGACTAGGTTTAGGATTAGTTTTATTAATGTTAGCAATTTTTCTAAAACCTAAGCTAGCATTTTGGGTATCATTAGGAATCCCAATATCATTTATGGGTGCATTATTAATGCTACCATACTTAGATGTCTCAATTAATTTACTTTCATTATTTACTTTTATTCTTGTCCTTGGTATAGTAGTTGATGATGCAGTTATTGTAGGTGAAAATATCTATAGACATATTGAGAAAGGAGAAGATTTAAAAACAGCTGCACGTGTAGGAGCTTACGAAGTGGGTGTCCCCGTTATTTTTGCAGTATTAACTACAATTGCAACTTTTTCTCCAATGCTTTTTGTCGAAGGTTCTGTTGGAAGAATATGGAGAATAATTCCATTAGTTGTAATTCCAACTCTTTTTTGGTCATTAGTTGAATCTTTAACTATCCTTCCATCACATTTAGCACATATGAAAACAAAAAAAATAAAAAATAAATCATTCAATACAATATCAAAGAAATGGGAAAAGTTTCAATCAAAGATAGAATCTGGTTTAAAAAAAATAATTAATAATAAGTATAAGCCATTATTAATTAAATCTATTAAAAACCCATTTTTAACAGTATCAATTTTTATTTTTATTTTACTTATAAATATTGGTCTTATTGGAGGGGGATGGTTGAAATTTAGTTTTTTCCCACCTATTGAAGGAGATGTTATTATAGTTGATGTAAACTTTCCATTAGGTACTCCGATAGATATTACTAGTGAAGCAATAGATAGAATTCAAAAAGCATCAGTAGTTACAGATAAATATTTTCAAGATAAAATTGGACAAAGTTTGTTTATTAATACATTAGCATCTGTTGGATATGAAAATATCAATACTACTGGGCAGTCAGGTGGTCCTGGAGGAAGTGCTGGAGTTTTTACATTTAGTTCACATAAAGGGTACATTTGGGCAGAATTAATTAGTGGAGAAAAAAGGGAAATAGCTGTTAGTGATATAATTAATAAATGGCGAGATGAGGTAGGTGATATACTAGGAGTAAAAGATATCCAGTTTAAATCTAATTTATTTGATTCTGGTGAACCAATAAATATTCAATTAACTGGATTAAATTTTAATGATTTAAATATTATTGTTAATAAAATTAAAAATCATTTAAAAAATTATGTTGGTATCTTTGATATTAAAGATTCTTATAGTGATGGAAAAAGTCAACTTAATATTTCTATCCTTCCAGAAGCAGAAAACTATGGAATATCAAATTATTCTATTGCGAGTCAAGTTCGTCAAGCATTTTATGGTCAAGAAATTCAAACGATTCAAAGAGGACGTGATGAAATTAAAGTTAATATTAGATATCCAAAAGAAGATAGGAAAAAAATATCAAATTTAGAGAATATGTCTATTAGGACTCCTGATGGTAGAGAGATACCCTTTAAATTAGTTGGAGAGATTAAAGAATCTATTAGCTCTCCATCTATAACTCGAATTGATCGAAAAAGAGCAATCAACATAACTGCAGATGTTGATATTACAAAAGCAAATAGCAATGAAATTGTTAGAAACTTAGAGGAAAATTTCCTTCCTGAATTATTGAAAGATTATCCATATGTTAATTACTCACTTGAGGGTGAGCAGAGGCAGCAAAATGAAAATTTAGAGTCTTTAGCTAATAATTATTTACTGGCATTAATATTAGTTTATATTTTATTAGCAATTCCCTTTAAATCCTATATCCAGCCATTAGTTGTAATGTCAGCAATTCCCTTTGGTATTATTGGTGCTGTAATTGGTCATTTATTACTAGGAATGAATTTTAGTATTTTATCTATGATAGGAATTGTTGCTTTATCAGGAGTAGTAGTTAATGATAGCTTGGTGTTAGTTGATTTTATTAATAGATATCATAAGCAAGGATATACCATTCAGGAGGCTGCTATAGAATCTGGTCAAGCTAGATTTCGCCCTATACTCTTGACATCAATAACTACTTTCGTAGGGTTGGTCCCCTTATTATTAGAAAAAAGTTTACAAGCACAATTCTTAATTCCAATGGGAATATCACTTGGATTTGGTGTACTGTTTTCCACATTCATTACATTAATACTAGTACCTAATGGAGTAATTATTATTGATCAAATAAGAGTTAAAATGAAATCTTTAAGTTAACTAGTTAAGAATAATATTTACTAACTGTACAACATCTAGTACATTAACATTACCATCTAGATTAATATCAGAAACAATCATTTGATAACCTGAAGCATCAATTAAGTTTAAAATAACATTTACAAGTAGTACAACATCTAGTACATTAATTGATTCATCTGCATTAATATCACCCATTAAATAATCGTTCATTTTTCCAGTTGTTATAAATAATGCGCTTCCATCTGATAATGGCATTGCAGCATTAGGATAGTTATTATTATATGAGTATTCAAGCCCCATATCTCCTAAATGATTTTCAATCCCTATAGTACTATATGCAGCATGCTCAGGAGGATAGCTGCTCCAGTTTCCATCGCTAGTATTGTTGAAATCATAATATTGAATTTTTATTTCTCCATCGCCAGTAATAGTTTCATAATCAGCATATTCAGAATTATATAGTATGACTTGAAAAGTCTCTCTACTATTATTTTCATATGTTCGTAAATAATCCCATTGTATAACTACTAATTCATCAGTTAGATATTTATAAACATATCCATTTGATCCAGTTTTTAGATCATCCCAGAATGGAGCAATCATTGGCGAAGGTCCTCCAGCTCCTGGTATAGGATAATTTCTATGTGATGCTACTTCATTATTACCAAATGATAGGTATCCATCAACAGCAACTGTAATTTGGTTATAATCAATTCCATAAAATCTAAATGGAAATGGAAGATTAATTACTTCAGTTAAATTGGAACCATTAGCATTGCCATCATCATCTAGATTAATTATAGTTCCCAAGCCATCATCAAGTTCAAACCATTCATAGTTTGGTGCAAGCTCATAAGATGTATCTCCAGAATCATATATATAATATCCATAAGGATCAGGTCCTAAAGGTTCATGAACAGATACAGTCCCTAGTTGCATATTAACAAATTGTGTTTGATAAAATCCATCTGAATTAGATATGATAAATTCCATAGGAACAATAGTCCCTGATATTACTTGGTCGCTTACATTTATTTGGAATGGACCTACATTACTAGCTTGTTGATTAGCTCCTAATTGAAAAAGGTATTCTATTGAAGATGGTACTGTAACTAAATTTTCATAGGGTAATAATTCAATAGATAAATTTTGTATTGATGTACCTCCATTGTTTCTAACATCAATATTTATATCATTTAGCTCACCAACACTAATACCTTGTCCATTTGTGCTATATCTTTCTATATCTATATCAGCACCTACAACCTCAATAGGAATATAGATTAAATGATTTGTTCCATTAATATCTAAATTTAATCTAATATTCAGATTTTCTTGATTAATCGCTGAATAATCTAGTGTCATATAAAATGGATCGTATGGATTACCTGTAGTTTCTCCAGAATTAATATTATTAAATGATACTGTATTATTTTCAGTTAATACATTATTATTATCTGATTCAATATAACCAGTAATATTAGTAAGATAATTATTATCTAGATTAGTTAGTTCAATATGGAGTCCAACATATTCACCTGGATTAAGTATTCCATCATTATTCCCTCCAAAATTATCATCTATAAATATTTCACTAATTTGGACATGATCTTGAGAATCAATAATAGTGATATCTTCTTGATAAGGAATAAAATTTCTTTTAGTAATAGTTAATTTTATATTTCCAGATGAAACGTTGCTATCCCAGTTAAATGTCACATTTCCATTTTCATCAGATAGGGTTGTAATAAAGATTTCATCATTTCCTTTTAGAATTGTAACCCATGCATCTTTAATTGGTTGATTAGAATTATCTCTTATATTTATATCTACAATATTTGATCCAATGGTAAGTGAAGGTGGATGTGTAACATTGAAATTTGATGGCGTATCTGTCCATAATAATACGGCAGGATCACCCATTAAATTATTCCATTGAGTAAAAGCGCTAACCCAGCTTGATGCGCTATTGCCCGGATATGTATGGAGTAAAGCAAGCTTTCCACTTGCTAGCGCTAATCCTTGAGTTGGTAGATTCTGTGAAAAAATACCATCATACATACCCATTGCAACAATATTATTAAATAATGTATGAGTATTCCATGTTGCGGTCGCTACAGCACCTACAGCACCTTTAGGGTTAGATACAGACCCATATCTTAGCATTGCCTCAGATAAACAAGTATTATCTTCTGCATAGGATCCCGTACCACATGTTAATAAAGTGGCAAATGGTGTCATATATCCACTATTTGCACCATTAATATCATTACTATCAAAATTACTTACTCCAAGGTAGCCACGATAGTTTAAATATAATATACCTTCATCAAGCTGGTCTTCCATGAAACCATCAAAATCTCCAGAATAAGCTGTTTCTATATCATCAAATCCATGACTATCTAAAATATTATCAATATATTGATTTGTATGAATTGTTGATTGGCCAGAAGATGAAGGATCTCCTACTAGTGCGGCACCTTCATACCAATCAGTACCGGTTGCATTAATATATGATGCTTTTTCATATGCAATAGTTTTAGCAACAACAACGCCAATTTCATTACTACTTCTAACAGATAATCTACCAATGATAACTTCAGGGATAAGATCATTCCCATCTAATTGAGAGTATTGTAGATCTCCTTCGCAATCATTTCCATAACTATTATGTCCCCATCCCTCATAGAATGTTGGAATTGAATATGAACCACCGACATCACCTACAAAGGCAACGTATTCAGGAGGGTTATCCCATTGATAATATGCATCTTGAATATAATTTTTTATTGAGCTTGCAGAACTACCTGTTTCACTTAAAGTAGCTGTATTAACAATATATCCTTGTTGGTGTCTCCATTCTACTAAATCTTGGAAATATGAATTACTTTCTGATGAACCACCACATATATATAATATAGATGGAATTTGATAATCTTCATCTCTACTTGAGGTTTCATAGTTAATAACAAAATTTTCAAGCAAAGAGTCCATTACTCTTGATCGTTTCATTAATGAATTTTGATTTACTTCTCTATCTCCAATTTCATTAAATACTATTTCTACATTTGTAAATACCTCTAAAGAATTAGTATCTGAGTAATATGTAAAAGGAATAACTTCTAATGAAACTATATCTATTCCTCTTGATGGCATTCTATTAGATATATGAAAGTTATTTTCAGGATATTGATTATTAGATGTATAAAAATTTAAATTTTGATTTAAAAGAGGATTTAAATGTTTATCTTCGTATGGAATAATTTTCATATTTTCAATTATGTAACTATCATGAATAATCATTTCAATATTATATTCTTTTCCAGGGTCTAATTGATAGAAAGTAGTATAGGTTGGAAGTTCTGGAAAACCTGAATCAATAGTGTGATTATTTGTATGGTTTGTTATTTTTTTATAACCATCAACTTCAGTAATATTTTCAATATCAATATTTAATTCAAGAGAATTAGTTCCTATTCCTTTTTTACTAAATATAAATTTATCATTTTCTACTGAACAGAAAAGTAATGTAGAAAGTATAGAAATTGTAATCAAAATAGCTTTTTTCATTTTTACCCCTTAAAATTCACATATAATAGTAACTAAATTACAACAGTTAGTTTTTGGAATATATTAACCAAATCACAATTATTCATTTAATTAAATTGTTACACAATGTAATCATATACTATGAAAAATAGATCACTTAATTCATTTTATCAATTATTAAGCTATGCAACTCCTTGGAGAGCAAAAATTATTATTGCTTCAATTTATTCTATAATTAATAAAATATTTGATATTATGCCTGAGATATTAATTGGTTTTGCGGTTGATTTAGTTGTTAAAAGACAAGATAGTTTTATTGCTTCACTAGGATTTGAATCTGTTGAAGCTCAGATAACAATACTAGCAGTTTGCACATTTTTAATATGGGCATTTGAATCTTTATTTCAATATTTATATTCAATATCATGGAGAAATTTAGCTCAATCGATAGAACATGAAATTAGAGTAGATGCTTACTCTCATGTTCAAGATATTCATGTTAAATGGTTTGAAGATCAAAAAACAGGAAATATTACTGCTATTTTAAATGATGATATTAATCAGCTTGAGCGTTTTCTCGATAATGGTGCCAATGATATCATTCAGATAATTGTTTCTACCGTTACTATTGGTGCTGTATTTTTTTATATATCTCCTATTATAGCAGCGATTGCTGTTCTTCCAGTTCCAATTATCTTATTCATAGCATCTTTTTTCCAGAAAAATTTAGAACCTAAATATCTAAAGGTTCGAGAATCTGCAGGAAATTTAAGTTCAACAATTTTTAATAATTTACTTGGTATTATCACAATTAAAAGTTTTACGGCAGAAGATGTAGAAAAAGATAGAATTTCCAAATTGAGTAAAAAATATCAGATAGCAAATAGAGATGCTATTAGGATTAGTTCTGCATTTGTTCCTGTAGTAAGAATGGGAGTTTTAAGTGGATTTTTAGGTACTATGGTTCTAGGTGGAATTATGGCATTTTCAGGTTCTATTGCAGTAGGGTCATTTAGTGTTTTATTATTTTTAACTCAAAGATTTTTATGGCCTTTTACAAGACTAGGAGAAATTATTGATTTATTTGCCCGATCTATGGCTTCTACTAAACGTATTATGGATTTAATTAATACACCTATAAAAATAAAAGATAATGATAATTCATTACAGGTAAATGAACTTGATAGTGATATTATTTTTAAAGATGTATCCTTTTCGTATAATGATAGCTCTGATATTTTTAGTAATTTATCATTTACTATTAACAAAAATTCTCTTATTGGTATTGTTGGTAAAACAGGGGTCGGTAAAACTACCCTTATTAAACTTTTATTAAGACTCTATAATATAAATTCTGGTGAAATACTTATTGGTGATAAGAATATTAATAATATTTCATTACGTTCATTGAGGAAAAATATTGCTTTAGTGAGTCAAGAAACATTTTTGTTCGATGGAAGCATTGCAGATAATATTTCTTATCCTAATTTAGGTGTTGATTTAAACCATATTAAAAGAGTTTCCAAGCTTAGCCAATGTGATGAATTTATAGATAGATTTCCTGATGGCTATAATACTATTATTGGAGAAAGAGGTGAAAGGCTATCAGTAGGTCAAAAGCAAAGAATTGCAATTGCTAGAGCAATATTAAAAAATCCATCTATTATTATTTTTGATGAAGCAACTTCATCTGTTGATAATAAAACTGAGCATCTTATTCAAAAATCATTAAAAGAGATTTCTAAAGGTAGGACTACGATTGCAATTGCTCATCGGTTATCAACTATTAGAAATGCTGATTTAATCTTAGTATTAGATGATGGTATGATTATTGAAACTGGAACTCATGATGAGTTAGTTTCTTTAAATAGTAATTATAAATATCTATGGGATTTACAAACAGGAAAATTAGAAAATAATTAATTTATATTGTTTATAGCATTTTTTGCTTTTTTAAATAAATCATGAGTATGAAGATATTTAAATTCTGCATTTCTACCTATTAAATATAGGTTTTCAATTTTCTCCAAGTATTTATTTAGTATTTCAATTTTATTTTTTGCATCGATATCTAGTATGGGGTATGCATATGGCATATTAACTATTTTATGATCTAATATATCTGCACTTTGGATTAAATTATTATTAATTAATATAGATTTAATCTCTTCTAGATTATTTTCTTCCAAAGCTTTATGCTGATCATATGGTGATTCTATAACTATGCAGGTTTTATTTTTGGGAGCCATTTTTGTACTTCTATTTTTAGGTTCATATATTCTCGTAAAAGGTATATCCTTTTGAGGAAAATATATTGATGCATTATTACTGAATTTATTTTGATTTAAAAATAATATAGTTAGTTTGACAGCTCTATATTTAAAGTTATCTATAATTTGATTTATTTCTTCAGGTGTTTCAATCTCCATCCTTTTTATTAATAATGGTAAAGGCAATGTGCTCATAACTGTATTTACTTCTATTTTCTTTTTATCATTAATTACAATACTATCTATTTTATTATCTTTAATAATTAATTTTGTGATATCAGATTCAAGGGATATATCCTCATTATTTAATTGATTATATATAGATTCAAAAATTGTTCCAAATCCATATTTAGGATATAGGAAATCGCCATCAAGATTTTTGAATTGTTCTTTTCTACTAGATAATAATTGTTTAATCATTGATGTTAAATTTAAATTTTTTAATCTTCCTCCAGATATATCTAGTGAAAGATTTTCTGCATTTTCTCCCCATAATTTTTCAGAATAATTTGTCAAAAATAGGTTTGATAAAGTTTTTCCATATGTTGAGTATGCAAAATCTTGAAAGTTTTTTTTCTGATCTTCTTTTTTAAATTGGATGAAGATATTCTCTTTTATGATTTTAAGATTTGTTTTCAAATCAATTTTCTTAATAGCATCAAATACTGATATTGGGAAATTAAGCATTTTCCCATTATGGTAAATTTTACTGGGAGAGGATACTTGTAAAAGTTTATCTCCCATTAAATTTTTAATTTCAGTCGTTATTTCCGGATCTTTATCATGAAATCTATGAGCCCCAGTATCAAACAAAAAATCATCATGTTTTATTGTTCGACAATTTCCCCCAATAGTATTGTTTTTTTCAAATAAGCTAAAATGCATATTCTGTTTATTTGCATAATAGGCTAGAGCCATCCCCGTAGGGCCACCTCCAAGAATATGAATTTTTTTATTCATTTAGGTTAATTGAATATGTTTTTATTGTTGACCACATCCTATTTACATATGGATTATGATAGTAAGTAGTATCAAAATTAATAGTAAATTTATTATCTAAAATATGATGGTAATCACCTATCATAAGTACTGTATCTGATTTAATAGATTCATTAATTGCTTTAGTAATATCTTTATTTTCGATATTAATAAATTCACCCTTAAAGTCGGTAGATGTAAGATAGTAATCAATAAGTGGATTACTTATTATAGTTATTGGTCTATCTATGCTATTTAAATGATTCCTAATTTTAGCAATAGCAGTTGGATTTTTATGTTGATTTATAAGGTTTAAGGATATGACTGATGATAATAATAAAAATATAACTGTAAAAACTTTTAAATATTTTTTTCTGTTAGATACATATACTTGCCCAAAAGAAAAAAGAATGATAATGAAATATACAATTGGCATAATATGTCGACTTTTATAAATGATATTCTGAAAGCAAAGAGCCCATAGACTATAGATAATTATACTTAAAAATAGAATTTTAATTCTTTTATTATTTGATATATCTCTTAGTACCCACTGATATGATAAAATTATCATAGGAATCATAAATAAAGATAGCCATAGGGTATATATGGACCTTCCACCCCAATAGCCACCCAATCCATCCCCCCATATTGTATGAATAAAAAATTCAATTCTATTTTTCCATGAATTCTCAGTTATCATAGTCCCACCAAAATCTGAAAAATGTCCGACGGTTTGGTTTTGAGCAACATATATTAAATCTTGGAATCCTGTTATCCATACCATAGGAATCAACCAAATTAAGCAGCCAGATATCATATAAAATATCAGCAATAGATTGCTCTTGAAACTACCTTTTGCAAACAATTGAAAGTAAGGAATTACCAATAATGGAAAATACGATAACCTTGTTCCCAGAAGTATTCCAAAAAGGAAACTGCCTATATTAATATTATTAGATTTATTAGAGGTTAGCATATAAAAAGATGCAATAGCTATGCTTAATCCTAGTAAGTCTGGCATATATCTATTACTCATTATCCAGAACATTGGATTTATTATAATTAAAAAAATTAATATATAAAATTGCCAGGAATACTGTTTAAAGCCAGTTAGCAATATAGAGAAGTAAATAATAATAAATGTTGCCATTGAACCAATAATAGAGAATGTATTGGCAAGCGAACCTGTTACCATATAAATAAGACTACCTAAAAAACAAAAAACAGGATATCCTGGGAAGTGTGGTTGAAGATCTTTTAAGCTGTATCTATCAAAGATACTTAAAGCAAATCTAAGACTATCAATGTCCTCTATATAGTATATAGAGGACATTGATCTGAGAATCAAACAACAAGCAAATAAGATAAAGTATATATACTTGTCTCTGGTTAAAATAATTTTATACCAAGTTATAGATTCTACCAGCCAGCAACAACATCAGAATTGAAACCATATGCAGCTTCAAGAATATCTCTTGCAGCTAGCAAGTCATTATAATATGCAAGCATTCCATCTAAACCAGCAGTAGCAGGAAATTCAGGGGCAGCTCTCATATAGTCATAGACCATATTGAGATCAGAATCTGAAATCATCTTGAAAGTATTATATTGCAGTCCCATGGCAAAGCCTCTCATCTCAGAGAAGTACTTAGAGTAGTCAGCACACTTGCCTGAAGCATCAGACTCAGTACAAGATGCGTCCCATGATGTATCCCAACCGGTTCCATCGCCAATTGCCTCCATTGTATCGTTAATATAGTGAATGGAGTTTGCAGCAAGAAGCATCTCCCAGTTATTAACAATTATTGAACGCTGAACTCTTATAGCAGCGTGGTTCTCACTAGCAACATCAGTAGAGATGAGATGTCTACCTTGAATATACGCACTCATAATTGTTGATGTGAAGTCATAGAAGTCAGAAGACCCATCATCTCTCTTAGCTGCATTAACTGATATACCTGAGCAGAACTCACTAGTGTAGTCAATCTGTGAATCTTCATTTGTATCAAAAGCAGAAGAGGATTTTATCTCAGCGTCTGTTCTACTTAGATAGTCTCTTGAAGCTCCAAAGTAACCAAATGACTCATCCCAGTAGTGTTCCATATCTGTGTAGTACTTCCCAGCTGTTGCATCAGAAGCCTCACTATTATCTTGGTCAAAAAGAACACCTAGATACTTACTTGTTCCCTGGTAGTAGCTTACTACACCCATAAGACCCTTTTGAATCATCTGTCCAATATCAAGGCCATCCGGTGAGTAAGATAGAGTATTTCCAGCATCAAACCAGGCCTTCATTAAAGCATCAGGTTCGAGATCATAGCCATAAACAGTTGCATCACCAACACCAAAGGAATCACTCGACTTAGCAATCTTCCCACTTAAGTTAGATGTGTTTTGTGATCCATCTGGATTAGTAAAGTCTCCAAACTTTTCCTGGACTGTAGATCCTGAGTAAGCACTAATCGCTCTTGTCAGGTTATCAGCATCATTGTTATACATCGATAGACGATTTGCACCAGCTGTCTTTATATCATTGATTAGTAGATTTCTCACTACCTGGCCAGGATATGAGACAGTACTATTTCCATCAGCGTCCTCAAAAGCATAGGTCATCATTGATGTTTCACCTTCAGGACATACTGGGCAATCAGTCTCATCATCACTACTATCTGATGAGCAAGCAACGAAAATCACAGAAAGCATCATGAAGCTTATCATTTTTTTTATCATTTTATTCATTATTTATTATCCCTTTTCACTTATCCACCTCTCAATTTTTTTAAAACGTATATTGCACACCAAAATTTATTTGCCTTCTAGGCCCAGGGATAATTCCAGTGCTCTCGCTAGCTAATCTTCTTCCAGGATGAGAATGCAACCTTGATCCAATGTATATCTCATCTAGTAAATTTTTTGCAGATAATGAGACTGATAATCCACTACCAAAAGAATACTTAGAGGACAAATTAACTAAACTATACCCAGGAACCTCACCAGCGATTCCCAGTGACTTCGCAATATTGAACCCATCTTCTGATAGAGTGATATTCTCAAAGTCTGTAAAGAAGTCAGATACACCCTTTACATCAACTCTAAATTGAAAAATGTCAGATATTGTAAATATATCATTCATTTTAATAGATGCACCAACAGACCAGGTGTGCTCTGGTGCGTATGGTAAAGTATTCCCTGATATATCTACCTGACAGCCACCATCAAGAGATACGCAATTGACCTGATTAACTGGATATGATGTTAAAATAACTCCATCCTGAATTTTTGAATTCAAGTACGTATATGTACCATGAATCTCGATTGGAAAGTTGAATTTATTTAAATCTAAGGTAGTAAATAACTCAAATCCACTGTTATTCACAGAACCTAAGTTCTTAAAATCGACCATACGGCCAGCTGCAACCATATTCTCAATACTAACATGATAGTAAGCAGTCTCTAAATCAACGAGCTTGTCAGCGTACCTCAAACCAATTTCTTTATTCCAACTCTTTTCGGCATCAAGTTCAAGCGCATCTGCACCTGCATTTTCTCCAAAGTTAAGGACCTTAAGTGATCCTGATGAAGGAGGAGTAAAGCCCCTGTGTATTCCACCAAAAATATTTAATGAATTAAAACGCTTATTAAACCCAAATCCTGGTAGAGCAACAAAGGTAGTCTTATCTAGATACTGAGACCCATTTAGTCTATCAATTCTCTCTTGCTCAAAGTACTCTATACGGAAACCAGGATTTATTATAAATTTACGGTTTTCATCTGAGTTTAATTCAATCTTGTAAGATAGAAAACCTGAAAAAGCCTGGGACTCATATACATGCGCCTGACCAACTACCTCAATATCATTCCAAACACCGTCGCCATTTGAATCAGTAAAATCTTCGCCTTCATTCCAAATATCATCATCATTTAAATCTGTAAATGACTCTGCCTCAAGGAAGTACTCCCCATCGCGTGCATCTGGTGAGTAGCCCTTCTTTCCGTCATCAATAAATCTCTCAAAGTAAAGACGACCTCCAAATTCTAATTCATTTGCTAAGGGAAATAAAATATTATCTATAATATATTTTTTCTCGGAACCTACAACAAGGAACTTACGCAACCTGCCACTGCTTGTTTCTCCATTTCCATGTCTAATTAAATTCCTATCTACAGCCTGACTCGATCCGTATACAGTCATTCCACCTTCGCTAAATTCATCAGCATCAAGGAAAATATCATCTTCCCTCCACCAGTCTCTATTGAAGTAGCTTACAAAAAGTGAGTTGATAGATAAAACCTTACTACCAATCTTTTTAGTGTGAATTAGATCGGTTGAGGCTCTAAATAATTTAAAATTGTCGTATTCTTTGTAATTTCCATTTGGATTATTTAAAAATGAATAGAGTGTTAGGCCTGTGTATGTTGCATTTGAATTCTCATAGTTAACATTTGCTTTTAAGTAAATATTTTCACTTTTTGATTTATCATAGCTTAGCTTAAATGTGCCATTATATTGATAAAAAGAATTATTATCTCTAAATCCATCTCCTCTTTTATAGAGAAACTGAAGTTCAGGGTTAAATTTATATTTAGAAAGTGATCCGGTCTCAACAAAGAAACTCATGTAGCCATTCTCACCACCCTGAATACTTAAAGAAGGACGACTATCTTTAGTTGGCTTTTTGGTTATATAATTAATCACACCACCCATTGTCTGGGGGCCATATAGAACTGCACCACTTCCCTTAACGACTTCTACTTCATCTATTCTCTCCACCGGCGGGTTATAATACATATTGGGATAAACATATATTGCGGGCTGTATGGGTATCCCATCCTCCAAAATTAGAACTCTAGAGCTACGCCTCGGATTAAGACCTCTAATACCCACGTTAATTCTTGAATTTCCAATACCATCATCAGAAAAGCCACTAATACCAGGAATATTTTCAAGAATTTCTTGCGTCCCAAGTGGATTTATAGTCTCTAAGGCATCTGTATCAATAGATGATGCTGTACCAACAAAATCTCTCTTATCTGCATCACTTATTATCTCAAGTTCTGAAATAGTGATAGGTTGAATTTTAAGTGTAACCACATACTCAAATAACTGAATGTTATCTAAAAATTTAACTTCTTTTTCATATGTAACATAGCCAATATAAGATACAGAAAGATTGTAAGTTTCATGTTCTAAATCACTTAGTATTAAAAATCCACTTTCATCAGTTGACCCACCATACATGAGTTCATTTGATTCTAACTCACTAACTAATTTAACGCTCGCACCTTCGAGATAAGCACCATCCTCATTCTTAACACTAAGTTTAATCGATTTTAAATTATTATCTAACGAAAATGCAAAAGAGAAAAAAAATACAAATAATAAAAACGATTTTAGTGATTTATCTTTATTATATAACATACTAAAACCTTTCAGGATTATAAGCAATCAACCTATCTTTATCATTAGGCATATTTAGACTGCAGTAGCTAGGTCCAGCTGTACACTCCTCTTCAACTTTTGGGGTTAAGAGTGCGTCATCTTCACAAGAGTAAATTAGAAATATAATAGTAGATATAGCCAGTATGTTTGTGATTTTTTTTAAAAGATTATTCATTTCTAGCCCTCTTCCCAAATTTTTGATATAAGTAATTCAGTCCAATTACTGAAAATAGCCAAGCAATTAATTCTATAAGACTAGGATCTCCATTATATCCAAAAAATCCTTTTAATAATCCTCCGATACTACCTTTATCATGAAGGATAGGATAACTCCCATCCTTGTTTTTAGATGGATTTATATCCCATACTCTAGAAGCCCATTTTTTTGCTTTTTTCTCGTCTGTAATTTCAAATGTTTTTATCTCTCCATTAGCTCTAGTAGCAATTATAGAGTTTTGCTCTATTTTAGTTTCTCCTCCGATATAAGGAATTACGCCTCCAGATTCAAGCTCATGAATTCCATAAGTAAACATTCCAGCTGCAACAAAAATTAAAAATACAGATGTTACATTAAAGAACTTCTTAAGAGGTATTTTGACGCCTTGGATAAAGATAGCGTAACCAGCTAATAAACCTAAAATAGCACCTACTATTGATGGTAGTATAGATATTCCATCCTTAATAGCTATAGCATACATGAATAATATTATTTCGACACCTTCTCTAAAAACTGCAACAAATGCAAGAATGAAAATTCCATATTTAAAGCCTGAAGATAATGACTCTTCTGCTTTATTTTTCAATTCTTCAGATATGTTTTTATTTTGAGCCATCCAAATGATCATTGTTGTAAGAACAATTGAGGCAAGTATCATTATGACTCCTTCAAATATTTTTGAAGAACTTCCTTCAAATCCACCAGCTATATTCTGGAATAGGATAGATACTAATACACTAATTATTATGGCTGCTCCAACACCACCCCAAAGCATCTTCATGCTACTATTATTACCAGATTTTTTAAGATAAGTAAATAAAATCCCAATAATGAGAGATGCTTCTAGCACCTCTCGAAATATTATAATTAGTTCTGCCATATTTATTCCATTTTGTTAGTTAATTTTAATAATGAGAATAAGAATCATTCTCATTTATATAAGTGTATATTATTAATTTTTTTAATTAAATTCCAAACAATTAAATGAGAGGAGGTAGTATGAGCTTAAAAGAGTTAACTAAAGATAGCCATTCGAATGCTGAGAGATCTTGGTTTGCAGGTAGAATGTTTAGTGGGCAGATCACTAACCCTGAATATGCGATTTATCTAAAACAACAGTACGAGTCGTATAAAGCGCTTGAAAATAGATTTGATAGTGTGAAGCCAGATTCTCAGGTAACGTTTCCTGATGAGCGCATAAAAAGATCTGATAGTATATATAAGGATTTAATTGAAATGGACTCTAATGGTGCTAATCTTCCTGTGCTTAAATCAACTCAAACTTATTGCAGTTATATTAAAGATTGTCCTGATGATTTGCTTTATGCACATGTTTATGTCCGCTACTTAGGAGATTTGAAAGGTGGGCAAATGATTGCAAAAAGAGTCCCTGGAGAAGGACTTTATTATAAGTTTGAATCGCCTGATGAATTAGAAACTTTAATTCGTTCAAAGTTAAGAGAAGATGATTTATTCGTTGAAGAGTGTAGAAAATGTTTTACTTTTGCAACCGACTCATTTAATGATTTGAAGAACTATATAGATTCAAATATTAATATTTAAATGGTTTATTGCTCTTTTAGCATTTTTTCAACTTCTAAAACATGAAGTTCTTCTTGTCCAATCATTGAGCGCGCAAATTCTTCCAAGTATACACTTTGATCTTGAACTAATTCTAGTAATTCATAGTATGTGCTTATTGCTTTTTTCTCGTGTTGAAGAGTTTCAAATAAAATATCTTTAATATTGTGCTTATGAGTTTCCTTTATATTCTCGGTATTAAGTGGAGGGTGTCCTCCTAGCCCTGTAATATGTTCCCCTACCATATCAGCATGCATAAGAGATTCTTTGGCTTGCATTCTATAGAATTCTACTAAAGGAAGTCTATTGGCACCAAAAATCATTAAGGCATAGTGAGTATATCTAGTCACTCCTGTTAACTCAAGATTAAAGATTTCACTTAATTTTTCAATAATTTTTTCTTTATTCATAATTTTACCTATATAAATTCACTTTACTAAATCTAGGATATTTCAATCTATTAATAAATAAATTTAATT